>Ga0299912_10001324_pt1 | contig 20017 bp, 10 predicted proteins | sample RVTome_2_FD_207667 | JGI IMG/M metagenome (GOLD analysis project Ga0299912, IMG submission 207667) | Soil microbial communities from uranium-contaminated site in the Upper Colorado River Basin, Wyoming, United States - RVT95D214 (version 2) ... | reverse complement strand
AACTGGTACGCGATCTTCCTCGGCTACCCGATCCTCGGGATCTGGTACTGGTGCACCGATCAGACGATCGTCCAGCGGGTCCTCGGTTCCCGGACGGAGAAGGACGCCCAATATGGGGCGCTCTTCGCCGGGCTGCTCAAGATCCTGCCCGTCTTCATCCTCGTCCTCCCCGGCGTTCTCGGCTATGTCCTGTTCCGCGACGTCATCGGGGCGGACGCCAACCAGACCCTGCCCGTGCTGCTCGTCCGCCTCATCCCGACCGGCCTCAAGGGGATCATCGCCGCCGGGCTTCTGGCGGCCCTCATGAGCACGATCGCCGCCGCCCTCAACAGCTCGGCGACGCTGGTGGCGGTCGACATCGTCAAGCGGATCAAACCCCAGACCACGGATCGGATCCAGGTCCGGGTCGGGCAGGTCTTCGCGGTCGTCGTCATGCTGCTGGCCATGGTCTGGTCGACCCAGGGCGGCCGCTACACGAGCATCTTCGAGGCCATCAACACCATCGCCAGCTACCTGGCCCCGCCCATCACGACCGTCTTCCTGTGGGGCGTCTTTTGGAAGCGCGGCACGCGCCAGGCGGCCCTGACGACCCTCGTCGCGGGGTTTCTCATCGGGGTCGCCTCCTTCCTGATCGACCTGCCGGTCTTCGGCACCGAGAAGGTCATCACCCACGGGCTCGGCATCCCCTTCATGATGCAGGCCTGGTGGATGTTCTGCCTGTGCAGTGTGATCTTCTTCGCCGTCAGCCTGCTGACGCCGCGGCCGGACCCCGAGAAAGTCGCCGCTCTGACTTGGAAAAGCCCGGCCGCCGTCCTGACCCACGGCCGGATCCAGGGGCTGAGCGACCCGCGGATCCTGGCCGGCGGCCTGCTGACGATCCTGGTTGTCATGTATGTTATCTTCCACTGAGGCCGCGGCGCGGCCGGGGAGTTGACCGATGAAGCAAGCCGTCATGACCAGCCCGGGGGTGATCGAGTTCCGGGACTTGCCCGTTCCGAAACCCGGGCCCGAAGAGGTCCTGATCCGCGTCCGGCGGATCGGGGTCTGCGGCTCCGATATCCATGTCCGCCACGGGCGCCATCCCTTCACGTCCTATCCGGTCGTGCAGGGCCACGAGTTCTCGGGCGTCATCGAGGCGGTGGGGAAGCGCGTCCGGGGCCTGCGGCCGGGACTTAAGGTCACGGCGACGCCCCAGCTCGTGTGCGGCCGCTGCGCCCCCTGCCAGCGCGGGGACTACCATATCTGTGATGTCCTCCGGGTCCAGGGTTTCCAGGCGCCGGGATGCGCCCAGGAGTACTTCCTGGTCCGGGCCGAGCAGATCGTCCCTCTTCCGGCCTCCTTCACTTTCGAACAGGGGGCCTTGGTCGAGCCGGCGGCCGTGGGCGTCCACACCGTCTCCCGGGCCGGGGCGATGGCCGGGACGAGCGTCGCGGTGCTCGGGGCCGGGCCCATCGGCAATCTCGTCGGGCAGGTGGCCCGGGCCGCAGGCGCCAAGGTCCTCGTCACGGACATCAGCGAATACCGGCTCGAGATCGCCAGGAAGTGCGGCCTCCGGTCCGTCTCGCTCGCCGGGCGGGAGACCCTGAAGGACGCCTCGGCCCGCGTCTTCGGCGCCAAGGGCTTTCAGAAAGCTTTCGAGTGCGCCGGGGCCGAGGCGGCCATCAACGAGGCCATCGACGCCATCCAGAAAGGCGGTACCATCGTGGCGGTCGGCGTCTACGGCGACCGGCCCCGGGTCAATATGGGCCTCGTTCAGGACCGTGAGCTGACCCTGACCGGCACGCTCATGTATCAGAAGCGGGATTTCGTCAAGGCCGTCCGGCTCATGCGGTCGGGGGCGCTCGTCACCGCGCCGCTCGAAACCACCCACTTCCCCTTTGAAGAGTACCGGGCTGCCTATGATTACGCCGATCGCGAAGGGGAGAGGTCGATGAAGATCTTCGTCGACCTCGAGACCACCTGATAGGAGCACACCCCATGAAGACGTTCCAATACTTCCAGCCCACGGAGATCCGTTTCGGCCGCGGCCGCTTCGCCGAACTGGGCCCCGTCGCGGCCCGTTTCGGGCGTCGCGCCCTGCTCGTCTCCGTGTCCGAGGAGCCGTGCTTTCACGGCCTCTTCACGCGGGCCAAGGCCCACCTGGCCAAGGCGGGGCTGGCCGTCGCCCGCTTCGACGAGGTCGTCCCCAATCCGACGACGGACGTCGTGACGCGGGGGGCCCGGGCCGCTCGCGCCTTCAGGGCCGACGTCATCGTTGCTGTCGGAGGCGGCTCGACCATGGACACGGCCAAGGCCATCGCCGTGGAGGCGACGCACTCCGGCAGCGCCTGGGATTACCTGTTCTTCCGGAATACCCAGCCGACGGCCAAGACCCTGCCGGTCGTCGCGGTCACGACGACCTCGGGCACGGGCTCCCAAGTGACCCAGGTGGCCGTGGTGACCAACCCGGCCGAGAAGAACAAGTCGGCCCTCTACCATCCGCTCCTCTATCCCCGGGCCGCCCTGATCGACCCGGAGCTCATGATGACGCTTCCGGCCAAGGTCACCGCCGCCACGGGCTTCGACGTGTTCGCCCACGCCTTCGAGAGCTACATCCATCCGGGGGGATCCCCGTACACGGACATGATGGCCCTCGAGGCGCTCCGGCTCGTCGTCCGGTTCCTGCCGGCCGCGGTCAAGAACGGCAAGGACTCCGACGCCCGCGAGGGCATGGCTTGGGCCGACACGCTGGCGGGGCTGTGCATCGCCAACGCCGGGGTGACCTTGCCGCACGGCATCGGCATGGCCATCGGCGGGCTCTATCCGCACGTGGCCCATGGCGAGGCCTTGGCCGTCGTCTATCCGGCCATCCTCGATTACACCTATCGCGAGGCGCCCGAGAAGTTCGCCGCGGTCGGCCGGATCCTCGATCCCCGGCTCGGGGACAAGAAAGGGATCCGAGCGGCCGAAGGCGCGAGCGAAGCGATCAAGAGGTTCATCAAGAGGATCGGGATGGGGCTCCGGCTCCGGGACCTGCGGGTGCCCAAGGCCGAGCTCGAGGCCCTGGCCCGCCAGTCCCTGGTCTTGCCGGACTTCAAGAACCATCCGCGCTTGGCCACGCTGGCCGACGTCGAGAGCATCCTCGACCGGAGCCATTGATCAGGGCGGCTGGACCGGACCGTACCGGACGGGGCGGCGCCTGGGGCCGCAAGCGCCGGGGTGTCGGCCCGGCCGTCGGTCGAAGCGACCGTAAACTTATCGTCCGCGCGCCGGTCCCCCCGGCCGCGAAGGAGGACCGCATGGCCAAGCTTTTCCCGAGGTCGTTTATCGCGATCGTCCTGACCACGGCCGCCCTGGCGGCCTTGTTGAGCCTCACGGTCGGGGCGCTGGCCCAGGACAAAGCCGGATCGGCGTTCGATCCGGCGACTCGGCTTTGGTACAACCACCCCGCCGATAAATGGGAGAACGCCTTTCCTGTCGGCAACGGCCGGCTCGGGGCCATGGTCTTCGGCAAGACCGATGACGAAGAGATCCAGCTCAACGAGGAGACCTACTGGTCCGGCGGGCCGTATTCCACGGTCGTCAAGGGCGGTTCCAAAGACCTGCCCGAGATCCGAAGGCTCATCTTCGAGGGCAACTACAAGCTGGCCCATATCCTCTTCGGCCGGAGCCTGATGGGCTACCCGGTCGAGCAGATGAAATACCAATCCCTCGGCCGGCTTGTCATCCGGTTCGCATCGAAGGACCCCGTTACGGATTACCGGCACGAGCTCGACCTGGACACGGCCGTGGTCCGGACGTCCTACGTTCAGGGGGGCGTCCGCTTCACCCGGGAGGTCTTTGCGAGCCCCGTGGACCAGGTCCTCGTCGTCCGGCTCACGGCCGACCGGCCGGGCCGGATCTCGTTCAAGGCCCAACTCCAGGGCGAGAGGAACGAAGCCCACTCCAACTACGCGACCGACTATTTCCGCATGGACGGCCTGCCGCCCGACGGGCTCGTCGTCCGCGGGAAATCGGCGGATTACATGGGTGTGACGGGGGCGCTCCGTTACGAAAGCCGGCTCAGGGCCCTGCCCGAGGGAGGATCGATGAGTCTGGAGTGGGACGAGCTCAGCGTGACCGGCGCCGACGCCGTGACCCTGCTCGTCGCCGCGGCCACGAACTTCGTCAGCTATAAGGATGTGAGCGGCGATCCGCGCGCCCGCGTCGAGGCGGTCCTGTCGCCCGCGGCCGGGAAACCCTTCGAAACCCTCAAGGCCGCCCACCTCGGCGAGCACCGGCGCCTGTTCCGCCGTGTGACCATGATCCTGCCGGAGACGCCGAATTCCCTGCTCCCGACCGACGAGCGGCTCAAGAGCTTCGACGGGGCCAACGATCCCTCCCTCGGCGTCCTCATCTTCCAGTTCGGCCGCTATCTCCTCATTTCCTCTTCGCGTCCGGGCACCCAACCGGCCAACCTGCAGGGGATCTGGAACAAGGACATGAATCCCATGTGGGATTCGAAGTATACGACGAACATCAACACCGAGATGAACTACTGGCCGGCCGAGGTCGGCAACCTCGCCGAGTGCGCCGAGCCGCTTTTCCGCATGATCCGCGAGCTCACCGACCAGGGGAGCCAGGTGGCCCGGGAGAACTACGGCGCCGGCGGCTGGGTCTTCCATCAGAACACGGACCTGTGGCGCGTCGCCGCGCCCATGGACGGGCCCTCCTGGGGGACGTTCACGGCGGGCGGGGCCTGGCTCGCCACCCACCTGTGGGAGCACTATCTGTACACGGGAGACAAGGCCTTCCTGGCGGAATATTATCCCGTTCTCAAGGGCAGCGCCGAGTTCTTTCTGGATTTCCTGGTCCCGCATCCTCGATACGGCTGGCTCGTGACCAATCCCTCCACATCGCCGGAGAACTTCCCGGCCGTCCCCGGCCAGACGCGGTTCTTCGACGAGATCACGACGTTCCTGACGACGACCTCGATCTGCGCCGGCTCGACCATCGATATGGCTATCCTCAACGATCTCTTTGGCGCCGTCGCCCAGGCCTCCGACGTCCTCGCTGTCGACCGCGACTTTAAGGCCCGCGTCCTGGCGGCGAAGGCCCGGCTGGCCCCCATGCAGATCGGCCGGAAGGGCAACCTTCAGGAATGGCTCGAGGACTGGGACGAGACCGAGAAGAGCCACCGCCATATCTCGGGGCTATGGGGCCTGTTCCCGGGCCGCCAGATCTCCGCGCGGCGGACGCCGAAGTTCGCCGAGGGCGCCAAGGTCGTCCTGGAGCAGCGCGGGCTGCCCGGGAACGGCTGGGCCTCGGCCTGGAAAGCCGCCTGCTGGGCCCGGCTCGGCGATGGCGCCAAGGCCCTGGAGAACTTCACCTACGCCATGCACCAATATACGACCAACAGCCTGTTCTCCCTCTGCTCGCGCGCGATGCAGGTCGACGGCTCCTTCGGCATGTCCGCGGCCGTCGCCGAGATGCTGCTCCAATCCCACGAGGACGAGCTGGCCTTCCTGCCGGCCCTGCCGGCCGCCTGGAAGGACGGCGAGGTCAACGGCCTCGTCGCCCGAGGGGGCTTCGAGGTCGGCCTGCGCTGGAAAGACGGGCGGGTCTCGGAGGTGACGCTTCTCGCGAGGAACGGCCGACCCTGCCGGGTGCGTTCCGCCGTTCCCCTCAAGGTCACCGCCCGGGGGCGGTCCGTGGCCGTCCGCCGGACGGAGCCGGGCCTCATCGAATTCAAGACCGAGCCGGGCGTCACGTATGCGTTGACGCCCGCGGGACGCTAAGAGCCATGGACAGGCGCGAATTCATGAAGACGGCCGGGGCCGGGCTGATGGCCGCCGGGGCCCGGCCGGGTCCGGTCCCGCGTCCGGGCGGCCGACCCGTCCGGGGCGCCGCAAAGCTCCTCGACGGTCGGAGGATCCTGACCTTCAATTCCGTGATCCGCGTCAACCAGATCGAGGTCACGCGGACGCAGAACGAGGGCTTCGACGAGGCCGACCGGCACACGCCGGCCAACGTCCGGGCGCTCCGCGACGCCCTGGCCGCGGGCTGGCCCGGCGCGCCGATGACCTGGGCCTTCAGCTGGCGGGCTCTCTTCGACGAGCGGGAGAACTACCGCGAGATCCGCCGGCTCGTCGCGGCCTACCATCGCGAATACGGCGACGACGTGACGTTCATCCCCGGGGCCTACTTCGCCAACGCCTACAACACGCGGGAGCAGGTCAACCGGGACCTCCACGAGGGCCTGGCCCGCGTCTCAGAGATCGTGGGCGGCGGCATCCGGCCCAAGAGCGTCATCGCCGGCTTCCTGGCCGCGGCCAACCAGAAATATCTGGCCGAGAAGGAGGGGATCCGCGTTTGCCAGGGGAACATCTGGAGCCAATACGCCGTCGACAACCAGGACGGCGAAGGCTCGATCAGCTATCCCTACTATCCGTCGACCGAGCACTTCTGCAAGCCGGCCCAGGGCGCGGGGGATTTCATCGACTGCGTCAATCTGGACGGCTGGACCTGCGATTTCCTCGCCGCCCGGCGCCAGGGCCAGAATTGGGCCGCCTCCCAGCGCAGCCGTATGGGCGTCGGGCCCATAGAGACGATCGAGTGGTTCGGGCCCGAGGTCGGGCTGGCCCAGATCGTCCAGACGACGGCGGCCCATTTCGACACGGGCTTCGCCCTCAACGGTTGGGCCTGGGTCACGAACTGCTGGGAGATCTCGCTCATCCCGCAGATCGGGCACCTGGAGGTCCTGACGCGGTGGACGAAGCGTATCCGCGAGCGCTGGCCCTCGGCCGAATGCCTGACCCTGGGCGATTTCGGAAGCGCTTTCCGGGCCCAATACCCGAATAACGAGAACCTGCGGTACCGCTTCGTCCAGAGGGGGACGGGCGTCGGCGGATCCGAAGTCCCCCTGGAGATCCGCTGGTTCATGTGCCGGGAGTTCCGCCTGGCCCTGCTGCGGAGCTGGAGGGACAAGGGGCCGGAACGGGTCATCGACTTCACCCGCTATGACCTTCCCGCCCGCGAGCCCCAGGACATGACCAGGAGCTGGAGCCTGATGGGCCGCATCAACCAGAAGCGGACGCGTCCCCAGGACGAGCCCGTCCCCTTCGGATCCCTCGCCCCGGACGAGAGGGCGCTGATCCTGAAATGGTTCCCCGAGCTGAAGACCTGAAGGAGTCGTCATGAAGAATCGGACCATCGTCGTGACCTTGAGCCTGCTCGCCGCGATGCTCATATCTTGCGGCCCTCGCGTCCATGAGGGCACGGTCCCCTATGCGCCGCAGCCCTGGCCGGCCCGCGTCTGGGCGTCGGAAGTGCCGCCCGGCTGTCCGTTCGAGCGCTCGAAAGACATCGCGGCCGTGGCCTTCACGCGGAACGCCGTCGCCTATACCGACGCCGATACGTGGTATCCGTCCTGGGCCCCGGACGGCAACATGTACAGCGGCTGGACGGACGGCGAGATCGGCGAGGAGAGCGTCCACTCGAACGGCAAGAACGCGCGGACCGGAAACGCGAAGATCGAAGGGGCCGATCCGCTGAACTTGACGGTCACGTCCCTGGGTTCGGAAGCCGCCTCGCCCGCGCCCTACGGTGGCCGCTACCCCAGCGCCAACCTCGTCCATAACGGGATCTGGTATTACGGGACCTACGCCGTAGATTTCGACATGTCCAAGCCGGAATACCGGGACCTCTACAGCTGGGCCATTTGCGGCCCCCTGCCGGGCTTCCGCATCTCGAAGGATTACGGGAAGACCTGGATCCCCAGCCCCCTCTCGCCCGAGAAGCCGCTCTTCCCCGAATCGGGCAAGGACGGCCGGCAGGTGAAGATGGGCACGCCCCATTTCGTCGATTTCGGACGGAACATGGAGCATTCCCCCGACGGGAAGGCCTACCTCGTCGGGCACGGCGCCCTCGATGACGACCCGTCGCCGCGGATCGCCGGGAACAGCTGGATCGCGGGCGACGCCGTCTATCTGGCCCGGGTGATGCCGAGCCCCGAGACGATCAATGATGTCCGCAGCTACGAATTCTATGCCGGGCCCGGGCAGGACGGCCGCCCCGTCTGGTCGAAGGACTTCGCGGCCATCCGGCCCCTTGTCTCCTGGAACAACTGGATGGGGTGTACGACCATCACCTACGACGCGCCTCTTCGCAAGTACCTGATGTGCGTCACGGACGGCTGGCCGGGCGTCGAGGACATGAACTCGTACCTCCTCGAGGCCGACGAGATCACCGGCCCGTACCGGCTGATCGCGTTCATGGCCCAGTTCGGGCGCCAGGCCTATTTCCTGACCTTCCCGTCGAAATTCATCGGCGCCGACGGCCGGAGCGCCTGGCTCAGCTATTCGGCCAACTTCCACAAGAGCTATTTCGGCAACCGCACCGTGGCCGATCCGATCGGCAGCCGCTACGCCTGGACGCTCCAGGAGGTCCGTCTGCTCGACGCGGCGGGCCTCGCCGCCCTGTCGGAGGCCGCGGCCAAGGCGCCGGAGGACCGGCTCAAGAGCGAGGCCAACCTGGCTCTGAGGGCCCGGGTCAACGTCTCTTCGGTCCACAGGAAGAACAGGCCCTTCACCGAGCTCATCGAATACTTCGGGGAAGGGGCCGTCGACGGCGTCGTCGATCCCGACGAGGCCATCAACCGTCACGAATGGGTGAGCCTGGGAGAGCGTCAGACGGCCATGATCCGCCTGAGCTGGGATACTCCCCGGACCGTGCGCCGCGTCTGGCTCTTCGACCGGCCGAACCCGAAAGACCACATCCTGTCGGGGGCGCTGCTCTTCAGCGACGGGACGGCGGTCAAGGTCGGCGAGCTGCCGAACGACGCGCGGTCGGCACGGGAGATCGTCTTCCCGGCCAAGACCGTCTCCTGGGTCGTCTTCGCGGTCGATACCGTCTCCCCGGAGACCTCGAACGCGGGTCTCGCGGAGATGGCCGTGTTCATGGATTGACGGGCCGGTCGCACGGCATCTACGAAGGGCGCGGCACGACGCTCCACCTCTATACGATGTTCACCCGGTTCCTCAACGAGACCCTGCCGCCGGGAGGCCGGGCGCGGTGAGGACGCGGGGGAGGGGATCCACCGAGAACTCGTAGCGGCCCGAGGCGACGCCGTAGAGGCAGCTGCCCGCCTCGATCCCCCGGAAGGATACGCCCTCGGCCGAGGCGGCAGGCCGGCCTCCCTCCCGGACCGCGGCGGGGTCGGTGCCGGGGATGTACACGGTCGCCGTCGCGTTGGCCGGGACCGTCACGTCCAGGATGAAACGGCGTCCCTCGAGGCGCCATTCGCTCCGGACCTCGCCCCGGATCGTGCGGACCCGGACCTTGGCCCGGGTCAGGTCGCCCACCGGCTGGGGCCGGAAGACGATCCTGTCGAATCCGAATGCGGTCGGGTCCGGCTGGATCCCCGCGACCCAGGCGAAGAACCATTCGCTCACGGAGCCGAACATCCCATGGTTGTGCGAATAGGTGTCGTCGCTGAATTCCCAGTGTTCCCAGAGCGTGGTCGCGCCGCGTTCGAGCATGTAGCCCCAGCCGGGAAAGCCCTTCCTGTCGACCAGCGCCCAGGCCAGGTCGGCCCGGCCATGTCGCGACAGGACGTCGAGGAGGTACTCCGTGCCGAAGATCCCGGTCGCCAGCCTCGGGCCCTCGGCCGTCGTGACCTTGGCCACGAGCGCGTCGAAGGCGGCCGCCGCCTCGTCGACCGGGACGAGGCCCAGGCCGAGAGCGACGGCCAGCCCGGCCTGGGTCATGGCCTCGTAACGGCCGGCGGCCGATCCTATGACCTCCGACCGGTAGGCGGCGGCGATGAAGGCCGCGAGATCCCTATAGCGGGCCTCGTCCGCGCGCCGTCCCAGGAGGCCGGCCAGACGGGAGGCCATCAGGGCCGTCTCATGGTAGAACGGCGTCACGAGCGCCGGAACGGGCGTCGGCTCCAGGCTCTCGTGGTCGGCCAAGCCCTCCCGGATGAGGCCGTCGGGATTCGACTCGGCCACGAGATCGAGCCATCGGCGCGTCGTCTCGTATTGGCCCTCGACGACGCGGCGGTCGCCGTAATGCTGGACAAGCTTGGTCTGGAGAAGCGGATGGGCCATGGCCCAAACCAGCCCGCAGTATTGGATGCCCACGAAGGGGGCCGTATCCGTGAGCATGCCGTCCTCGCGGGCGGCATCCGCCCAGTCGGCCGCCGCCTTGCCGTAGAAACCGGCCATGTCGAAGTTGGCCAGGAAGGCGTCGGCCGTGGGGACGAGGTCGCCGCCGTAGCCGAATTTCTCCCTGTGGGGGCAGTCCGAATGGACGCTGAAGATGTTGCTCAGGAAGGTCCACCGGACCATGTCCTGGATCCGGTTGAAGAGGTCGTTCGAGCAGGAGAATTCTCCGCTCTCGGGGAGGTCCGTGTTCAGCCGCAGCCCTTCGAGGTCGTCGGGGTCCGGCTGGCCCGGCAGCCCGGTGACTTCGGCGTAGCGGAAGCCGTGGAACGTGAACCGGGGGGTGTAGACCTCCTCGCCGCCGCCGCGGGCGATATAGATGTCGGCTTGCTCGGCGATATCGGGCGCTCCGGGACCGCCGATGGGACAGCCGTCCTTGCTCCGGCCCTTGATCTGGCCGCAGACGGAGGTCAGCGTATTCAAGGTCCCGTCGCCGTTGAGGAGCTCGCCGAAGCGCATCCTGATCCGCGTCCCCGCGGGCGCGCGCAGCCGCAGACGGGCCCAGCCGGCGAAATTGCGCCCGAGATCGTAGAGGGCTACGCCCGGCCGGGGCGCGGTGACGCGGACCGGGCGGAGCCGGGCCGTGACCCGGATGGGCGGCTGGGGCTGGGCCCGGAGGGCGCCGGCCGGGCCGGGGCAGAGAACGGCCGGCGACCACCCGGCCTCGCTCGCGCCCGGCGAATCCCAGCCCGGGATCTCCCGTCGGGCGTCATAGACCTCGCCTAGGTAGACGTTGTTCCGGAGGACCGGGCCGCCGCGGACCTTCCAGTCCGGGCCGGTCGCGACGGTCATCACCGAGCCGTCCTCGCCTTCGATCTCCAGCTGGGCGATGAGACAGGGCCGTCCGACCGGCAGGTCCGCGCGCAGGTTCCGCCTCCCCCACATCCGCAGGGGGAGGGGATTCCACCAGCCGTTGCCCAGCATGACCCCGACGCAGTTGAGGCCCGACCGGACGAGCCCGGTCACGTCATAGACGCTATAGAAGACCCGCTTCTCGTAATTCGTCCAGCCCGGGTCCAGGACCTGGTCGCCCACGCGTTGGCCGTTGATCGACGCTTCGTAGTAGCCGAGCCCGGTGATATAGAGGCGCGCCCGGGCGATCCGCTCCGGCGCGACGAACTCCTTTCGGACGAGCGGGGCCGGGTCGTCCCGGTAGAAATCCTCGTCGGCTTCGGGGACGGGCTTTCCGTCGCCGATCCACCTCCCTTGCCACGGCCTATCCCCGAGGAGGGCTATTTCCCAGGCCGCCGTCGGGCTCCAGGCCGAGGGCCGGCCCTGGCCGTCCCAGACCCGGACCTTCCAGAAGCAGCGCTGCCCGCTGCGAAGGGCGGTCCCGGCGTAGGCGATGCCCAGGCTTTCGGCGGAGCGGACCTTCTCCGAGTCCCAGAGATCGCCCCGGTCCGTGTCCAGCAGCCGGGGCGAGCCGGCGACGAGGATCCGGTAGGCGCCTTGGGTAACGGCTCGTGCTTGCGACACGAGCGCCCAGCTCAAACGCGGCTGCGGGGCGTCGATGCCGAGCGGGTCCCGGCGGTATTCGCATCTCAGGTCCGCCGGCGCGATCCGGACGCCGGCCTCCGGGACCCGCGGACCGGCCGGGCCGCAGGAGGCGGCCGCGAGCACGACCGCGGCGAGCGCAGCGCCCCTGGACCGTCGGCGCCAGGAAGAGCTTAGGCCGTGACTAATCATAAAGGCCGTAGTCCATCAAAGCTTCCCACCAGGCAACGATATTCTCCGGCGGGACGCCAGCCTGGAAAACATGGATCGGCGCGAACACGAACCCTCCGCCGGGGGCCAAGTCCTCGATTCGGCGGCGGGCTTCGTCGCGCACCTGTTGGGTCGTGCCGAACGGCAACACGGCTTGAGTGTCACAGCTGCCGCCCCAGATGGTCAAGTCGTTCCCGAACTCCCGCTTGAAGCGCTTGGTATCGTCCATACCCTTGCAGTTGACCTGCCAGGGATTGAGGATGTCAACGCCGGCCTCGATCAGGAGCGGGACGAAATCCCAGATCGCTCCGTCGCAGTGGAAGAAGATGAAGATCTCGGTCCGGGCCCGGCTCTTGAGGAACTGGAAAAGCCGGCGGTGGTACGGCCAGATCAGGTCCCTGTACATCGCCACGGAGACCAGCGGGCCGGATTGCGTGCCCAGATCGTCGGCGGTCGAGAGGACCAAGGTGTGCCCGTCGAGCAGGTCGAGCACCCGGCCCCAATAGGCCATCTTGACCTCGAGCTCCTTCGACATGATGGCGTGGACGACGGCGTGATCCGTGACCATATCCATGAAGAACTGCTCATACCCCCGCATCCACATGGCATGCTCCCACATGCCCGCATGCATCCGCTCGACGACCACGCCGCGGCGCTCCTGTTCGACCACATGATCGACGCGCTGCTTGAGGCCTTCGAAACGGGCCGGATCGAGCGCGTCGGGCCAGGGGTAGCGCTCGATGTCGGCCACTGTCCGGCAGTCCGCCAGGGGGCTGAAGTAGAGGTCATAGTAATGCCCCCCGTGCCTAGGCATTTGCCAGCCTATTCCGAACTCGTCGATCAAGCGGTCGTGATCGCCGACCCAGCCGAGGTCCCGGGCCAGCCCGGCCCGGCCCGGGGCGTTCGGTCGGACGCTTCGCACATCCACCCTGAGGCGATCGCGCACGTCGTCCCCGGTCTCGGCCATCTGCGTGACCCGATCCAGGACTTGGGCTTCGCCGGGCAGCCCGAGTACTTGGCGCAGCGCCGTCAGGGCGCGGACATTGATGCCGGTGACCATCGAGCCGCCGAGGTCGAACGGGATACGGTCCGGTTCCCGATGATGCAGAGCCGTGACCAGCCGCCGGTAGCTCGTCCATTCTTCGGCGCCGGAGACCGGCCGAGAGTTCCCATGAGCCGTCATCTTAACCCTCCTTCGTATCGGGCGACGGGAGAGAGCGTCCGCGACGGGTGGATCGCTACGCCTTCTCAGTCGATCTCATAGCGCAGGGGCTGCGAGGATCGCTGCCTGACCCAGATGATCATCGTTTCCGTGCCGTCGGCGTCCCGGATGATGCCCTGCCTGAAATCCGGGCCGGGAATCTGGGCCCGTCCGTCGATATTCAGACGGGCGGGAGACGGTCCTCCCCAACTTCGGATGACGAAGCAGGGATTCAAGATAGGGTTCTCTTCGGAGCCGTTCAGCCCGAAAGACAGCCGCTCCGACTCCCGGACCATCACGTAGGCCCTTTGCCTCTGATCGTAGCCGGCGCTTCGGCAGCCGTTCAGGTCCCCGACAGCCGGTGCCGAATTCCAGGAGCGGTTCAGCGTCCTGAGGTCGGCGGCCGGAAGATCCGTCAGTCCATAGATGTTATAGGCCTCCATGCGGCCGTCCTTCAGACGATGGTGCAATCCGTTGAGCGTGCCCAGGCAAGAGCTGCTCGTCCGGTCCCTCCCGGTCGTCACGGTGCCGTCGCTCGGCAGCAGGCCGACGGGATAATGACTCCAGGCGTTGTAGTGCGAGAGTCCGGGCGCGAGCTGCATCGATTCCCACTGGCTGTAGGGGACCCAGAACGAACCGGTCTGGCCGATATTGAAATGCTTGTACTTGGACCTGAGGTTCAGATAGACGAGGTTCTTCTCTCCGGAGATCGACGCGCCTTTCCGGACCGTCCGGCTCGAAGAATAGTCCCACAGCTCGGTCTGCCCGTCCATGTTGGCGATGGTGATCGATTCGGGGACGACGTTGTCCTCGGGCCGGGTCCCCGGCTGATTGAGCAGTTCGTTCTGCTGGGACTGCGTGTCGGGGTATTCGGCCATTCGTCCGCTCACCTGATACCGGACGGACACGGCGTCGGGATAGATGTACCAATACTCATCCGTCCAGAGCCCCCAGCCGTTCCGGTCCGGCCAGAGCCACTCGTATCCGATGCTGACGCTCGCGTTGCGCCAGTGGACGACGACCCTGGCATCGGTGTTCTCGATGAGCCGGACGTGGGAGTAGCGGCACATCTTGTCCGACATGTGCTCGTAGCACTGATCGGTGTAATTCTCCGGGCCCTGGTCGTTGACCCAGATGCCCCCCGGACCCGGCTCCGTGACCAGGCTGGCCAGGTAGTTTGTCCCGCGCCAGAAGACGAACCGGTTAGGCCTGTCGTCAAACGAGACGACGATGTCGGCATGGTCCCCGACCCGCCATAGGCCTTCCCATTCCGGACCGAAGCGAAGTCTCGTATAGGCCGCCCCGAAGCTTTGGGCGTCCGTCGGCCCGGCGGGCAGGACCCAGTGGCTCAGGGGCGTCGTGACGTCGGATTGGAAGGTCCGATAGTCCGCGCGTATCTCAGACTCGCTCAACGCCCGGGCGAAAACGCGCACTTCATCGATGAGCCCGCTGAAGACCATATTCGAGCGGAACGTTTTGGTGATCTCTCGCTCGCACGCCCAGGGATAGCTCTTGGCATGAGCCATGCCGATGAAAAGGTCCAGGTCCGGCACATCCTGGACAGGCCCTGTCGCCGACCCGGAAGCCGCCAGCGTACCGTCAAAGTAGATCGCGAAGCCCTTCGACTGGCGGTACGTCGCGGTCACGAAGGTCCATTTCAGAAGGTCCACGGCCCTGCTCGTCGTCAGTCCGGACCATCGCCCTCCGAGGCAAGCCTCCAGGGCGATCCGGCCGAGGTGATCCATCGCCAGGCGATATCCGGCCCGTCGGTCCTGGTCGTGATCGACGATGCCCGACCAGTCCCAGGGAAATTCCTGGGGTGCGATCCAGGCCTCGATGGTGAAGTCGCCGCGGATGTTCGGGAGTTCCCGAGAAGGCACGGTCACCCGGTTGGTGTAGCCGTCGAACGACAGGCAAGCCCCTGATACGCCCTTTCTCCAGTAGCTGTCCGCGCCGCCGATGGCGCACGTCGATCCCTTGACGCTTTCCCTCGTGAAGTCGTCCTGGGCGGACAGCCCCTCATCGAACCGCATCCAGAGCGTGGGGGACTCGACGCCTCCTTTGACGACGGGCGCTCCCGCGACGCCGTCACCGGGCCGGCGTTGCAGCCGCGCTGGCGTGGTGCTGCGAACGGAAATCCCGGAAGCGGTCAGATCCAGGACCTGTGTCGTCTTGTTCAAGGGATCGTTCCATTCGTCCAGCCGGACACAGCCTTTTTTGGCTTCCCTGGTGATCCGCCCGCCGGGGGTGATCGTGAAGTACTCCTCGGCGTAATCGGCGAAGTAGCTGCCGATATCGCCGCTATAGGTCCTCTGAAAATCGGTGAAGTGCGGGCTGTTCAGGTCCGGGGCGTACCTCCAGTGGACGACGATCCTGTCGGGCGAGCTCTCGATCAAGCGGACATAGGAACACTTGTTGATCTTGTCGGGCCGTTCCGGGGGTCCGTCGCCGGTCACCGGCAGTATCCGGTCGACGAAATACTTCGTTTCCGACGGCTGCCAGTACGGCAGATAGCCGAATTCCCGACAGAACACGAATCGGCCTTTGTTTCCGACGTTGACGATAAGGTCGGCGTATTGGCCCGTATTGTTGTGATCGTCATAGTCCAGCCGGGTGTGATAGGCGTAAAAATCCGCGGGCCGCGCAGCGACGCAGGAGGCTAGGGCCAGGACCATAACCGCCGCTGCGGACAATGACAACACGCCGATCGCAGAGACGACGCCTGGCTTGACATTTCGAGTGATCTTCATAGCGGGCATTCCTCGTTTTCGACGAGAATCAGGCCGCCTTTGAGGGGCGATCTCGAGCATTTCGGGGGTCCTTGATCTTGGCTTGATCGTCGAGCAGGCTCCGGATGGTCCGGTCGCAGCGCTCCCGCAGCTCGGCCCGTACGCGGGCCTGGCCGGGATCACCGGCCAGGTTCCTTTTCTCGTCCGGATCGGCCGCCAGATCGAACAGCTCCACGTACTCCGGATGCCCGGGGTATTGGATGTATTTCCAGCGATCGGTCCGGACGCATTCGCTCCGCGGGATCTCCGGGTGGTCCCACAGCTCCTCGCAGAAGATCTCCGAGCGCCAGGCCGGCGTTCTCCTTCCGAGCAGGGGTTTCAGGCTACGGCCCTGGGCCTGGGAAGGGACGGGGAGCCCGGCCAGGTCCATGAGCGTCGGTCCGAGGTCGATGTTCAGGACGAGGTCCCGCTTGACCAATCCGCGGCTTTCGCGAGGCGCCCGCGGATCGAACACGACGAGCGGGACCCGGATCGACGGCTCGTACATCAGCCATTTGTCGGCGTAGCCCCGCTCGCCCAGGAAATAGCCGTTGTCCGAGGTGTAGATGATGACCGTGTTCCCGTCGAGCCCGAGGCGGGCGAGCTCGTCCCGGATGCGTCCCGCGACCATGTCGATGCCGCTGATCATCCGGTAATAGCCCTTGACCATCTCCTGGTACTTTTGCGGGGTGTCGAACCGCCAGCCCCAGCGCGTCCGGCTCATCGTGTTCTTCAGGAAGGCGGGTTGGGCGTCGTAATACTCCGGCGCCGCCATTTCGGGGACGGGGATGTCGACGTCCCGGTAGAGGGCGTCCACGGCCGTAGGCCAGAAATACTGTTTGGGATCGCCGTCGTCGGCGTGGGGCGCCCAGGGGCACCAGAACAGGCAGAAGGGCCGCCCGGGTTCGACGCCGCGGAGGAAATCGACGACCTCGTCGCCTTCGACTTCGGTCATGTGGCGTTCGACCCCGTCGACCGTCTGGACGTGGGGGAGGCCGTCGAAATATGTGAAGTCGAACATCTCGGAGTGGACGCCCTTTTCCACGGCCACGCCGAACTTGCCGACGAATCCCGTCCGATACCCGGCCCGGCGGAGGCGGACCGGGAAGCTGATGTCCGTGAAGGCCGGGGCCAGGGGAGGCTTGGTGAAGGTGTAGGTGTGCGTCCGTTCATACGTTCCGGTCAGGATGCTGGCCCGGCTGGCGGCGCAGATCGGTGTCGTCACGAAGGCCCGCTCGAACCGGATCCCGTCGCCGGCCAGCCGGTCGATGTTTGGCGTGCGGATGATGGAGTTGCCGGCGCAGCCGAGAGCGTCGAACCTCTGATCGTCGGTCAGGACGAAGAGGAAATTCGGACGGGCCGCCGATTCCTTGCCGTCGCGGCACCCCCGGCCGAAGGCCAGGGCCCCCAGGCCGGCGGCGGAAACCCCGAGGAAATCCCGGCGCGTGAGTTCGGACACGGCCTCACCTCCCGTTCTAGCCGCCCTCCACTCATCCGGAATCCTTCTCTCTATTCAAAGGGCGACGCAGAACGTGTCCATGCGTCCATCGTTCGGACCGCCATCAAATGGAGCCTACGGACCTGCTGGCCTCCATGACCGAAGGCAACTTCCTTTATGGCATTTCCCGAGATTATATTTTAAAATTGTATCTTAATTAAGGCAAGAAATGAATATAAAGGGAACATCCCCAGTCGCCCGGAATGGCCTTGCCGTTCGCCCTTGCTCCGGCCCCATTCGAGACGTGCGAACCTTGGCCGTCCTTTTCCTGACCATCGTTTTCGCGGCGAGCCCGTCAGGCCGGCTGCGATCTGCTTCGGCCGGCGCCGGCGGCGGCGCTACCCTTTCTTTGGAGAACGGCGCGCTGGCCCTGAAGATGACCGGGCCGGACCGCTTCCGGCTCACCAACAAGCTCAGCGGCCGGTCCTACGATGTCCTGGCCGCTCCCTTCGAGTTCCTGTTCGAGAGCGGGGGACGGAGGATCGTGGCCACGTCGAGCGAGTTCGTCCGTTCCGCGGCCGAAAGGCCCGCGACGGACCTCTTGCGCGTGCGCTACGAGGGAAAGGGGGATCTCGCGGGGCTGGCTGTCGAGGCGGAATACCGTCTCCCGCCGAAAAGCTGGTATGTCCGCAAGCGCCTCAGCCTCTTCAACGGGCGCTCCGCTCACGTCATCGTCCGCGACGCTGTCGTCGACGACTTTCGGATCGAGAACGTCCCCTGGCCAGAAAAGGCGGACAACCCGGTCTTCCTGGACGGGCAGATCTTCTGGGGCCTGGAGTGGCCGATCGCCGATGCGGCCTTGCGCGGCGGACGCTTCGCCTTGGGACATTTCCCCGCGGCGGAGGTGCCGCCCGGCGGGACCTGGACGAGCAAGACCAGCGGCTTCGGCGTTTCGGCGGCGGGGCGGGCCGAGGAGGCCTTTGGCCGGTATATCCAGGAGATCCGGGCCAACCGTGTGGACTTCGTCACGTTCTATTTCGATTGGCTCTGTCACGACAATTCCGGCCCGCACGAGTCCGAGGTGCTGGCCAATTTCGCCGCCCTGCGGCGGCTCAGGGAGCTCTACGGCCTGCAGTTCGACATCTACAATTCCGACGCCGGCCTCGTCGAGTCCCAGGGGACGTATTACCCGCAATTCAAAGCCGATTTCCTCTCGCGGTTCCCGGCCGGCCTAAAGCCCCTGGCCGAGGGGTCGAAGGCGCTCGGGATGCGCCTCGGGCTCTGGCTCGGCCCTGACGGCTTCGGCGAGACGCCCGGATCGATGGCCGCCCGCAGGGAGCAATTGCTGTCCTGGGTCCGGGACTTCAACGTCGGCCTGTTCAAGATGGACACGGTCGTCTCGGAGCTCGACCACCCGGACAAGTACATCCTGGAGAAGAAATACCAGAGCCTGGCCGACGCCCTGGCCGAGGCCCGGCGCATCGACCCGGGTTTCGTCGCCATCAATCACCGCATCAACGACTCGCCGTACATGCTGACGATCACGGATTGCCTGCTATGGCGCGGCGAAGAGACCTACATCGACGTCCACATCAGCAACGAGACGGCGAGCCTTTTCAACCGCGACTGCTCCATCGGCCGCGAGCTCACCTCTGAGTTCTTCGGGACGCCCTTCAGGCAGTTCGAGGACCACGGCATCTGCTTCAACAGCTGCCTCGAGCGGTGGGAGGACGACCTGGTGGCGCAGGCCTTCGGACGGGCCTCGGTGCTGTCGCCCGAGATGTACGGGACGTTCTTCTTCCTCGGCGACGAGGATTATCCGCGGCTGGCCCGGCTGATCCAGCTCCACAAGCGGCTCGAGCCCCTTCTGAAGACGGCCTACCCGCTGCCGGGCGGGGACATCGCCCACGCCGACGGGGCGTCGTCCCTGGTGCTCGTGCGCAACATGACCTGGGAATCGGTGGTCAAGACCGTCCCTCTCGACGCGTCGATCGGCCTCGCGGCCGCGCCCGGCGCGGCCCTGACCGTGCGGCAGCGCCATCCCGGGGAGATGCTGATCCAGAGGGCGGGCGAAGGGGCCGTATTCGGCGGGACGCTCGCGGTCGAGATAGAACCCTGGAGCCTCCGGCTCATCCAGATCGACACAGCGCCGCCCGCCGAGCCGCTCGTGGCGGGCGTCCCCTACGAGATCGTGCCCGGGCCCGCCGACGGGAGCTACGGCATCAAGCTCCTCGGAACGCCGGGACGGAAGGCCGAGGTGGCGCTTCTCAATTTCAGGGGCCGCACCGTGCGGACGGGCGCCGGCCAGCCCGTTCCGACCGGGGGCAAACCTTGGCCGATCTCGTTCCCCGGCATCCCCGCTGCCGGACCGGCTTTCGCCCGCCTGGCCGATTTCCGGGACGATCCCGCCGGAGCCGCGGAGGGTCAACGGCTGGCCGAGCTGGCCAAGTTCATCATCGACGACGACGCGCTCGAGATCCGGGAGATGGTCCGTTTGAAGAGGGAGCCTTCGGATCTGCCCGAGATCGAGGCCTGCCGGTCGTACATGTGGGCCAAGGTCGCGGCCGCCGAAGGGACCTTCAGAAACGCGTTCGACGGCGACCCCGGGACGCGCTGGAGCGACGGGTTCCCGCGCCGCAGCCCGTTCACCGGCAGCCCGGCCGCCTATCGCAGCGGGACATCCCTTTGGCGTATCGACCTCGGACAGCCGACCGATCTGTCGAAG
>Ga0299912_10001322_pt1 | contig 20020 bp, 16 predicted proteins | sample RVTome_2_FD_207667 | JGI IMG/M metagenome (GOLD analysis project Ga0299912, IMG submission 207667) | Soil microbial communities from uranium-contaminated site in the Upper Colorado River Basin, Wyoming, United States - RVT95D214 (version 2) ... | reverse complement strand
ATTCCTGTTTGGCAGATAGTACGGGCAATATTCACTATTTCCCCGATATTTATAACCTGGATGAAGCTGCTATTCAACAACTATTTGCGAATATGAGCTGGGATTGATCAGATTAGTATTTTTAAAGTACGATTCATCCCGGCCGAAGATAAATATACACGAAGAGTTTTTAATAGAATCGATAATAGACTGGTTACTTTCGAAGGGCAGTGCGGGACATCCAAAACTTCGCCCAAGTCGGCCGTTTTTTTCAATATACTTTTTATTCACATAAGAAGCTCCATGGAACACAATTGTCCGTGAAAGTGCATTGCAATTAATACCATTTTCTACTCCGACGATTCGTAATGAATAGCCGTGTTTTCCATTGTAAGAATTCCCGGTAATGAAAAAACCAAGGCAGCTCTTATGCGACGATGGTTGATTGGAAAACGATTGTGCAACTTTTTCACCCGAACCTTTGCCGTGCGCCACAAGCGATTTGCATAATAATTTCCGGTTCTTCATATCGATCACAAATAAGCGTTCCTGATCAGAAGGTTTACTATAATCGATAATGGTTAGAATCGTATCGCGAATAAGATATTGTTGTGAAAGGAGTTTACTGTACCCTTCATATGCCATCAGGAATGTTTCCGATGAGAGATTTTCAATAGCAAGTGCTAAATAAATCTGATTAGCTTGCTGCAGCAAGGGTGCTTCATCTTTGTCTTTATAGCTGCATTCCGGCAGACTGAGGAAATAACTGAGTAACAGTTTCAGGAGGATCAGATATATACCAAGGCTCATTAAGGATTTATAAGAAATATTATAACAAATTTATATTGAATCATATAAAAACTTCATGCCTGTTTATTAACTGTTCATTTACACAAAAATGTACTATCGGCTATTGCAGTTGGCGCCCAAATATTGATATTCCTGATCACACTCTGGGCATTCCATGTTCCGAAACCTACAAATCCCATAACCAGCCTTGGATGGGAGAAAATAATTTTCTGACCGGTATCTCCATTCACTACGAAACTTATGGAACGGTTTAAAATATCACGGGTAATCCTGAGGGTATTCCATGAACTTTTTAATGGGATCAAGCTTTTACTGTCAATTTTCACAGGATAACCTTTGTCGATAAAATAAAATGTCACTTCACCGTTGCCGAAAATAAAAGCATAATATGTTTCTGGTGATTTTACCGGGCTCAGGAAACAGAAACCTGAACTATCCTGATTCAGATGCGAAAAAGTATAGAAGTCAAATTCCATGATATATTCACCGAAAACCATGTCCCTGATCACCCCCATATTTAAAGAAAAAACACCGGAAAAAATACTGTCGTTTCCGGCAGGATAAAGAATAGTACCGCTATTGGTATTGTTTATATTCCAGAATTGCGGAGTACAGGTATTTATGGTACCTAATAACTTTTCTGTGGTTGCCTTTTGAGCGTAATAATTAATGTACCCGATCGGTAAATTCTGAGCATGAAGATGCCCGATGAATAAAAAGCAGTAAATAATTTTATTACACGGTATTTTCTTTACTGATGAAAATAGTATCTGGAATTTCGACAGGAGCATGTGATGGGTTTATCAGAACGATTTCAAATATAGTCCAATTACTAAGACAATAGGATCGAATGATGTAAAAGATTGTTATAGAGTAATTTTTTCGAGTCGTTTCAAAGCTTCTACAACATTCTCACGGGAAGCAAAGGATGAAAAGCGAAAATACCCTTCACCCGACGGGCCAAAACCTGAACCGGGAGTACCTACGACGTATGCTTCATTCAAAATTCTATCAAACAAATCCCACGATTTCATACCATTCCCCGTTGTAATCCATACATAGGGGGCATTCATACCGCCATAGACCTTAAAACCTATTTTTTTCAGGCTTTCACGCATTATGCGTGCATTTTCCATATAATAGGCAATGATTTCTGTGATTTCTTTCCTGCCTTCTGGGCCATAAATGGCTGCCGCTGCTCTTTGCACAGGGTAGGAAACACCATTGAACTTGGTTGTATGCCGCCGGAGCCAGAGTGGATGTAATGGGAAAGCTTCTTTACTACAGGTATAGGCTAAAAGGTTATCAGGGATGACTATATAAGCACAACGAGTACCTGTGAAACCAGCAGTTTTGGAAAAACTACGGAATTCTATAGCTATATTCCTGGCACCTTCAATCTCAAAAATCGAGTGAGGAATTTCCGGATCGGTTATATACGCTTCGTATGCAGCATCATAAAAGATAACCGACTTATTTTCTGAAGCATAATCGACCCACTTCTTCAGTTCTTTCTTTGTTACGGTAATACCTGTCGGATTATTTGGATAACACAGAAAGATGATATCTACTTTCTGATTGGGTATTTTAGGGATAAAGTCATTCTCTGCAGTACAAGGCATATAGACTAGTTTATCGTAGTAGCCGCTTGATTTCATAGCACCTGTTCGACCAGCCATTACACAACTGTCGACGTACACAGGATAAACAGGATCCTGCACTGCAATTGTATTATCATTGCCGAAAATCTCGAGTATATTTCCAGTATCGCACTTCGAACCATCCGAAATATAAATCTCGTCAGTTTTAATTTGTATACCTCTTTTTTGATATTCGTTTTCGGCAATGGCTTCTCGTAAGAATTCATAACCTTGTTCGGGACCATAACCTTTAAAAGTGTCCTGTTTTGACATTTCATCTACGCCTTCATGAAATGCCCTGATAATAGTAGGAGCAAGGGGTCTTGTCACATCACCAATTCCCATTTTTATTACCTGTGCATCGGGATGGCTCTTCTGAAATTCACGAACCCTCCTGCCAATTTCGGGAAAAAGGTATCCGGCCTTGAGTTTTAAATAGTTTTCGTTTATCTGGGCCATTTTTATATTTTTGCGGCAAAAATAAGAAACATATCGATCCCATTCCACGAATGATTCACATTTATTCAAAAGTTAGTAACGCAAATCATTTTTTCGCAAGAACTGCCCCCGTTTATCTTGCTGAAGAGTTTGGCACACCTCTTTATGTTTATAATGAAACCATACTCAGGGACCGGTGTCGCGAACTCAGGAAGTTGATTGACTATTCCGGATTTATTGTAAATTATTCTCCCAAGGCGAACAGTAATGTCGAATTATTAAAGATTGTTAAAGAGGAAGGACTCAGAGTCGATGCCATGTCACCGGGAGAAATATTCGTTAGTTTGCTTGCTGGTTTTAAACCGGAACATATTCTTTATATCGGGAATAATGTAGATGAAGATGAATTTCAGTATGCAATTCAGGCCGGTGTCAAAATATCCGTCGATTCTGTTTCTCAACTCAGAATGTATGGAAGGCTCAATCCGGGAGGACAGGTAGCGATAAGGTTAAATCCATGAATTGGAGCCGGGCATCATGAAAAAGTGATCACTGCAGGTCAAAATACGAAGTTTGGTATTGAAATAAAATACCTGTCTGAAGTAATAAACATTGTAGAGGAATACAACCTGAAACTCATTGGCATCAACCAGCACATCGGTTCACTTTTCATGGACGGTGAAGCATACGTAAAAAGTACAGATGTCATTCTGTCAGTTGCCAGGCAATTTGATGATCTTGAATTTATCGATCTTGGAGGCGGATTCGGGATTCCCTATCAGAAACAAGCCGATCATGCCCGCCTGAACCTGGAAGACCTCGGCAGAAAACTATCCGATACCATCCATAAATGGTCTCACGAATATGGGAAAGACATTGAATTTAAAATTGAACCGGGACGATATATTGTCGCGGAATGCAGTATTCTACTGGGAAAGGTGAATTCCCTGAAAATGAATTATGATCTTAAATATATCGGGACCGATCTCGGATTTAATGTCCTCATCCGACCCGCAATGTATAATGCTCATCACAATATAGAAATATATCCTAAGGATCAGGTTCCCTCGCAAAAGGAAGAAATAATCAGAATCGTAGGTAATATTTGTGAAACCGGCGACATCATTGCCAAAGACCGAAAATTGCCCGAAATCTTTGAGAAAGATATCATTGGAGTCCTCGATAGTGGTGCCTACGGGTTTTCAATGAGTTCAAATTACAATAAGAGGTTACGCCCGGCTGAAGTTCTGATTCAGTCAGATGGCGCTCCCAGATTAATTCGTCGAAGAGACACGCTTGAGGACCTTATAAGGAATTTTGTATAAATTTCTGTCTTTATTGAATTACCTTTGGCCCCTTATGGAAAAGAACTTTTTTGTTAAATCACACGGTCTGGGAAATGAGTATATTGTGTTCGACAGCGAGAACATCGACTTTGTACTCGGTGTTCAGGCAATTAAACGCTTGTGCAATATACATTTTGGCATTGGTTCCGATGGTATTGTGATGAAGGTCCCATCCAGCAAAGCCGATTTTGGGTTCAGGGTATACAATCCCGATGGTTCGGAAGCCGAGAAGAGTGGCAATGGGCTTCGTATTTTGTGCAAATACCTGTACGACTATGGTTATGCGAAAAAACGAACCTTTTCAATTGAAACGCTTACCGATATAGTTTACGCGAATATTGTTGAAGAGAATAATCACAAAGCAGAGCTGATTATGGTTAATATGGGCAAGGCAATTTTCTTAAGTCGGGATATTCCGGTCAATTCGGATAAGCCTGAATTTATCGGAGAGCAAATATTAGCTGGTGATAAGAAGTACGAAGTAAATTGTGTTTCAGTTGGCAACCCGCATTGTGTGGTAATCAAAGAGAAACTGGATGAAGCAGAGATCCGGAAATACGGACCCCTGCTTGAAAATCATTCTATATTTCCGAACCGGATCAATGTTCAGTTCGCAAAACCTATATCCGGTAATGAGGCAAAAATTCTAATCTGGGAGCGTGGTGCCGGTTATACGCTGGCTTCAGGAAGTTCATCGTGTGCTGTAGCCAGTGTGCTTGTTAAAAGAGGTTTAGCTCAGGATAATTTAACCATTCATATGCAGGGAGGGATATTAAAAATAAAAGTTGATAAGGACTGGAGCGTACGAATGACCGGAGAAGTTCGTGAAATAGCCAGAGGGGTATTGAGCCGGGAACTAATAGAAGACTTATACAAACCTTATAATAGCTAATTATTTCTCCTGTTTGAAGCCTGATGTCAATCATTATTTCATTCTTCTTTTAAGAATTATTCATCATCTTTACAAATAAAATCCTTCCTGAAATGCGAATTGGTTTCGATGCAAAGAGAGCCTTCTTTAATAAAAGTGGTTTAGGGAGTTATAGCCGAAACTTATTGCTGTCACTTCATCAATACTATCCGCAACATGATTATTACCTGTATACGACATCATTGAAAAACAGTATTCCTTTCGTACGCGACAGGAATTTCGCTATATATTTTCCTCCGAACAAACCGGGGAAAATAAGGCAGGCTTTTTGGCGCAGATACAAATTAGCCAATAAGGCCAAAATGGATAATATCAATATCTTTCACGGGCTCAGTAATGAACTTCCATATGGTATAAATCGAAAAGGTATTAAATCGGTAGTGACGATTCACGACCTGATTTTTATGCGCTATCCAAGGTGGTACAATCCTTTCGATGTAGCGATCTATAAAAGGAAATTCAGTCATGGTTGCAGAATTGCCGACAAGATCATTGCTGTAAGCAAACAGACGAAAACAGATCTTATTTCTTTTTTTGGAATCGATGAGAAAAAGATTGAAGTCATCTACCAGGGATGCGACGAAGTATTTAAAAATTTGCTTAGTGAAAAGGAAAAACAAGAAGTGAAAAAGCGATGGAATCTACCCGATGAATATCTTCTGTATGTGGGGACTATCGAAGAACGTAAAAACCTGCTTGGTCTGATCAAGGCATTGAATCATAAAAATGTACATATTCCATTGATTGTTGTAGGAAAGCAAACGGGATATTATAACAAGGTAAGGGAATATATAGCACTGAAAGGTTTAAAAAATGTGACATTTTTAAACGAAGTTTCAGTATATGATTTGCCTGGCATTTATCAAATGGCGAAAGTATTTATATACCCTTCGGTATTTGAAGGTTTTGGGATTCCAATACTGGAGGCATTGCATTCCAAAGTACCTGTAATTACCTCGAAAGGAGGTTGTTTCAGTGAGGCAGGCGGAGCTTTTTCACAATATATCGATCCGTTGAACATTGAAGAGATCGGCGATGCTATTAAGCGGGTATTAAATGATACCAAGCTGCAACAATTGATGAAGACAGAGGGTTTCAAACATGCGCTGCAATTCACTAACGACGATATAACCCGAAAGGTAATGAAACTTTACAACAACCTGCTGGATGAATGATGATATCAAAGAATCGGTGGAGGTATTAAGGAGGGGAGGTATCATTCTTTATCCTACCGATACTGTCTGGGGAATTGGTTGTGATGCTACAAACCGGGAAGCTGTTGATCGGATATACCGGTTAAAGAAACGTAAGGACAGTAAATTTATGCTGGTATTGCTTGAGAACGAGAACCTGCTGCATCAATATCTTAAAGAGATCCCTGAAATTGCATGGCAATTGCTTGAGGTTGCCGATAAACCATTAACTATTGTTTATCCCGGTGCAAAAAATCTCGCACCAAACCTGGTCGCCGAGAATGGCAGCATTGGTATCAGGATTCCAAGAGATGAATTTTGTCAGAAACTTCTTCATCGTTTCAGAAAGCCAGTTGTATCAACATCGGCTAACATTAGTGGGCACAAAACTCCGGTAATTTTTGATGAGATTCAGGAAGAAATCAAGAATGGTGTCGATTATATTGTTCATTGGAAGCAGGACAGCTGTTTACAATCCACACCATCATCAATTATTGAACTTGGTTTAGGAGGTGAGATCAGGATAGTAAGGAAATAAAAAATGATCAGATAATACCCTGTTCTTTCATTGATTTAATGATTTCATCCACCGATTTGGTGGAATTCGGCAAAACATTTGGCGGACAAACACCAACTGTCTGGGCTACCTGAAATCGTCTGCATTTCATACGACCTTGTTCTCCAGCCTCGCAATACAGTTTTTTATATGTCTCGGTATATTCGGTTCCTTTCAGGATACCATTGAATATAGGGCATTTGGGAGTTTTTGGGCACACTTGGGGTTCCATAATATTCGTATTAGATTATTTAAATTTCAATTCCCAGATTGTTCAGTAATATGTAAGATACTAATTAGCGTTTTAAAAATGATAATAAATATTTTAACAATAGAATTGGTTAAATAAAAAGTCAATGGTAAAAATCTCCGAAAACGATTGCATTAGCCGATTCATACCCATTTTTATCATATAAATTTATTAAAAATAAAGTAACATCGTCAAAATATCTTAAAATCCGCATTATCGCGTTCTGAAATATTCCTTTTTCAGCAAAACTTGAGTTTTTCGGGATAGAAATAGATGATTTCTGCCAGAGGTTTTAACTTTTTTCGACGTGCAATGCATTTTTCTGCAAACGTTTTAATTGCCTGTTTCAGACCGAAAAGTGACTGTGTGAGAAGTTTTTGAAATAGTTCATATTGCAATAGCCAACTAATATGTATGTACATTCGATTTCACGAACCACTTACAGTTGATAAAACATACACTCTATCATGAAATTAAAACCTCGTCTTTCATTCTGGCAAATCTGGAACATGAGTTTTGGATTTCTCGGCATACAGTTTGGATTTGCCCTTCAAAATGCCAATGTAAGCCGGATCTTTGAAACCCTTGGCGCGAAGATTGAAAATATCCCGCTTTTATGGATTGCCGCTCCTATAACAGGACTGATAATACAGCCTATTATTGGCCATATGAGCGACAATACATGGAACAGATTGGGACGTCGCCGGCCATACTTTCTTACAGGAGCAATACTTGCTTCTGTGGCATTAATAATTATGCCTCATTCCCCTATATGGTGGGTTGCAGCCGGCATGCTCTGGATCATGGATGCTTCCATCAATATCTCGATGGAGCCATTCCGTGCTTTTGTCGGCGATATGTTACCCTCTGAACAGAGAACCACGGGTTTTGCGATGCAAAGTTTTTTTATCGGAACAGGCGCTGTAATTGCTTCTGCTTTACCATATATTCTTACCAACTGGTTTGGTGTTTCAAATGTTTCTGAAGAAGGAAATATCCCTCCTCATATAATCCTATCATTTCTGATAGGTGCCATTGTTTTTTTCCTGGCAGTTCTCTGGACCGTTTTACGTACAAGAGAATATTCTCCTGAAGAGATGGCAGAATTTAATACTGTCAGAGAAGAAGATAATAAAAGTCATACAGGGGATAAAATTCTCCCTTATTTACGATTCTTCAAATCATCGTCTTTCTGGATTTTTGGAGGACTTGTGATAAGCTTTCTGGTTTACATTCTTAAAATGGAAGCAGAAGTATATATTCTCGGATTCGGGCTGGTTGCATTTGGATTGATCCTTTTAATTACCGGCCTTTTAACAAAGAAGAATAGAACCAATAACGGATTGGTAATTGTCATAAATGATCTGTTTAAAATGCCAAAAACTATGGTTCAACTGGCTTTTGTTCAGTTTTTTTCATGGTTTGCTCTTTTTTCGATGTGGATATATACAACCGCCGGGGTTACAAGTACCAAATATGATATGAAACTAGATAGGGACATATTTTTATCATTAAAACAAACCATTGACCATATAGCTGTCCTTCCGGAAGCAAGGGAATGGACAAATCTGGAAGGCATGAGGTCGGATATGGCGATCTTTGAAAAGAAATTTGAAGCAGGTAAGAAGGTAGTCGCTTCAATGAGGGTGATTCAATTCTTTAACGATGAAAAGAAGAGCGATATCCTTCGGTTAGATCAGAATGTTAAAGAGCGGCTGTTACATATTGAGAAGGAATATAATAAAGGAGCTGATTGGGTTGGAATCTTGATGGCTGTTTATAATGGTTTTGCAGCAATTATGGCATTCCTTCTTATTGGGCTTGCTAGAGTGACGAGCCGGAAAACAGTTCATTCCATAAGCTTGATAATAGGAGGATTAAGTCTTATTTCTTTTTTCCTAATAAAGAATCCGAAATTACTAATGATATCAGAACTTGGAATAGGACTTGCCTGGGCCAGTATTCTGGCAATGCCTTATGCTATTCTGACCGGTTCTCTTCCGTCAAATAAAATGGGAACTTACATGGGTATTTTCAACTTCTTCATTGTAATTCCACAGATAATGGCAGCAAGTATCCTTGGGTTCTTCGTAAAAAGCCTTTTCGGCGGTGAAAGTATTTTAGCTCTTGTCGCCGGGGGAATATCAATGGTTATTGCCGCGGCTCTTGTATTGTTTGTTAAAGACGTTGACGAAGTGAAAATGAAAAGTATTTAATGAAGATTTCTGCCTGTATATTTGACCTCGATGGTGTAATTGTGGATACTGCCAAATACCATTACCTGGCATGGAAACGGCTTGCAAGGGAACTGGGTTTCGAATTTTCATCCAAACATAATGAACGTCTGAAAGGAGTAAGCCGTATGCGCTCTCTGGAGATATTGCTGGAAGTCGGAGGAATAACATTATCGGAAAAAGAAATGGAAGAAGCTGCCCGGCGGAAGAACGCATGGTATATCGATTTTATCGCTACCATTACGCCGGCTGAAATTCTTCCGGGAATTCCAGATTTTCTTCAGGAGTTGGGAGTATATAAAATTAAGATTGCTATCGGATCAGCCAGCAAAAATGCAGGACTTATATTGAAACGCTTACAAATTGAGGACCTATTTGATGCCGTGATTGACGGTACACAAGTAACAAAGACAAAACCCGATCCGGAAATATTTTTATTATCGGCCGATGCGTTACATAGTAAGCCTGAAGAATGCATTGTGTTTGAAGATGCCCGGGCAGGAGTCGAGGCAGCAAAGAACGGAGGCATGACCTGTGTGGGAGTTGGCGATCAGGAGATTCTTAAGCAGGCCGATCTGGTCATTCGCAGTTTTAAAGGACTGAGATGGGAATATATTTTGAATAAGTTAAGTCATTGATTGATAATGAAAAATTGATTAATTTATGAATCAGTTTCTGAAGATAGATCCCTGGTGCATTGTGGAAGATGGTTTTTCAAAAGAAAATCATCGTGCCTCGGAAAGTATTTTCAGTCTAGGGAACGGAAGATTCGGTCAGCGCGCCAATTTCGAGGAAACATATAGCGGGGAGACTCTTCAGGGTAACTATATTGCAGGGGTCTATTACCCCGACAAAACAAGAGTAGGCTGGTGGAAAAATGGTTACCCGGAATACTTCGCCAAGGTGTTGAATGCGCCTAACTGGATTGGGATAATTATCAGGATTGGAAATGAAGAGGTTGATCTGAATACTGCTCAAGTGATATCCTTTAAGCGGATCCTGAATATGAAAGAAGGTTTGTTGCAACGTGATTATCATATCAAATTAGATTCCGGAAAGCAGCTTAAGGCGAGCATTACTCGTTTCTTAAGTATTGCCGATCCTGAAATAGGTTCCATACGCTATTCCATAACTCCCATAAATTTCAGCGATAGTATTATCATTACTTCATGCCTCGACGCAGGAATCAAAAATAACGATGCCAACTACAATGAGTATTTCTGGGATGTAATTTCAGTTGATGCAGCAGGAAGCAAAGGTTTTATCCTGGCCAGGACACGAAAAACCGAATTTGATGTGTGTATAGGAATTGATACGATCATTCAGAATCATGGCGAGGGCAAGGTATCGTCACCCAAATCAGTTAAGGGAGAAAAATATATTTCTACGACATATACCGTTGATGCACGTAAAAATAAACGGATCGTGGTTTATAAATATGCTTCTGTATTATCTTCACTATACCATTCGAAACAGACTATCAGAGCAAAAACCGAAACGGTATTAACAAATGCCGTTGTAACAGGTTTTGAAAAATTATTGGATGCCCATATAGCAGTATGGAAACAAAAGTGGGAGCACAGCGATATTGCAATTGAGGGTGACGATGAGGCACAACAGGCTATCAGGTTCACTATTTTCCAGCTTAACCAGACCTATACCGGAGATGATGAGCGACTGAATATTGGTCCGAAAGGATTTACAGGTGAAAAGTATGGAGGGAGCACCTATTGGGATACTGAAGCATATTGTCTTCCTTTTTTCCTGTGTACAGCTCCTCCCGAGGTTGCCCGCAACCTGTTGCTATACCGGTATAAACAACTGGATAAGGCAATTGAGAATGGGGAAAAATTAGGATTTACGGGTGGTGCTGCCTTGTATCCTATGGTGACCATGAATGGCGAAGAATGTCATAATGAATGGGAAATCACATTTGAAGAAATACACCGCAATGGTGCAATAGCGTATGCGATCTATAATTATGTGAAACATACAGGCGATGCAAGCTATCTTGTCGATTACGGACTGGAAGTCCTTATTGCCATTTCACGTTTTTGGAAACAGCGTGTGAATTTCAGTCAGGAGCGTAAGAAATTCGTAATCCTCGGTGTTACCGGACCAAATGAATACGAAAACAATGTGAATAACAACTGGTATACCAATACCATTGCTACCTGGACTTTGGAGTATACAATCCGGACCATAGAATTTGTGAGAAATTCCGATAAAGCTGTCTTCGAAAAACTTATCCAGAAACTCAATTTCGATGAGGAGATAGAAACCGGAAGCTGGAAGAACATCATAGAAAATATGTATTACCCGGTAGATGATAAATACGGAGTGTTTCTCCAGCAAGACGGGTACCTGGATAAAGAACAGATAGCCGCTGATGAACTGGACCCGACTCAGCGACCCATCAACCAGCACTGGTCATGGGACAGGATACTCCGTTCCTGTTTTATTAAACAGGCCGATGTGCTGCAGGGGATCTACCTTTTCGAATCGCAGTACGATACTGGCACGATAAAAAGGAATTTTGAATTTTACGAATCGAGAACTGTCCACGAATCGTCTTTATCATCGTGTGTTCATTCCATTTTAGCCGCACGTATCGGGAATATTGACAAAGCCTATAAACTGTATCTGCAGACTTCAAGGCTCGATCTGGATGACTATAATAACGAAGTAGACGAAGGGCTTCATATTACCAGCATGGCTGGTACCTGGATGTCGGTGGTAGAGGGTTTTGCAGGGAAACGTATACAGGATGATAAACTGGTGCTGAATCCTCAAATGCCGGACAAGTGGAAAGGATATTCCTTCAAGATTATTTTTCGGGGCAGTCTTTTAAAAATCCATGTAAAACAAGATACAGTTACTATCATTAATGAATCGGATATACCTGCCACTGCCCTGATCTATGGAAACGAGTACCTCATTTCCGGATTTACAGAAACCAGGATAAAAAGAGAGAATATCTATACATATTGAACGATACAAAATGAATCAGAATTTTAACCTTTTAAAACAAATACATATGAAAAAAACTACCTACGGCAAATTGCTGTTGCTACTGGTTTGTAGTTTTCTGCAAATAGTGGCATTTGCACAGGAAAGGGAAATTACAGGAAAGGTCAGCGACGCTGACGGTATTCCCCTGCCTGGTGTTAGCATTCAGATCAAGGGCACAACCCAGGGGACCATTACCGATTTCGACGGTAACTATAACCTGACAGTGCCTGCAGGGGCAGTACTTGTGTATTCATTTATCGGGTGTACAACACAGGAAATCCCGGTTGATGAACAAACCGAAATCCTTGTCACACTGAACGAAGACATCATGGAACTCGAAGAGATTGTGGTAACCGGGTATGGCGTGTCAAAGAAAAGTGATTTGACAGGGGCTATGTCTTCATTGGGAGAGGAGGATTTTAATAATCTGGTTGGAGCCAGTCCCGAACAAATGATGGAGGGTCGTATACCCGGAGTTGAGATCAGGGCAAATAACGGCGAACCTGGAGCTGGGGCGAACATTACGGTTCGCGGGGCAAGCACATTTCGTTCCGGTGCTCAACCTTTGTATGTTATTGATGGTGTACCTATGGATATGCAGAATACTTCACCCGATGGTCCTTCGAAAGGAGGTATTGGTTCGACGGCTACCAATCCGCTGAATTTCATTAATCCCAACGATATAGAGAGCATCGATATCTTAAAGGATGCATCGGCTGCTGCTATCTATGGTTCCCGGGGTGCAAACGGAGTAATAATCATCACGACCAAAAAGGGGACAAAGGGGAAAAGTGAAGTTGACTACTCGGCCAATGTGAGTATTTCAGAACTTCCAAAGAAACTGGATATACTCACCGCCGATGAATGGAGAGTGATCCGCCAGGATACCCTTGGAACTGAGGAATATGATTATGGTGCTTCAACCGACTGGCAGGATCAGGTTTTCCGTACTGCTATTGGTCACAGTCATACACTTGCCTTATCCAATGGAAGTGAAAACACCAGTTATCGTACTTCGTTCGGATACTTAAAGCAGGAAGGGATCATAAAAAATTCCGATCGTACGAAACTAAACGGACGACTGAACCTGAATCAGCGGGCCCTGAACGATCGTTTGCAATTGGAAACCAACCTGACACTGGCTTCAGAAACCTATAACAGACCTCCGGTTGGTGCAGCAGGTTACGAAGGCGACCTTCTCCTAAATGCATTAAAAGCCAATCCTACATGGCCATTAGAAGATGAAGAAGGTAATGTATTCCAGACAGGAGGAGGAGAAAGAGTACCTGCAGCCATGCTTGCCTATCATAGCGATAAAACAAGAACTGTAACTTTATTGGGAGGCCTTGCTGCTACATTACAAATTACTGAAGGATTAAATTATAAGCTCAATCTGGGGACGAACTACTCCAATGCCAACCGCTTTATCAATATCAGCCAGAAACTGAATTATGCCGCAGGGACTTATGGAGCAGGAGAGATTAACAACAAGGAAGTGTGGAATTATGTAATTGAGCATACCCTTAGTTATAGCAAGCTCATTGGGCTGCAAAAATTTGATTTTTTAATCGGTTACTCATACCAGGATTTTTATCTCAGGGGCAATAAAACACTGGGCGGTGGATATTCCACCGATGGAATATTTTACACAAACAGGCTACAGGCAGGCATGAATAGCTATACTGAAATTTCTTCCTGGGCAGATACCTACCAGATGCAGTCGTACTTCGGTAGATTAAACTATAACTTTAATGAGATGATTCTTGCCACATTTACCTTACGCGCCGATGGTTCTTCCAAATTTGGTGAAAACAACAGATACGGGTATTTTCCTTCTGCAGCCCTTGCTTGGAGGATCTCACAGATGGGGTTTATGCAGAATATAGATATGGTCAATAACCTGAAACTTCGCCTGGGCTTGGGTCAGACCGGGAATTCCGAAATCGGCACAAAAAATTCGAGATATCTATATGCAATCGACGATGGCAGTTCAGCCATTATTGGGGGACAACAAGTGATGGGATTTAAAATTTCGAGGACACCAAACCCCGATATCACCTGGGAAACAACAACATCGGGCAATATCGGACTCGATTTCGGTATTCTTTCCGGTCGTATTTCCGGATCGATTGATGTCTTCAGAAAGTCAACAACCGATGTTTTGCTTTCTATCCCTGCAGCTGCAGGATCACCCACAGCAACCGTGGTTCGCAATATCGATTCCTGTAAAATCATTAATGATGGAGTGGAGGTGGGATTATTGTTTTATCCGCTTGCAGAGGGTGAATTGAAATGGGATATCAATGCCAATGCAACCTTTCTTAAAAATGTGGTACGCGATGTTCCGGCTCAATATCCGACAGGGCGTGCTGCTGGTCAGGGTTTGACGGATGCTTATGTACAGGTAATCGCCATCGATCAACCTATGAATGTGTTTTATGGCTTACAGGTAGATTCAATTTCTCCTGATGGTGATATATTCTATCTGCAAACCGAGCCCGATGAATCTGGTAATACAAGGGATTCTCTTGCCTTCTTGGGAAACCCGCAACCGAAATTTACCTGGAGTGTCACCAATACCTTCCGGTATAAGGCTTTTGATCTCAGTATTTTCGTTGAAGGAAAACACGGACACAAGATTTTTAACAATACCAATCTGTTACTTGAGAAAACAAACTTAAATCAGGCTCAAAATGCATTGTACGATTATGTGTATGATGAAACGAATTATGATCTGACTACCGAAGTTTCCGACCGTTATCTGGAGAGCGGTTCTTATGTTCGTTTAAGCAATGTAACTATAGGGTATTCACTGGATGCGGAAAATATCAAATGGATGAGTCGTTTTCGTTTCTACATTTCTGGATCGAACCTGCTGCTTTTTACCCGATACAAGGGTTACGATCCTGACGTAAACAGCAACCAGGAGAAGGATGGTGTTCGTTCGCTGGGTGTCGATATTTCGAACTATCCAAAAGCCAGAACTATTATGGCAGGTGTAAATGTTACCTTTTAAAACTGTAAAAAGAAATGGTCATGAAAAATAAATATATTTTGAGTATACTAGGAGGGTTATTGATGGCCTTCCTGTTTATCCCTTCCTGTTCTTTAGACGAAGAGATACTTGACGAATTAACAGAGGATGTGGTTACTTCCGATCCTGCGCTACTACCAAATTTATTGGCCCCGCCTCTGGGACAACTTCGCGGGCTCTGGTTGCGCGAAAGTGTCTGGGGACTCCAGGAGACAACATCGGATGAATGTATGTTCCCGACCCGGGGTACCGATTGGCGCGATGGTGGTGTTTGGGAACAGAATTATTACCATACCTGGACACCGCGTCATCGAGATGTAACTGCTACCTGGAATGCACTGAATACGGGAATCTCCAGCGCAAATACAGCACTTTTCAACCTGGGAGAGGAGATGCCTGATGATGAAGCTTTCCTTTGGACATACAGAGCTCAAGCCAAATTTTTACGTGCATTTTATGAGTATATGCTATTGGACCTCTATGGAAAATACCCGGTACGGGATCCATTTAACCTCAATTATTCAATTGCACCTGAAATTTACGAACGACCTGATGGTTTTTATCGTCTGACAACTCTTGTCAAATCGCTGTTACCCGATATGAAGTTACGTGATTATGATGAAAATGCCCCGGATTATATAAAGGCCTTATACGGCGAACCTACACGTGACGCGGGTTTGATGCTCCTTGCGAAATTATATCTCAACAAGGAAGTATATACCGGGGAACCCGGTTGGGATTCATGCCAGATCTATCTCGACGAATTGATTGAATCGGGTCACTATGGACTGGCAGAAGATTATTACAAAATGTTTAGTGTCGATAATGAGAGCAATTATAAAAACGCCGATGATGAGGCAATTTTGGTAGCTGTTCTGGACGATCACGATAATTATGGTCTTGATGACAGGGTAGTATGGGTTCGACCCCATTTTCATTATAACCAGACGTTTGGAGGTATTTATCCCCAAAATACTAACTGGAATGGAGGTTGTGCCACTGAAAGCTACCTGAATGAAATTTGGGTGAACGGGACCGATACGGCTGAAGGAGGTGATGTACGATGGAAAGACGATCGCACTTATGAAGCCATGGGGGTATATCTAGGATTTAATTATGGGCAACAATATGATGCAGAGACCTGGGATTCATTAACCGAAAGAGGGGGAGCCCCACTGTATTTTACATTTGAATGTCCCTTTGAAGCTGCAAGCGAAAGCAATGGGGTTCGGGCTTTAAAGTACCCGCCAAGGGAAGTTCCGGTTCATATTTCTCGTACACCCAACGATTTTCTGATCTGGAGGTACGCCGATGCTTTGCTTATGAAGGCAGAATGCCTGGCACAAACCGGAGATATAAGCGGGGCCCTCGACATCGTCAATGAAATCAGGGCAAAACGCAATGCTCCCGAATTGACCAGCCTCGAAGCAATGGATATCCTCGATGAGCGCGGACGTGAACTATATTGGGAAGGACATCGCCGGCAGGATATGATCCGGTTTGGGACATTTTTGTTACCTAAAGATAACAAACCGGATGATTCACCCCCGACAGCTATTTTATTGCCTATTCCGCAGGGTGCCATCGATGGAATGCCGGGCGGGGTTCTGACTCAGAATGAGGGATATTAAGCAGTTCAGTGGAATAATTTACGAATATAAATACAAATTTCTCTATGGTATTGTCAGTTCCTTAATACCATAGAGATTGTATTTTTCATTGATTATAAGACTGATTAATAACCAATGAGGTTTCATCAAGTTTCTAAAAGATTTGCAAAGATACAAACCAAGCCGCTCCAGGCAGGTTCCAGATAACGCGTTGTCCTGCTTACATTGGGCAGGTTTATAGAGCTTGGTTATTAACCCCAACCCCTTACCTTGCTCCGCCGTAACGGCTTCGCGAAGGCGAGAAAAGGGGCTATAACTGCACTACAGAATAAGTTAGCCCTCCCTGACTGCCGTCAGGCAAGCTTGCTAAGGAGGGTTGGGAGGTTGATTCAACCTTTGGCTCGAAGAAGCCTGCCTCTGTCGGACTTGTCTGCCAGTCGCAGGTTTCGCTTAGCAGAGAATATTTCAATACGTTCGTGTCAGACAAAATATTTTTAGGATCCCCTATTGACTCGTATAATCTTTTTTCTTTACATTTGATTATTCACAACTAAACCGTTAATTAGGGTTTGCTGTTTTTCTCAGATGAAGGAGTTTCTCAAAATTAAATTTTGACCTATTATTTGTTGATTCGATTCGTTATACCATTTTCGTATGCTATTTAAAACAAAATAAAAAATAAAAGCCACTTGTTTTTCCGCTGTTTTAAATAGTTTTTCAAGATTCATTATAAATAAAATAGCTGATATCCAGGACTTTGACGTATCGCTTCTTTTTGCCCTTATCTGATTAAGCCGGTAGCCGTTTTTAGCCTGTCCAAATTTTGCTTCCACATGATTACGTTGATTTCTTTCTTTCTTCAATTTCCTTTTTTGATATGCATTTAGCTCCTCTTTTGGCGGACGGCCCAATGGCTTACCTATGATTCGAACTTGTTTTTCTTTTAGGATACGTCGGTTCTCCCGAGTCAGGAATATCCGATCGGCCAGAAGTAATTCCGGATAATAGCCATATAATTCCCGGTAACGTTCTATCTGCAATTCTACATCTCCCCCTTCGTTGAAATTCTCCCAACTGAAGTGGTCCAATCTCACCATACCTTCCACTTCACTGATATTTATTTTGGCGCCGAATTCTACTTTGGCTTTGTCCTTTCCCCTGACAATGGGCCTTACATAAGGCTGGTACAGGTTGACGATCCGGTGTTCACAGGTATGTTTCTTTTGTGTATACATTTCCTGCTGCTGGTTGAAAATATGTTGCATCACCCAGAATAGCTTCTGGTCGCGGCTTGGTAAAGGGAACCTCATGCTCTCAAGATTGTTTAGCATGGTGTAGATCGTGCCAATATTGCGCTTCAAGTATCGTAATTGTTTGCCTATTGCTTTGTGTATCTGCTTATTATCTTTATTCTTCTTTTTGGAAAGATCAAGGTATTCATTGCGGGCCATCCGGCGGTAAGTACGGGGTTTTTTTGAAAAATTCCCTGTGGAGTGCAGGGCGTCAATCAAGCGCTCACTTTCCTGACGACAAGTGTTGAGTAGTTTTAAATCAGTCGGATGGGTAATGTATTGATCGGCTACACTGGCATCAATCTTTAGTGTTCCTTTATTGGACGGGGTGCTGTTTGTATTTGATTGTGAGGTATTTTCGCTTGCCGGATGTTTTTGCCTCTGCTTGGGTGATTTACCCTTTTCTGCTTCCTGGTATTTCCGGATAATTTCTGCATTGAATGCATCGAACTTCTCATTTCCTAATCGCTTGCGGATATCTACAAACAAGGAAGCATCAAATGGCTCTTTACATTGAAAGCTCTTCAGACCACAGAAGTATTGCATATAAACATTTTCACTGATTAGTGCCACTGTATCCCGGTCACTAAGGGTCATTTTATGTTTGATTATCAGTGCGCCAATTACCATTCGAATATCTATACTGAGGCGGCCTGTGTCGCAACTTAAGCTTTTTGCGTAAATACTGGCCAGGGGATCCCAGGGAACTAATGCTGCCAGTTTAATCCACCGGTTATTCTTATCCAGAGTGTGTTCAAATGGATGTTTAAATAATTCCAAGGTCAATTGATTTGATGGTGTATACCTGATCATAAATGCAAGGATTTTGAGGTAATTCTATATAAAACCCTGCATTTTATCAAAAAAAAGAATGTGAATTTATTAACTTATTTCATTGTATTACAAACAGTTAAATGCTTTGAAATAAAAAATCAGCAAACCCTAATTATGAAAAAAGCAATCGTACTATTTATTACATCATTCCTGCTTTCCCAATTAAAAGCGCAGACTTTTACCTACACTTACACTTATGATGATTCGGGCAATCGTACTAAAAGGGTATGCGTTCAAGTTAAAAGTACTGATGGTGAATCGATCTTCGATTCTGAAAACCAAAGATTGAAAGAATCTTACGTACCTTCCGAAACATTGAATGATTATCTGGGCGAAACCCTGATTACAATCTATCCCAATCCCACAGGCGGTGAGTTAGTGATCCGTATTATTCCCCTGCTGGAAGAAGCCTCGGGAACCATCAGCATTATCGGTATGGATGGACGATATTATTTCATGCTATCCCCGTTAGCCGAATTCAACGACCTGGATCTTACAGAACTGAGCAATGGAAATTATATTCTCAGGCTGGAATTTAATGGCAATATTACATCCTATGAATTGATCAAGGAGTAATTCCATTAATTAGTTAATATCAATACTTTATTAATAATCTAACCTTTCAACCACAACTCAAATGAAAAAGATCGTTATAAAAACCATCTGTGGAATAGCTGTATTGGCTGTTCTGGTTCTTTTTTATGGCAATAAACAAAGCCTGGCATCAAAAAGTAAAACACTCTTTAATCAGTTAAAGGAATTTAAGCAGTCTGCAAAACATGATTCCACCGCAGACATAGAAGAAATTCTTTCTCCCGATAAAGGCCTGGGATTTCCGACTACGCCCCCGGTAAATCCTCT
>Ga0299912_10001321_pt1 | contig 20023 bp, 13 predicted proteins | sample RVTome_2_FD_207667 | JGI IMG/M metagenome (GOLD analysis project Ga0299912, IMG submission 207667) | Soil microbial communities from uranium-contaminated site in the Upper Colorado River Basin, Wyoming, United States - RVT95D214 (version 2) ... | reverse complement strand
AGGACCATACCGCAGACCACGAGCGTTTGTATCTTGCTATAAGAGAGCAAATAGACGCTCCAATAATGCAGACCGGCTTTCGCATTTTGCAAGGACTTCCGGAAGTACTTATCAGGGAGAATTACAAGGTTGCAGTTACAATCGGTCGGCGTGGCGGAACTACGGAGGTTATAGAGGTTGAACCTGGCAGGCGATTTAAGACCAATTTTGCTGTCGCAGTGGACCTGGGAACAACCACCGTAGTAGCTCATCTTATCGACCTTACCAGCGCCACGACAATGGATACGGAAGCTACATATAACAGCCAGATAAATTTCGGCGAAGATTATATACGTCGAATCATCTATGCTGAAGAGAATGATGCCTTTGACGAAATGCAAAACCGTATCGTCCACGATGTAAACGACCTGATTGTAACTCTGGCATCGAGACAAAAAATCGATTTGCAGGATATAACTGCTGTGATATGTGCAGGCAACACGGCGATGGTGCATTTTTTGCTGAATCTGGACCCGATACGCATACGTAAAGAGCCTTATGTTGCTTCGGCCAGCTTTGTGCCTCCTATCAGAGCAGCTGAGGTCGGCATCCAGATTAATAAACGCGGCTTATTATATTGCCTTCCGAGTGTGGCTGCTTATATCGGTAGTGACATAGTGGCAGGTGTATTGACAACGCGAATTTATACAAAAAAGGGAATCTCACTTTTTGTTGATATCGGGACTAACGGTGAGGTGGTTCTTGGCAATCGTGATTGGCTGGCTTGTGCCTCGAGTTCGGCAGGGCCTGCATTTGAAGGAAGCGGAGTTAAACACGGTATGAGAGCAGGGGCTGGGGCTATTGAAAAACTTACCATTCTCAACGATGGGACGGTAGAGTTTAAGACTATCGGCAACAAACATCCGGTCGGAATTTGTGGGTCAGGGCTTTTAGACACGCTTGCAGAATTGTTTATAAATGGAATTATAGACCGCACCGGCAGATTCATAACCAGTGGGCATTCAAGATTGATAGAAGGTGACGAGGGTAAACAATATCAGATAGTTCCGCCAGATGATAGTCACCAGGAGATAGTAATTATACAGGCAGATATTGATAATTTGATTCGCTCCAAGGCAGGTGTCTTTGCTGCAATTCGGGTGCTTATGGAGTCAACACAAACAAAAACTGATGACCTGAAGGCAGTTTATTTAGCCGGGGGATTCGGTAACTTCCTGAATGTTCGGCAGGCGGTTACTATAGGGATGCTGCCAGATGTGCCAATGGAGAAGATTCAATTTGTGGGGAACACATCAATCGCAGGGGCCAAAACAGTTTTGCTGAGCCGAAAAGCGCTGGAAGCAGCCGAAAAAATCGCCGAAAGTATGACCTATTTTGATTTAATGAGTCATCCTAAGTATATGGATGAATTTATCAGGGCAAGGTTTCTACCGCATACGGATTTATTGTTGTTTCCTTCGGTAGCAGAAGGTGTGATGCGTCGTGTTTGATGCGTCTTGTGAAAAATATATGCAATACAGGTTATAAAATATGTCAACAACTATTGCTATAAGTGGAAAAGGCGGCTCGGGTAAGACAACCCTGGCTGCTATGGTTATCAAACTTCTGCTGGGGCAGGCAGATAGTGGAGCTATACTTGCTGTGGATGCCGACCCTAATTCCTGCTTGGGCGCAGAGTTAGGAGTTGAACCGGTCGGCACTATAGCACAGATTCGAGAACAGACCCGCTCGAAATCGCCCAGTACAGGTGGTACAGATAGACTGCGTTCATTTGAATACGGCATCCAGCAGGCAATTACCGAGGCGTCTGGGTTTGATTTACTTACGATGGGTCGGCCGGAAGGGCCAGGCTGTTACTGTGCGGCAAATAATATGCTGAGGACATTTCTTGATAAGCTAAGCTCTCGATATCAGTTTGTGATTATAGATAATGAGGCGGGGATGGAGCATCTATCCCGCAGGACCACCAATAATGTTGATTTACTGTGTATTGTAGCAGAGCAAACTTCTCTCGGAGTGGTTACTGCTCGAAGGATTTCTGAACTTGCTAAACAATTGCCAATATCAGTAAAGGAAATTGCGGTTATATGGAACAATAACAGAGTTGATGTTGCGAGACCTAACATCAACAAATTAGAAATTCCTCATTTAGGATGTATTCCATATGATAAAGAAGTTTTCAACGCTTCAATGCAGGGCAAGACAATCTTTGATATTGAAGACAATAATCCGGCTTTTTTGGCGGTGCGAGAGATTTTCGAACGTAAACTAAACCTTAATAGAATGGTAGTTGATAAATGATAAGTGGTAAGCAATAATCAGTTTTGGGAGGATTATAAATGGCAGTTCCCGAAGTTACAGACAGTTTTGCGGGCGAAGTTACTCGAATTACACTTGGAGCGACCAAGGCAGAAGGTGGCACTCGAACGTCAACGGTGACTATAGGCGGGGCTCGTAATGTTGTTTACGGCGGCTCAATAGAAGATAGAAGCGAAAAACCGGTTATTGCTATAGATGTTCTTGACAGCAAGCCGGATGATTGGCCCGATGTCCTGGCTCAGTGTTATAAGGATGTGCTCGATAATCCCGGCAGCTGGGCCAAAAAGTGCGTAGAGGAATTCGGAGCTGATTTGATATGTGTGAAGTATGACGGTATCCACCCTGACAAGGCAAATAAAGATGCCGACCACGCAGTTAAGGTTACCAAAGAGGTATTGAAAACAGTTGGTGTTCCTCTTGTGTTGTGGGGTTGCGGCAATGACGAGAAGGATAACCAGGTTATGCCCAAGGTAAGCGGAGCTGCAAAAGGAGAAAAGTGTCTTATTGGGACTGTCTCAGAAGATAATTACAAGTCTTTAACAGCTATTGCCCTGGCTGATGGCCATTACCTTATCACAGGGGCACCTTTGGATATCAACATCGCAAAACAGGTTAATATATTAGTGTCTGATATGGGCTTTCCGCTGGAACGAATCGTTACGTTTCAATCCACCGGTGCATTAGGATACGGAATAGAGTATGCTTATTCGATTCAGGAACGTCAGAGGTTAGCAGCGCTTGGCGGCGATAAGATGATGGCGATGCCGGTTATCTGTGACGTTGGTTATGAATCCTGGCGAGCCAAAGAGGCCAAGCTGGTGGACGCGCCCGGCTGGGGTGCGGCTGATGACCGAGGACCAATGTGGGAAGCTGCTACCGCTATTTGTCTGCTGCAAGCCGGCGTTGATATAATCCGTATGCGACATCCGAGGGCAGTGGCTGCTGTTAAAAACTTCATTGACCAGATATGGCAATAATTCTTAGTTAAATCTCAAGTTCAAGAAAGGGAAACAGTTATGATTTTAATTGGAGAACGAATCAATGGGATGTTTACTGATGTTAAGCAGGCAATCGCAGAGAAAAATAAGCGGGTCATTCAGGACCTGGCAAAAAAACAGACCGAAGCGGGTGCGACATATCTGGATGTGAACGTAGGTACTGCAGCTGCGGACCAGGAAGGAACAATGCAATGGCTGGTTGAGACTATCCAGGAGACCTGCTCCACGCCATTATCTCTGGATTCACAAAAACCCAATATTATAGTTGCAGGACTGAAGGTTATCAATGCCGAGAACGGCGTTATTCTTAATTCAACACCACTAAATAAGAAAACCGATGAGCAAATTTTCGACAAATACGTCGAGATGGCCAACCAAGCGGGACCTAAATCAAGTATTATTGCTCTAACAATGGATAAAAATGGAGTTCCTCAGGATATTGATACCCGTGTAGCTATCGCAGCAGAGATTGTGTCCAAGGCAATGGAGAAGGGCTTTGGAGCCGAACGGTTATTCATTGACCCCATTGTTCTGCCGGTTAAAGTGCCAAATGCTCAGATTCAGCCCACCAATATTTTAGTTGCGATGGAACAGATAAGAATGCTTTGTGACCCGCCGCCGCATATGACGGTAGGACTGTCAAATCTTTCTCAGGGAGCAACTGAAAGGAGTTTGATAAATCGAGTATTTCTTGCTATGGCTATTTCGCGTGGTTTGGATTCGGCTATTGTCGATGTGCTCGACCAGAAACTGATGGATGTTGTAGCTGCATCTGAGATGCTGATGAATAAGCAGATATATTCGGATAGCTTCTTAAAGATATACACAGCCGCGAATTAGTCCCGCACCAATTGAGCTAACATCGGGCCTAATTAGTCTGCGGCAGCAGTTGAGGTTAGACCCCTGTTCAATTGGTGCTGGACGCTTTTTCCTGTTTTCGCCGGGATAAATTTGCCCTTGTGGAAGCAAGGGGCTATCGGTTTTTAGAGTATCTGGCCACTAAATAGCAGAATAGTGCAAAAAATCGGCTCACCAGTTATACCTGTTTGAGGGGATTTTGATAATAATAATGACAGGTATCTATGTAAGGCATTTTTTATATAGATTTGGAATTTGAATTTGCTGTGTTGAAAAGAGTTTAGAATGTCATTTCCGCCGATAGGCGTCCTGTGGAGAACAAGCACCCATGTCTTCTGTCGAAGACAGAAACGGGTGCGGGTCGAGAAATCCCTCGACCTTGCTCCCCGCTTCGCTCTAAACAGGGGAGCTTCGCAGGGCAGGCGGGACAGGTATGTTTTTGAATAGATTTCTCCACTTCGCCCCGATAAATCGGGGCTTCGGTCGAAATGACACTGAGTTTTTTCTACAGAGCAATTTGAATCTTGACTGTTGTTAAACAAGTCCGCCGTCTGTGTGGCGGACAAATCTGTCAGTCCGTCATTGGCGGATGGACAGCATTGAAAAATAATAGAGATAGATATTAGGAGTAACCTATGAAGCTTGACCCGACAAAGATGCAGGATTGGCAGATTGCAGAAGCTGCCGAGGAAACTATGAAACCTGTCAGCCGACTTGCCCGCGAGATGGGCTTGAAGGACGATGAACTGATTCCTATGGGACGTGCATTAGCCAAGGTGGATTATCAAAAAGCCCTTGCCCGCCTTAAAAGTGCACCGACTGCCAAATATGTCAATGTTACCGCTATTACGCCGACGCCTCTGGGGGAGGGGAAAACCACAACTACTATGGGTCTTGTTGAGGGCTTAGGGAAGTTAAGCAAGCGTGTTTCCGGGGCGATAAGGCAACCCAGTGGCGGGCCTACATTTAACATAAAAGGTTCTGCCGCTGGAGGCGGCCTTTCACAGTGCATTCCGCTGACGCCATTTTCTATTCGGCTTACAGGCGATATTGACTGTGTTACCAATGCCCATAATCTCGCTATGGTTGCCCTGACTTCGCGGATGCAGCACGAAAGGAACTATGATGATGCCCGCCTTGCCCAGAGCAATCTAAAGCGCTTAGATATAGACCCTCAAAGAGTTCAGATGTTGTGGGCGATGGATTTTTGCGCCCAGGCACTTCGTAACATAAGAATCGGCCGGGGCGGAAAAATGGACGGCTATGAGATGGACTCGGGCTTCCAGATTACCGTCTCAAGCGAAATTATGGCGATACTTGCAGTTGCAAGGGACCTAAAAGACCTGCGTGAGCGGATATCGAGAGTGGTTGTTGCTTACGATAAGAAAGGCAATGAGGTTACCACTGCCGACCTGGGAGTAAATGGCGCTATGACGGCCTGGATGGTTGATGCGATAAATCCCAACTTGCTACAAACTATCGAAGGCCAACCGGTGTTTGTCCACGCAGGGCCGTTTGCAAATATTGCGGTAGGCCAAAGTTCTATCATCGCTGATTTGCTCGGGACAAGATTAGGCGAGTATCACATTACTGAAAGTGGGTTTGGAGCTGATATTGGCTTTGAGAAATTCTGGAATATAAAATGTCGTATGTCCGGTCTGGCACCTAATGCAGTTGTTATTGTTGCCACAGTTCGAGCTTTGAAGATGCACGGCGGTGGGCCGACTGTAAAGCCCGGTATACCTTTAAGCCAGGAATACAAAACCGAAAATCTCCCATTAGTTGAAAAGGGTTGCCAGAATCTCATCGCACATATTGAGACAGTAAAGAAAAGCGGTGTTCGGCCAGTGGTTTGCATAAATAGTTTTCATACCGATACCAAGGCCGAGATACAACTTATCCGTAAAATCGCTGAGCAAAATGGTGCCCTGGCTGCGGTTTCGGAGCACTGGCTCAAGGGTGGTGATGGTGCAATAGAATTGGCTGAAGCAGTCATTCAGGCCTGTAACGAAAAGAACAAATTTAAATTCCTCTACGAGCTGGATACACCTTTGAGAAAGCGGATTGAATTGATTGCCAGGGAGGTGTATGGTGCAAAAGGTGTAACATATACGGATAAGGCACTGGAGAAGGCAAAACAATACGAAGCCGACCCGCAGGCCAAAAAGTTGGGAACCTGTATGGTTAAGACCCATCTTAGCCTATCGCACGACCCGGACATAAAAGGCAGACCCAAGGACTGGGAACTGACGATTCGTGACATTCTTATTTATAAGGGTGCTGGTTTTATTGTGCCAGTTGCAGGGGAGATTAAGCTGATGCCGGGTACGGCTTCCGACCCGGCTTTCAGGCGTATTGATGTAGATGCAAAGACTGGAAAAGTGCAAGGCCTGTTTTAATTGATTCTGCTGCAGATGGATATTAGATATTTATAACTGATTATTGCAATGCAAAATAGCAAAACTGTTTGCGTTATCGGGGCGGGTATCGCGGGGGCAGCCACAGCGCAGAACCTCAGCCAGGCCGGGATACAAGTCTATCTTGTTGAGAAACAACCCACCATTGGTGGGCGCGTGGTTGAAATGGGCTGTAAAGCCACGGATGTCTGCCTGCGGTGCAATGTCTGTGTGGCAAATGAGCTTTTAAGGACTGTTTCTGCCTCCCCCAATATCCATATCTATGCTCGAACGGAGCTAAAGAAGCTCGAGAGCGGTGCTAATGGTTCTCGTTACACCGCAATATTAAAACATGAGCCGACCTTTATAGACTGCAGCAAATGCACAGGATGCCAGGTGTGTGTCGGCGTATGTCCCGAAAAATGTATAGTTAAGCCGAGGTTTGCAATCTCGCCTTCGGTGCCGGTGATTGATTACTCGTTGTGCAGGCGAGCTTCCGGCAAAGAATGCTCGGTCTGCGAACAGGCCTGCCCCGTCGATGCAATTAGTATGCAGGATAAAGGTTCCCAGAGCAGGTTGGATGTAGATGCTGTTGTCATAGCAACCGGATACGAACCCTATAATGCAAGAGAAAATGCTTCGTATGGTTACGGAACAGCAGCAAATATCATTACCGGTATTGAAGCAGAGCAGCAGCTTGCTACCGGAGCTAAAATTACTCGGCCTTCAGATGGTGAACTGCCAAAACGCATCGCGTTTATACAGTGTGTCGGCTCAAGAAGCGAAGAAGTTCACACTCGTCCTGAGGATACAGATTACTGCTCGACTGTATGCTGTGCGTATGCCCTCAGGATGGCACAATTGGTGAAGCACCGGAATAAAGATGCAGAGGTTACTGTTTTTTATATGGATATTCAAAACTTCGGCAAAGGATTCAATGAATTTTACCAGAAGTGTAAAGATAATATGACTTTCGTCAGGTGCCGGCCGTACGAAGTCAAGAAAGGGCAAAACGGTTCTATCTGTGTTAAATATACTCCACCCTCTTTGCCTATAGAGACGGGTTCGCAGGTTTGCGAACAGGAGTTTGATTTGGTTGTTTTGTCGGTCGGGATTCGACCAGCACCGGATGCAGCGAAACTGGCGGATAAGCTGCTGGTACCGGTTGATGAGTATGGATTCTTAGGCATTAAAGGAGCTTCATGTTTACCCTCGCTGCAGCGTGAAGGCATATTCGTAGCTGGGGCGTGTGAGTCACCCAAGGATATAGAATCCTGCATACGCCAGGCGGCAGCGGTGAGCGCCGCAGTTCAACAGTCATTGTTTGTAAAACGTGATACGAGATGAAAATTAATAAACGCGGCAAAGATATAGGTGTTGTGCTGTGCGACTGCGGGGGAACATTGCGCGACCGGCTCAATTTTGATTTGCTCAGCGAGCATTTAAGCCAACTGCCTGCGGTTACCACGATAAAGCTTTGCTCGAATTTCTGCCAACAGAATGAATGCGCTGGGGTAATAAAATCCGTTTCAAAGGAGAAAGCAAAGCGTGTAGTAGTAGGAGCTTGCGACCGGGAGGTTTTTGACAAGGCTTTGCGTGAAGCGATGGCCGGCGTCGGTCTCAACCAGGGACTTCTGTGGTGCGTGAATATTCGTGAACACTGCGGTTGGGTTACAAGTTCGCCGGAGGCAGCTACAGATAAAGCGATAGATGTTCTGACCGCAGCTGTCCGGCGTGTAGAATTTGCTGCACAGGTTGTGCCAAAGAAAGTCCGCGTGAATCAAGACGTGCTGGTTCTCGGCGGTGATGTCGCAGCAATGCAAACTGCAATCGCCCTTTCAGAATTGGGCCATCGAGTAACGCTGGTAACAAAGGACGAATCGTTAGGTGGTTCAGCAGCAGAGGCGCCTGAGCTTTATGCTTATCTGGATTGCGATTATTCCCAGGCCGAAGAGTTCGTGCGAAATCAAGTAGATGAACTTATCAGGCAAGTAAAAGGGGACAGACGAATTTGTGTTCAAACATCCTCATACTTGAAATCCTTAGAAGGGGAATTTGGTAATTTTACTGCAGTTGTGGGTTCAAAAGATTCAGAACAAAAGATTGTTGCAGGGGCGATAGTTTTAGCCACTACTTCGGTCTCGGTGAAGCAAACCGCTTCGCGGAGAACAAAGTCACAATTGGCACAACTATTACATAGTAAAAAAGATATTCCTAAACGTATTGCTATAATGATTGATATTCTTAGAGAGCAGGATAGGGCTGTATCTGCACAAGTGCTTTCCGCTGCTGAGTTGCTGGTAAATCGTTTCGGAGTAGAGGTGAAGTTATACTGCCATAACGTTCGCGTAGCTGCAACAGGCCTGGAAAGTTTATATAGAAGAGCCAGAGAAGCCGGCTTGGTGGTTGTAAAATTTGAGTCGCCACCGATTATTTTAGATGAAGGTTCGAAAAAAATACTGTGTGTGAAAGAGCCAATAACAGGTTATGAAGTATCAGAAGAATTTGGCCTGGTGATTACGGCTGATGCTCTGGCGTCAGACGGCAATGAGCTTCTGCGCTTAGTCAAGGATTTACGTGCTGGTCCGGAGGGCGAATTGCAGGTGGATAACGTATGGTTTTTGCCGGTAGAGACAAATCGAGAGGGCATTTTTGTTGTAGGTTCGGCTCGCGGAAATAACGAATATAGAGATGCTCAGGCAGATGGTTTGGCGGCGGCAAATCAAATCCACGAATCGCTTAAGAACAAAGAAATCGTGGTTTTAGATGACGCAGCGGTTGTTGATACTGATAAATGCGTCCTTTGTTTGACATGTATGCGGATATGCCCACACGGAGCGGTCAGCATCGACATTGATAATAAAGCTGTTTCTATTTCAGCGGTTGCTTGTAAGCGTTGTGGGATATGTGCGGTTCAGTGCCCGGCGGGAGCTATTCAACTACCCCGATATACGGATGAGCAAATTGCGGTAGAGCTTGGTGATAAACCTTATATAGCGGTTTTTGCCTGTGAAAATTCGGCCTTTCCTGCGGCAACGGCAGCAGGAATTGAGGGTTCCAAATATAATGCCGGTGTTCGTTTGATTCGTGTTCCCTGTGTTGGAAAAGTGGACCCTCGCCAGGTTCTGCGAGCGCTGGAATGCGGAGCAGAGAAGGTGATGATTCTTGGATGCCATCTGGAGAGCTGCCAATATTTGTCCGGCTCGACTCGGGCAGCAAAAAGAATTGAGCGTTTGAATAGTGCACTGGAGAAGGCAGGAGTTGATACGAAGCGAGTGGTGTTTGGACAGTTGGCGTCGATGGAATCAAATAAGTTTCTGGAGTTCGTAAAGGATTAACCGCAGAAATTGCTGAGATGCTTTTGCATGAATAATATTTTTAGAAACTTGGCGAATTAGTGGTGAAGTAAGGAATGGAGAACAAATGACAGCGCAAATTATAGATGGCAAACAGGTGGCCGCTGATATGCGGGCGGAATTAAAAAACGAAGTGGCCAAACTAAAAAAACGGAGCATTGTGCCTGGACTTGGGGTTATCCTGGTCGGTGAAGACCCTGCTTCAAAGTCCTATGTTACCGCCAAGGAGAAGACCTGCGAAGAAATTGGTATTTATTCTGATGATAACCGACTGCTTGCGGACACATCACAGGAAAAGCTGATTGCGCTTGTTAAAAGGATGAATAAAGACTCGAAAATCAACGGCATATTGGTTCAACTGCCATTGCCCGAACATCTTAACGAGGCTGAAGTTCTTCTGGCGATTGACCCTGCCAAAGATGTTGATGGATTTCATCCGATGAATGTTGGCAAAATGGTGGTAGGTGAAAAGGCATTTTTGCCTTGCACGCCGCACGGGGTTATCCAGCTATTGATTCGCAGCGGTGTAAAGATTGAGGGAGCCAATGTGGTAATCGTTGGTAGAAGCAATATTGTGGGCAAGCCCCTGGCAAATATGCTTATTCAAAAGCAGCCAAACCGAAACGCTACCGTCACAGTCTGCCACACGCGCACTAAGGACCTTGCTCATCACACAAGGCAGGCGGATGTTGTCATCGCAGCTGCAGGTCGGCCGAATACTATTACGGCAGATATGATAAAAGAAGGTGCAGTAGTAATTGATGTTGGTGTTAACCGTGTGGAAGACCCGACAAAAAAGCAGGGCTATCGTCTTGTCGGAGATGTGGATTTTGAAGCGGTGAAGGAGAAGGCCTCACTTATTACCCCCGTGCCGGGCGGAGTAGGCCCGATGACAATAACTATGCTGCTTTATAATACTGTAGAATCGGCTAAAAGAGCTGCGGGACTCGGAGATTAGCAATGATAGTAGCAGAGCAGAAGCCAATTGACGAAATTAAAGGTTATCTTGCAGACCACAAGCGTGTTCTTGTTCTGGGCTGTGGGACCTGTGTGACCGTTTGTTTGGCAGGCGGCGAAAGAGAAGTCGCTACCTTAGCTTCTATCTTGAGACTTTCAGGAAATCTTGAAGTTAAAGAAAATACTATCGAGAGGCAATGTGATGTTGAGTTTTTCGATGCTGTGAAGGAGCAGGCGGCGTCCTGTGAGGCAATTCTGTCGATGGCCTGTGGGGTTGGGGTGCAGATGGCGGCGAAAGTATTTCCGGAGATGCCAGTTTATCCTGCGCTGAATACGATGTTCTGCGGGACTAATGATGGTGCCGGTCAATGGTCGGAGAATTGTCTGGCTTGTGGGGATTGTAAGCTTGGTATCTTTGGTGGTGTCTGTCCAGTAACAAGATGTTCAAAGTCGCTTCTTAATGGTCCCTGCGGCGGTTCTGTTGACGGCAAGTGTGAAGTTGACCCTAAAAATATTGAGTGTGGCTGGCAGTTGATTTACGACCGGCTCAAGACGCTGGGTAAGCTGGATGTTCTGGCTGAGAATTTTCCGCCCAGAGACTGGAGCAAAACCCACAATGGCGGCCCAAGAAGACTTTCGCGAGAAGATGTTGCGGGATTGTAATGGTTAAATACGAGCTAAAATCCGGTAGTAATCTGGAAAGAGTCCTTGCTGCAGGTAAGTTTGCAGTGACAGCCGAATTAGGTCCGCCTAAAAGCGCCGACCTCGACCTTATCAAAAAGAAGGTGGAGCTGCTTAAGGGCTGGGTGGATGCGGTGAATATTACGGACAATCAAACCGGAATTGTCCGCCTCTCAAGCATAGCTACTGGTAAGCTGATTCTTGATATGGGTCTTGAGCCAATCATACAGATGACCTGCCGGGATAGAAATCGCATCTCTATGCAGTCGGATATTTTGGGAGCTTATCTTTTGGGTGTTCGCAATATTTTATGCCTGACAGGAGACCATCAATGTTTCGGCGACCATCCCGCAGCGAAACACGTTTTTGACCTTGATTCGGTGCAGTTGATTCAGATGGTCAAGAACATGCGTGACAAGAAGGTTTTTGCTTCCGGCGGAGAAATTAGAAACTCAAAGAAGGCAGAAATCAAAGAGCCGCGAATGTTTATCGGCGGAGCAGCTAATCCCTTTGCTGACCCGTTTGAGTTTCGGGTTATCCGTCTTCAGAAGAAGGTTAACGCCGGCATCGATTTTGTTCAAACCCAATGTATCTATGATATGGGGCGTTTCGGTAAGTGGATAGAGCAGGTGCGAGACAGAGGATTGCACGAAAAATGCAAGATTTTAGCCGGCGTTACCCCATTAAAATCTGTTCGTATGGCTGAGTATATGCGCGATAAAGTTGCTGGCGTTCGCATTCCGGACGCTGTTATCCAGCGTTTGGCCAGTGCTGAAGACCCCAAAGCTGAAAGTACTAATATTTGTTTGGAACAGATTGAGCAACTGCGGCAAATGGAAGGTGTGGCCGGCGTTCATATAATGGCTATCGAGTGGGAAGAAAAAGTGCCGGAGATTGTCGAAAGAGCCGGGCTGAAAAATAAGTGAGGGTTATTATGGAAAAGATAGAGAGCAAGAATCTCGATTCTCGGTTCAAATATGATGTTGCTGCCCATCCGGGCGGAGAGAATATTAAGCTCTGTTTTGCGTGCGGCACGTGCACGGCAGGTTGTCCGGTGTCGGCTGTGGACCCGGAATACAACCCGCGTAAGATTATCAGGGAAGTCCTGCTCGGAATGCGTAAAGAGGTTCTCTCTTCGCCGGTCATCTGGCGGTGTGTGCAGTGTTATTCCTGTAGTGCCAAATGTCCACAGAATGTAAATTTCAGAGATGTGATGAGGGCACTACGCGAAATGGCAGCAAAAGAAGGGTATGTCGAAGCTGGATTGCTGCAGCAAGTTGAAAAGTTAGATGAATTTTCGCAGAAACTGCGGCGTGACCTTGTGAATGTAATGTTGACCGACCGAGATAGATTCAAAAAGCTGAAACAGAAGATGGAAGAAATTATCACGGCGCCATCTTGACAAGATACAAAACGTATTGTTTTGCGTTTTAGAGGGATTCATTTTGCTATATGTCGCAAAATTGGCCCGGATGAGGTGAACGAATGGCCGACAACTTTGTTCTGACTACCTGTCCTTTTTGTGGATGTGGGTGTGGATTGTATCTTCAGTCCGAGGACGGGATGATTGTTGGTTCATATCCCAGTAGAAATCATCCGGTTTCAAAAGGTTCCCTTTGTGTGAAGGGATGGAATGCTTATGAGTTTATCAACAAGGCAGATAGACTTAAAATCCCGCTAATCAAATCCAATGGTGAATTCGAAGAGGTTAGCTGGGATAGTGCTCTGGAAGTTGTTTCCAGAAGACTTTTACAAATTAAAGAAAAATATGGAGCAGATGCCCTTGGGTTTCTAAGTTCCGCCAAGGCAACCAATGAAGAAAATTTTCTTATGATGAAGTTGGCCAGGGCTGTTTTTAAGACCAATAACATTGACCATTGCGCTCGGCTGTGCCATGCTTCTACAGTGGTAGGTCTGGCAGCAACGTTTGGTTCGGGTGCAATGACAAATTCAATAAACGAATTCGAGGAGGCAGACCTGTTCTTGGTGACCGGTTCGGACACAACCGAACAGCATCCGCTAATTGGCTCAAGGATAATCAATGCTGTCAATGACAAAGGTTCCAAGTTGATTGTTGTTGACCCAAGAAAAATCGAGCTTGCCAAATATGCAACTATTTATATGGCCCAGGATTGCGGCAGCGATGTGGCGTGGATAAATGGGTTGATGAACGTAATAATTAAAGAAGGGCTATATGACCAAAAATACATAGAGCAGAGAACAGAGAACTTTGAAGAATTAAAAATAGTAGTTGAGCAGTACACGCCTGAGTATGTCGAGAAAATAACAAAAATTCCTCGTGATTTGCTCGTTCAGGCAGCTCGGCTTTATGCCACAAGTAAAAAAGCGATGATTGTCTATTCTATGGGTATAACACAGCACACCACAGGCGTGGATAATGTTAAATCAATGGCTAATCTTGCAATGCTGACAGCTCATGTCGGATTTGCTTCTGCTGGTGTTAATCCCTTAAGAGGGCAGAACAATGTCCAGGGAGCATGTGACGTCGGTGCGCTTCCAAATGTCTTTTCCGGATACCAAAAAGTAACGGATGATGCTGTCAGGGATAAATTTGAAAAAAGATGGGCAGTTGAAGACCTGCCATCGAAGCCGGGTCTTACTGTTACTGAGATGTTTAATCAAGCTCGTGAAGGTAAATTAAAAGGCCTCTATATAATGGGTGAAAATCCTGTTATCAGTGACCCTGACTCGAATCATGTTCGCGAATCGCTGAAGAATCTGGAATTTCTTGCTATCAATGAGATATTTCTGTCAGATACGGCGCAATATGCGGATGTGATATTACCTGCTGCCAGTTTTGCTGAAAAAGACGGCACGTTCACAAATACCGAACGCAGGGTCGAGAGGATACGCAAGGCCATTGAGCCGATAGGCCAGGCGAGGCCGGATTGGGAGATTCTGTCTGATATAGCCAAGTGCTGTGGCTATAACGAGATGGAATACGACCGGCCTTGTGAAATTATGGATGAGATAGCTCAGCTTACCCCCATCTATGGAGGGGTAAGCTATGACCGTTTAGACCCGTTCGGCTTGCAGTGGCCGTGTCCATCAAAAGACCACCCTGGGACTATTTATTTGCACAAGGATAAATTCACCAAGGGAAAAGGGACTTTTATGCCTTGTGTATATACACCTGCGGATGAACTTCCTGATGAGGATTATAACTTTGTCCTTAGCACAGGGAGAATCTATTGGCATTGGCATACAGGGACTATGACCCGCAGAACTTCAACCTTGGATAGAGAAGTGCCTGCCGGCTATGTTGAAATTAACCCGGAAGATGCTGAGAAGCTCAAGTTGAAAAAAGGAAGTCTTGTGAGGGTTTCATCGAGACGTGGCCAAATCGAAACGCAGGCGTTGGTGACGGATAAGGTAAAACAGGGTTCTGTATTTATTCCTTTCCATTTCAAAGAAGCAGCAGCAAACGTTCTTACCAACCCTGCCGTTGACCCCGAGGCCAAGATACCCGAATACAAGGTATGTGCTGTCAAAATTGAAAAACTATGAAAGAGCAGTTGCTGGGAAAAGATAGTGTTAAGGCACTGTGTATGAGTGCATCAGACCGGTGGGAAACCTATGTCCCTATAGAAACCATCGGGCAGGATGTGCAGTTTATAAAGCTTGAGAACCAGACAAAGGAAATTACCCTTGATAAATTAAACTTGGATTACGAATTTCTTTTAGTGCCACCGAAGGTTATGTTGTTCCCTCAGATAGAATCCCTTTTGAAGTTTCAGGATGGAAAGATTATCGAAACGGTTAAACCACAGGCAAGAAGATTATTTTTTGGTCTGCGGGCATGCGATGTAAAAGCAATGCTGTTTATGGATGATTTCTTCAAAAGAAATTTTGAGGATATTTACTATCTGAACAGGTCGATGGAAAAATTACTGGTTATCGTTGGCTGCAAGCGGCCTCTTGAGAATTGTTTTTGCACATCTGTAAAGACAGGGCCGTTTTTAGAAAAGGGATTTGATTTGCAATTGATTGACATTGGAAATAAATACCTTGTTGAAATAGGTTCTAAAAAAGGTAAGGAATTTGTAGCCAGCTATGGGAGGTTTTTTGATGAAGCTTCAGAGGATGATGTTGAAAAATCGAATACCGCGAAATGCAATACAGAACAAGCTGTTAGTCTTCGATTAGATTTCGAAAAGGCGATAAAAAAGTTTTGTGAAGATAAAGTGCCAAATCAAATCTATGAAAGAATAGCCCAAAGGTGCATCTATTGCGGCGGTTGTCTCTATGTTTGTCCGACATGCACCTGTTTCAATGTATTTGATGAACAAAATGCACGTTTTGGCGGTAGTAGATATCGTAACTGGGACGCTTGCGTGTTTGAAGGATATACGCGAGAAGCGAGCGGACATAATCCGCGGCTTGAAAAATGGGTTCGCACGTCACGCAGATATGAACATAAGCTGAAATATGATTATCTTACAACAAAGATGAGTGGTTGTGTCGGCTGTGGCAGGTGCCTGTCAACTTGCCCGGTCAATATAGGTATATCTCAAGTGATTGAAGAGGTCGCAAAAAATTGAGGAACGAATATATTCCATATCCTGCAATAATAAAATCGATTCAAGCAGAGAGCTTTGATACAAAAACCTTTAAGCTTGTTTTTGAAGATAATGCTCTGGCTATGGCCTTTGACTATGAACCCGGCCAGTTCGTTCAGGTTTCTCTGTTGGGTATAGGGGAAGCTCCCATATCTATAACTTCCTGCCCGGCCGATACCGGATTTCTGGAGCTTACAATCAGGGCTGCTGGAAGGCTTACACGAGCTATACATCAGCTTAAGCCGAAAGACAAAATATTTATAAGAGGCCCTTATGGAAATTCATTTCCGATTGAACAGGTCAGGGGCAGGGACCTTTATTTTATCGCTGGTGGTATTGGCCTGCCGCCGTTAAGGAGTGTTATAAGAGCTGTATTTGATAGACGAGGAGACTTCGGAAAGGTTAAGATTTTATATGGTGCCAAAACTCCTGATGAGCTTTGCTTCAAAGAAGAACTTAGAGTCTGGAAACAGATGGATGATACAGAATTATTGATTACTGTGGATAAGCCGGATGAAAGATGGAAAGGAAATGTGGGAGTAGTTACAACATTATGGAATAAAGCTGATATGACTACATCTTCGGGAGTTGCTTTTGTGTGTGGCCCACCGATTATGATTAAATATGTTGTGACAGAGCTTCTTCAATCCGGCTTCAAGGATGAAAATATTTATATTACTCTGGAGAGATATATGAAATGCGGCATCGGTAAGTGCGGGCATTGTAACATAGGGGAAAGGTTTGTTTGTATAGATGGGCCCGTTTTTACTTATGGTCAACTTAAAAAATTCCCTGTTAAAGAAAGAGCGATAGCATAAGAAAACATTACAAAAACAAGTTTAGAAAAAATTATCAATGTGTGAAGCTTGATGTAAGGAACGAGATACAAAATGATAGCTCCTATCAAGAATAAGCGTGAAAAAGTTGGGGCTGTTCTGGTAATCGGCGGCGGTATTGCCGGCATCCAGGCATCACTCGACCTGGCTGAATCAGGCCAAAAAGTGTACCTGTTGGAAAGTTCACCGGCCATTGGAGGCAATATGGCCAGACTGGACAAAACCTTTCCGACAAATGACTGTGCAATGTGCATCCTCTCGCCCAAGATTGTCGAGTGCGGCCGACATCTCAATATTGAAACAATTACATGGGCTGAACTCGAAGATGTCTCTGGCTCGGCGGGCAATTTCAAGATAAAAATTCGCAAACGTGCCAGGTATGTTGACTTTAATAAGTGCACGGGTTGCGGCGAATGTGTTGAATTGTGCCCTGTTACTGTGGCAAGCGAATTTGAAGCCGGAATTGGTAAAAGAAAAGCGATTTTTCGGCCCTATCCACAAGCATATCCTAATACATTTGTTATTGATAAAGGCCTGACTGCTCCATGCAGGAATGCCTGTCCTGCCGGAGTAAATGTGCAGGGTTTTGTTGCTCTTTTGGCCCAGGGCAAATTTGACGATGCCTTGGAGCTATACCGGGCCAAAAATCCTTTTCCTGCCACCTGTGGCCGTATCTGCACTCACATTTGTCAAGACGCATGCAACAGAGGCAGATTGGATGAAGCGATGGCAATTCGTGACCTGCATCGGTTTCTTGCAGACCGTGAAATCAGCGCTGTCCGAAGGGGCGAATTACCAGAGGTGACCGACCATATAATTGCAAGGAGAAAAGCTGAATTTCCTCAACAGCGCGGTGCCGGACGTCCGATCGCTATCATTGGTTCAGGTCCGGCGGGTCTGACCTGTGCATGGGACCTGGCCAATATGGGATATAGGCCTGTTGTTTTTGAAGAACTCGGTGTAGCTGGTGGAATGTTGCGGGTTGGTGTGCCCCGATACCGACTGCCGGTGGATATCCTGGATTATGAGATTGAGGCTATAAAGCGCGCAGATGTAGAAATCAGACTGAACACTCCGGTTGGACCCGAACGGACATTAAACGATTTGTTTAACCAGGGCTTTGAGGCCATCTTTATTGCTATCGGCACTCATAAAAGTCGGCGACTTGGTATCGAGGGTGAAGACCTTAAAGGTGTCATTCACGGCACCAGATTCCTGCATCGCGCCAAGATGGAACAACCAACCGATATCGCAAACAAGGTTGTAAGCGTTATAGGGGGTGGTAACGCGGCTATCGATTCAGCTCGGACCGCATTGCGTCTCGGTGCCAAGCGAGTAACAATCCTATACAGGCGCAGTCGTGGTGAAATGCCAGCAAGTGATGAGGAAATAAAGGCCTGCGAGGACGAGGGTATTGAGTTTCGTTTTCTGGCTTCACCAATCCGAATTCTGGGGACAGGTGGAAGGGTGGCTGCTTTGGAATGTGTTCGGATGGCGCTCGGGGAGCCGGATGAATCTGGCCGAAGAAGTCCTATTCCGATTAAGGATTCCAAATTTATTATCGAATCCGATATCGTAATTCCTGCCGTAAGCCAGGAAGCTGACATAGGAGTTTTGACAAACCTTAAAGCCGTCCAGGTTACAGATTTTGGTTTAGTTCCTGTATCTGGTACTGAATTGGAAGGAGTTCGCGGCTTTACGGACCTTTTGCGAGCTGCAAGTCTTGGCCAGCCCGTTGACCTCGGAGAAAAAGTAATAGTCATCGGAGGAGGTAATGTAGCTATTGACGTTGCTCGAACGGTTATTCGTTTGGGTGTTAGAGATGTGCACCTTGTTTGTCTCGAATCACCTGATGAAATGTTCGCCTCCGCAAAAGAAGTCCTAGCGGCAAAGGAAGAAGGTGTCGTTATCCACAATAGACTTTCACCAAAACGTATTGTCGGAAGGGATGGACACGTCAGCGGTGTTGAATTCAGGGAGTGTCTATCTGTTTTTGATAGGGATGGTCGATTTAGCCCTGTGGTCAGACCTGGTTCTGAACAAATAATGACTGCGGACTCGGTTGTAGTGGCTATTGGGCAGGCGGTTGATTGGGAATTATTGAAGGCAGCCGATGGCCTGTTGGAGACCCGGGGGGGGTTCATTTATGTTGACGAAGACACAATGGCTACCAATGTCAAGAGGATTTTTGCCGGTGGAGACGTCGTCACGGGTCCGGATGTGGCTGTCAATGCAATTGTCGCAGGACATAGAGCAGCGGCTTCTATTGATAGATTTTTGAACGGTGAAGACCTTAAAGAAAACAGAGATGACATAAAACCGCGGCTTTTACCAAAAGATTTGGCGCCCATACCGCAGACTCCTCATAGTCGAGAATACAGAGTTCCTATGCCTACCTTGCCGGTGGACGAAAGAATTAAAGGTTTTGATGAAGTCGAGCTTGGATATACCGAGGAGCAGGCTATTCGGGAGGCAAAACGCTGCCTGCACTGCAGTATATGTTCTGAGTGTTTACAATGTGCAAGCACTTGCAAGGCCGAAGCTATTAATCATCATCAGAAGGATACTGTTGAGCAAATTGATGTCGGTGCGATAGTGGTTACCCCTGGCTTTGAAGAATTTATGGCCCAGCTTAAGTATGACTTCGGTTATAGTCGCTATCCGGATGTGGTCAGCAGTACACAGTTTGAAAGAGTCTTATCTGCTTCGGGTCCGTTTGCCGGGCATGTGCGGAGACCATCAGATGGCAAGGAACCCAAAAAGATTGCGTTCCTGCAGTGTATAGGGTCTCGTGACGTCTCCTGCAAAAGTGCTTATTGTTCATCTGTTTGCTGTATGTACGCCATTAAGGAAGCAGTAATTGCAAAGGAACATCTTAAAGGTCTTGATGTCACCATCTTCTTTATGGACCTTCGGGCTTTTGGTAAAGATTTTGATAAGTATTATGAAAGAGCCAAGTCACAATACGGTGTTCGTTTTGAACGGGCAAGGGTATGTGATGTTTACAAGAGAAACGACGACTCAGAGCTAACGGTTAAATAT
>Ga0299912_10001320_pt1 | contig 20024 bp, 17 predicted proteins | sample RVTome_2_FD_207667 | JGI IMG/M metagenome (GOLD analysis project Ga0299912, IMG submission 207667) | Soil microbial communities from uranium-contaminated site in the Upper Colorado River Basin, Wyoming, United States - RVT95D214 (version 2) ... | reverse complement strand
TTAGTTCGGTCCCCGTAAAATCCAGGGCAGTCAATGACCTGTATCCGGGCTTGACAATAGGAGCCTTGACCTACGCCATGGCCTCAGAGCTTCCAAAAGGGGTATTGCTCAAAGCTGGAGACCTTCTTATTCACGATGAGGAGCTGAGGGAAGAAATTGCTAAAGCGCAGGAGCAAATTCGGCCAAAGCTCGAAAAAAATGCCTTTTTCGTTTTGGAGCAGACTGCAACGGTCAAGCTACTTTTGGCTGAGGCAAGGGCTGAGGCGGCTAAAAACGGCAGGGACATCTCCCAAAAGAACGACCAGACAATTATCCAAGACTATCTGCCCACTTTAGTCAAGAATGTAGAAGTTGGCGATTCAGAAGTCCTCTATTTCTACAATAATAATAAAGAAACCCTTGGCGGTGCTTCACTGGCGCAAGTCAAGCCGCAAATCGTGCAATTCCTGCTTCAGCAGAAACAGCAGGAGTTCATCAACAAATACATCCAGACCCTCGGCCAGAGAATGCAGATTGAAATTTCCGCTCCGTGGCTAAAGGCTCAGGCAGCCCTGGCAAAAGACAATCCGGTCGACAAAGCACGCGCAAGCGGCATGGCATCCCTTGTCGATTTTGGCTCGACAGGCTGCGTGCCTTGTGACATGCTGGCCCCGATACTGGATACACTGCGAGAGAAATACAGGGGAAAACTTAACGTCCTCTTTATTCATGTCGGACAGGAGCCAATTCTTGCAGGTCGCTACGGAATCCAGGCCATCCCCGTTCAGATATTTTTCGATAAAACCGGCAAAGAGGTCTTTCGCCACGTCGGGTTTTTCCCACAAGAACAGATCGAGGCAAAGCTGTCGGAAATGGGTTTCAAATAGCGGATGGAAAAACTCTTTACTACGCTGACACATGCTGTCGAGGGGACGCCCGCAATAGCTATAGCCGCCGCTTTGGTCTGGGGCATCCTGAGCATACTACTTAGCCCATGTCACCTGGCAAGTATTCCTTTGATAGTCGGATTCATTGACCAGCAGGGACGAATCTCGACCCGGCGGGCGTTTTATATATCCAGCCTGTTTGCCGTCGGCATATTAATAACGATTGCTGGCATCGGCGCCGTTACTGCCGCAGCCGGGCGAATGTTAGGCGACGTCGGGCGATATGGAAATTACTTTGTCGCCGTCATCTTTTTTGTGGTCGGCCTGATACTGCTGGATGTGATACCGATACCCTTTAGCGGGCCAGGCCAGATTCGTATGAAGCGAAAGGGAATGCTGGCTGCCTTTATTCTTGGGCTGGTGTTCGGAATCGCTCTGGGACCCTGTACGTTTGCCTATATGGCCCCGATGCTGGCGGTGACATTCAAGACGGCGGCGACAAACTTATTCTACGGCTTGTCTCTGTTGCTGGCTTACGGCGTCGGACATTGTTCTGTCATTGTTTTTGCCGGAACCTGCACTGAACTTGTGCAGCGATATATGAATTGGAACGAAAAATCCAAAGCCACAAGAGTAATCAAGGCCGTATGTGGAGCGGCGGTAATCTTTGCCGGTCTTTACCTCATTTTCATCGCCCATTAAGGGCACTTTATTGCCCGCCTTTCGTTGTTGACAATCACAGCCCAGGCCATAAAATGGCCAAGTAGATGTTCATTGTTCCTGGTTATTTGTTCGCCGTTAAACGAACAACGAGCGACGAGGCACGAGGGACGAGTTGATGGACCCGGCGATTTTTAAGGCATACGATATAAGGGGCGTCTATCCGGACGAAGTCAACGAAGAAGATGCGTGGAAGATAGGCTGCGCCGCCGCTCGATTTTTGCCGTCTCTAGTTCGCGGCTACGAACGCGGCCTGGCCGATAGTCACTCGCTCTGTGTCGGTCGTGATATGAGAAAGCATAGCCCGGCTTTAGCTGAAGCGCTGATAGAGGGAATGCGCTCTACCGGGGCCAGCGTGATTGACATAGGAATGGTCGATACGCCGCAAATGTACTTTGCGATCAATCATCTTGGAGCCTGCGGCGGCGTGCAGGTTACCGCTTCGCATAATCCGGCCAAATACAACGGCTTTAAGATCTCCGGCCTGGGCGCTAAACCTGTCGGCGAAGATACCGGATTAAAAGACATAAAGCACCTGGCTACCGCCCTGGTTCACACCAAGGGCAAAGCGACCGGCGCCATCAAGAAACTGGATTTGACAGAGCAATACAAAAAGCACGTGCTGAAGTTCCTAAAGCCTAATATTAAGAACTTGAAGATCGCCATTGATGCCTCAAACGGCATGGCGGGCAAAACTCTGCCGGCAGTTTTTGGCGATTTGCCGATAGAAATAATCCAGATCAATTTTGAGCATGCCGGAAGATTCAGGCATCGGCCCGACCCTCTGATAGAGAAAAATCTAGCTCAGGTAAAAGCCTCCGTAAAGAGAAACCAGTGCCACTTCGGAGTCTGCTTCGACGGCGACGCCGACAGAATGGCCTTCATCGACGAGAAGGGACAGGCTATCGGCAGCGATTTGATGGCCGCTATGATGGTGCCTTATTTCCTAAAAGAACAGCCGAAATCAACGATTGTCTTCGATGTACGCAGCAGCCGGGTGGTGGCGGAAGAAATCATAAAATATGGAGGCACCCCGCGCAGAGAACGCGTCGGACACGCCTTTATGAAAAAGGCTATGCGAGACTCCCACGCGATATTCGGCGGCGAACTTTCGGGGCACTTCTATTATCGTGACAACTTCTGCACCGACTCGGGCTTTATCACCCTGGTGCACGTGCTGAATATCGTCAGCGAGGCCAAAACGCCGATTAGCAATCTGATCGAGCCGTTGCGAAGATACTATAGCAGCGGCGAAAAGAACTTTGAGGTAAAGGATAAGCAAGCCAAGATGGATGAGCTTGCCAAGAGATACAGCCAGGGCCAAATCGACCGTCTGGACGGCATTACAGTCGGATTCAAAGAGTGGTGGTTTAACTGTCGGCCGAGCAATACCGAGCCGTTGCTGCGATTAAACGTGGAGGCCAAAACCAAAGAGCTGCTCGATGCCAATTTCGCCGAAATCGAACAGATGCTCGGCAAACCGGTCTAACCTGCTCGTCTCTCGTGGCTCGTACCTACTGCTCTGGCAACAATAAATAAAAGGAGGGGCACATAAATGGAAATACACACAAAGACATTCCAGGCCGCCGGCGGGCTGGTTGAAGGCGTTCAGACCAAATGGGCGGGGTTCAATATCTTACTTGTAGCTGGCACCAAGGGCTTCTTGGCTTGTCCGGCCATAGATGTGGAAGCCTGCCAAAGATTTGGCGTTGCCGCCGCGATTGTCGAAAGCACGCCGGATAATCCCATAGGCACACTGGAGCGATTCCCTAACCGCAAGATTACAAAAGCCAACGCAAAAGCCAAAGCCCTTGGCATAAAAGAAGGTATGCCGGTTAGCGACGCCTTCGCATTGATAGCTTAGTTTAGCCCCCAGGCCTGTCCTGAGCGAAGTCGAAGGGTTTACCCTGGGGGTCATCAATTCAAATAAATTGTATCAACGTAAGGGGAAAAACGTGAGGATAAACGACTTATCTCGGCGTGAATTGTTAGTCGGCGTCGCAGCCGCTGCCGGGGCGGCTGTAACTACCGGCGGGATGATGCCCGCTAAAGGCGCAAGCAAGGTTCTGCCATTGCCGATTCCCGATTCCCGATTCCCGATCTATTGCTTTAACACCAGCACTATCCGTGGGCAGAAGCTCGGTCTTGACCAGGAGGTCGAGATCGCCGCCAAGGCCGGCTACAAATGTATAGAGCCGTGGGTCGACAAAATCCACGATTACGCCAGGCGTGGCGGCAGCCTGAAAGACATCCGCAAGCGCATCGAGGACTTGGGACTGACGGTCGAAAGCGCTATTTCTTTCTTCCAGTGGATTTTGGATGACGATGCCGAGCGAGCTAAAGGCCTGGAACAAGTTAGGCGTGACATGGACGTGCTGGCGCAGATCGGCGGCAGGCGCATCGCCGCCCCGCCCGCCGGGGCTACGAGAGATCCCGGCCTGGACCTGATGAGGGCAGCCGAACGCTACCGCGCACTGCTGGAAATCGGCGACCAGCTTGGTGTGGTGCCGCAACTTGAGATATGGGGCTCATCCAAGAATCTGCACCGATTGGGCCAGGCCATGTTTGTGGTGATCGAAAGCGGTCATCCCAAGGCGTGCCTGTTGCCCGATGTCTATCACATCTATAAGGGCGGTTCGGACTTTAACGGCCTGAAGCTGCTCAGCGCCCAGGCAATTCATGTCTTTCATCTAAACGATTACCCTGCCCAGCCGCCTCGGGAGACGATAACCGACCGCGACCGCGTCTATCCTGGCGACGGCATCGCCCCGCTGAGCCAGATTCTGCGCGACCTGCATGCAAACGGTAGCGGAATGGTGCTGTCGCTTGAGCTTTTCAATCCGACTTACTGGCAGCAGGATGCGCTGGAAGTAGCAAAGACCGGCCTTTCCAAAATGAAGGCTGCAGTAAATAAGGCATTAAATGTCAGTTGAAAACCCGGGCATAAATCCGGGAAAGGAAGGGAAAAGATGCAGCCCAAGAAGTATTGTCTGGCGTTGGCGCTTGCTGCCGGCATCCTGTGTATTAGCACTCAAGGTGAAACTGAGCCGCCTCGATTTATTGAAGGCGACCTCATCGGGCCCGCCAATCCGGCTCTGGCCGGGATAGAACAAGTGTGTGTTGCTATCGTAGCGCCTGACACGGACCCAAATAAAGAGCTGCTGGACCGGAAAAAACTCAAGGCCGGAGTCGAACGCAAACTTCAAGATGCTGGAATTAGAATATTTGTGCCGAACGAAGGTGCTACGTATAAATTCACAACCAGTGCAGAGCTTAGCGTTTACACCGAGGTGCTGACCCTTGCTGATTTGCGACAGTGCGTCTTGCGTATTCAAACGTCATTAGCACGAGCAGTTTGTTTGAACCAAGCCGGTGGGCTGTATTTCAAAGCCGATGTTTGGAAAACAGAGCCGGCGATGCAGGCAGCTCTTGTAGAGGGTATGCCCGGCAAAGTCAGCGATTTGGTCAGGCGGCAGGTCGAAGCGTTTATCTGCGCTTACAATGTAGCCAACGCCAAGGGCGTTCAGCCGCGTGCCGCCAATAATATTACGAAGTGGCCAAACAAACAAGCTCAGTCCGCTGACGAACCCGTAGCGGCAACATACACGTATGTCGCATCAAAAAACAGTAACGCGTTCCACAAGCCGGATTGTCGCTGGGCAAAGAATATCTCACCAAATAACCTCGTCGGTTACGGCAGCCGAGACGAGGCAATTGCAGCCGGCAAAAAGCCCTGCAAATGGTGTAAACCTTAATCCCCGGTATGGTTTTAATCACAATCATAATTATCGCGGTGGGCCTATCAATGGATGCCTTCGCAATTTCCGTTGTCAGCGGGGCTGCGTGCAAACAATTAAAAGTAAGGCACGCACTACGAATGGCTGGCTTCTTCGGCGGCTTCCAGGCCTTTATGCCGGTCGTGGGCGCTCTGGCAGGTCTTACCGTAAAAGGATATATCGCGGGCTACGACCACTGGATAGCGTTCGCCCTTCTGGCAGCGGTGGGCGGCAAAATGATTTACGAATCCTTTAAGCTCACTCCGCCGGGAGTAAGTTTTGACCTGTCGAGCATCTTTATCCTGCTTGTCTTATCTCTTGCCACCAGCATCGATGCCCTGACGGTGGGCGTAACACTGCCGCTGCTGAAAATTCCGATAGCGACAGCCGCAACAATTATCGGCATAGTAACATTCACGTTATCCGCCCTGGGCGTTTACATTGGCAAGAAAACCGGCCACTTTTTTGAAAACAAAATAGAAGCCATCGGCGGCCTGGCTCTTATCGGCCTGGGCGCGAAAATCCTGTTTGAGCATCTGACTATGTGAGCAGCTCCGGCTCGTTCATTTCTCAAGCCTAAGAAAGCAAAACGGTTAATTTCTTAAGCCCCATTTTGTCAAAATTTCTCTCCTGAATGTGAGATTCTTGATGGTGCATAAGTTCTCAGTTTAGCTTGGCTTGCGCACTTGTTATGTGGGAATTCCGGAAAGTCCGATAATCCTTTCTTGACAAATACAGATGGCAGGGTAGACTTGCCGGCCATAGAGGGATTAGGCCGCAGACGAGAGGATTCTGCTTTACGAAAAGTGAACCCGAGACAGCCGATTAGCGCGCTGTCGGGTTTCTTATTTGTCAAAGCGACAAGTGTGCCCGCGAGGTAAGTAAAGGATGATGTAGAGATTCCGGATATAAAAGATTTTGAACAGCCGTCGTCTGGGACTGGTTGTGCGGCAGAAAGGAGCTAAGCGGCAAACAAGGATGTTGTCCGTTGTGGCGTGATTGCCGACCCGCCGTTGGCAATCGAAAAAGGATTGGCAAGACACTTAGAAAGAACAAGGAGGTCTAAAAATGTCTCGAGGACTCGTACTTTGCATAGCGGCTCTTGCATTTTTGTCAGTCGGCGCTCACCCCGCTCAGGGCTTTGTTCAGGGTGAGCATTATGCAATCGACGCAGATACCCTGCTGGCGTTAAACGGAGGCATCGGTGTGGTCGGCGAGGCAAAGATAGCAGCAGTCGGTCTCGACCAAGCCACAATCAAGCCTGGCGGCCTTTGGGCCATACAGAGCGATGGCGCCTTCCTCACACAGAGCGCAGGTGCGTTTGGTATAGGCAGTGTTTTGGGCGTATGGCAGACCGGCAGCGCCTCAGGTGGTCAATTCCAGTTTGTCGCCGGCTGGTCCGGCACAAAAATAGAAGGACAAAGGCTTAATGTAGACCTGTCACAAGGACTTGCCCAAAGTGGTGGTGTGGGCGCCGCAACAGCTTCGCAACAGTTCATCGGAGGCGGCCTGCAGGCGGCAGGTTCGCCGGTCGGCTTGATGAGCGAGAGTCGTTTGATTAACGTTGGCCAAGATGCGGCGCTTCTTGGCGTCTCCAGCTCTGGTGTGGTCGTTGCCGGCGGCATAAGTGTTGAAACAAGACAGATCCAGGCGGATATAGAACCATCCGCGCCGTAGGCAAAAATCACACGAGGCTGGTTTAGTAGTTGAATCGCGCAGGTTTGCACCTCTTTCGGGGCCCGTACCAATTATTGGTAAGGGCCCCATTTGCTTTGTTTGAAACCTCTTGAAGCAGGCCGCAAAAACAGTATAATGGCGGCACCGCTGGTCAGGCTGAACAGTCCCACAAAGATGGGCAGAGCTTTTTGATTGCAGGTAAAGAGTTCTATGAGCTCCAAAGTATATTTTATCAGGGCCGCAGAAAGTGACGGCGAAAAAGTAATCTCTGAAAAGGCCCGCAAGCTGTTCAAAGCGGGCGGCTTCGCAAGCTGCTTCAAGAAAAACGACTTCACGGCGGTCAAGATTCACATAGGCGAAAAAGGTAACAATACTTATGTAAAGGCCCCCTGCATCAAGGCCCTTGCGGAGGAACTACTGGCCCTGAAAACAAAGCCGTTTTTAACCGATACCTGCACTTTATACACGGGCGCAAGACACAACGCCATCGACCATAGTATCTTGGCGGCTGAGCACGGCTTCAGCCTGGACGGGCTGGGCATACCGTTCATTGTAAGCGGCGGATTGTTCGGGACATCCGAAATAGCTGTGCAAATCAACGGCGAAGTTAATAAAGAAGTTTTTATCGCCTCTGATATCGTCCGCTGCCAGTCAATTCTTTCTGTGGCTCACATTACCGGCCACTGCGCCGCCTGTCTTGGAGCCACGCTGAAGACGCTGGGCATGGGCTGTGCAAGCAAAAAAGGAAAGATGAGACAGCACGCCGCTTTGACAGTCAGCATAGGCGATGATTGCAGAGGCTGCGGCGAATGTGTCGAGCACTGTCCGGCTGATGCTATCACACTTGAGCGGGTAAAGGCCCACATAAATCAGGACAAATGTATTAGCTGCGCGGAGTGCCTGGCGGCGTGCAGATTCGGGGCGGTGGAATGTAACTGGGGACAGGAGTGCGAAATGCTTCAGAAAGGCATCGCCGAATATGCACTTGGCACGCTGAAGGGCAAAGAGACCCGAGCGGCATTCTTTAATTATATAATGTCGGTTACGGCAGATTGCGATTGTATGGATAGGCCGAATATGCGTAAAATAGTCAAGGATGTCGGCATAGCGGCTTCGACCGACCCGGTGGCTGTGGATAAGGCGGCGCTGGATTTGGTTGAAGCAAAAGCCGGTCGAAAACTGCCGGAATTATTGCGCAATGATAAACTTAGCCCACACTACCAGATCGAGCACGCCGAACGCATCGGCCTGGGAAGCGCAGATTATCAACTTGTTGAGGTCACTTAGCGGGCCTGGCAAATTCTGAGAGCTGCCTATGTCGCTGGGACAAATAATAAGACAAAAGCGAGAACAGTTGCATTTGACACTCGACGAAGTCGGCAATCGGGTGGGTTTTTCCAAGCCGTATCTATCCACCATCGAGACCGGCAAGGTAAAAAACCCGCCCAGCGACGAGCTTCTGGCAAAGCTCGAAAGAATACTCGAGTTTGAGCCGGGGCTTTTGCTGCACATCGCTCACATGGAACGGCTGCCAAGCGATATTCGCCAGGAATACGAGTCGGCAGAAGCTGAGAAGCAGAAATGGCGACAGTTTGTCAAGAATCTCATTCATAAAAAAGCTGATGCCGGCCGGCTGAGCGATCTGCTGGCCAAGAGCAACCTCGATATTGAACCGGCCGAGGTATCTCTGGCCGCCGGACGCCTGGTGCCCATTATAAACAAAGTTGCAGCGGGCTATCCCACCGATTTCGACGACCTGAATTACCCTGCGGGCGTGGCGGATGATTATGTTCGCTGCCCGGATTTGCATGATCCGAACGCCTTTGCCGTGCGCGTGGTGGGCGATTCGATGGAGCCGAGATTCCGCGAGGATGACATCGTGATTTTCTCGCCCGTTGCAGAAGTGCATAACGGGGACGATTGTTTTGTTCGTTTTGCGATGCCGCACGAGACGACTTTTAAGCGTGTGTTTTTCGAGGCGGACAACAAAGTACGACTACAGCCGAGAAACGATAAATATCCCCCCACTATTGTTGACGGCAAACGCATCAATGGTCTCTACCGCGCCATCATAAAATACGAAAAGCTTTAGGAAATATTCGGTAGAAGATGGGTGGCTTCTGCGCGTTGTGCAGTTGTTATCGGGCTTAGCAGGTCTGGATGATTACGGCCCACGGTGTTTCCGGGCTGCCTTGGACCACCGCCGATAGAATTGGGCCACCTGCTTGGCCGCGCTGCTGCACAAGGTATCCATAGCAGCTTTTGAGGCTGGCTTTGGCCCTTCCTTCTTTTTCCTATCAACTGGCCGCTTCATATTCAGTTCCCAAAAAGACGTACCCTAAATCCTATTCTTTTTCTTTTGCCTATCAGTGTTCTTGTCGGCTAAACTCTTGCCTGCATTAACACAGCCCATAAATTTTTGGCTTTTTGAGTGGACGTCACTAATATTTTTGGTAAGATCCTGTTATAAAATAGTAAAGTTCCTGCAGTTTTGTTTTATGGGACTTTCAAAAGTGAGAAGCCAACGGATGGCAAAGGCTTTGGAAAATGGTAACACCAAGGGATCGGCCCTGCCGACCGAAAGGATTGGTTCGCAGCGTCGGGACTTGTCAAAAACTGGGGGGGTCGAGCTTCATAAGGAGCCGTGCGGTCCAGCAGATGACAAACAGATGCAGAAGCTCCTGAAACACTGCTGCAGAGTAATTGCTGCGAAATTTGAGGATTGGCAGTGGTACGCTAAATAGGACTGTCAATAGCACCGAGAGCTTACCCCTGTCGGTGTTAGTCCTATCAGAAGTGTGCCCTGCAATTTTCAGTGGGGGTAGATGATGGCTATCCCTGAAGAGGCTTCCAGACGTGTAGCGGATGTCGGGCGACGGCTTATCGAGGCTGCAACGTCGTCACATTTGGCCAGCATAGCCAAAGCCATCGAGCAACAAGAGGGTTGCCAGATATTCATAATACCTCTTGATAACGCGGCAAATGTTAAATGCAGATGTTGCGTAGCAACTTGCGAGTCATATATAGCGCTGGGTTCTGCAAGGGCCTCTTCAAAAAGATGCGAAATGACCCCCATAAACCACCACTTTATCTTTTATAAGCCGCATCCCAAAGATATTGAGGTTGAGCGGCTTAGGGTTGCTCACGGCCTCGCGCATTGTGCGCTTCATTGGCCTTTAGGTCCGCGGCAGAAAAGACTGATAAGGGCGAGCCTCCATGGTGTTGATGTGTATTTAGTAAGGTTTCTGGGCGAGGAAGAAGAAGAGGCCGATGCTCTGGCGTGTACGTTGACAGCTTATAGACGACTGGTGTAAGAGCAGCGTTCTGGCGCGCCGGTGGGTTGTTTGGCAGTCGTCGGCACGGCGACAACCGTCGTGAAGGTTTAGCGGTCGCCGGTACGGCGACCTTCACCAAGATACAAACTTCACGGCTTTTGACCCGCAACCGCCAAGACCAATGCAAAAACTCTTACGGCACCCGCTTCTTTAAGCGTCCTTGCACATTCATTTAATGTTGCGCCGGTTGTCTTGATGTCATCCACGAGACAAATTTGCCGCCCGGCAAAATTGTGTCCCCTGCGAACGGCAAAGGCACCGGCGACATTCCTGGCACGCGCGGCGGCACTTGCCATTGCCGGCTGCGATTTTGTGCGGCGAATGCGAACAAGATCGGTGTTGACTCTGGCTGTCGGGTGTTTTAACTTCTTGGCCAGAATTAAGGATTGGTTGTAACCGCGAAGCAGCCTCCTCGACCAGTGCAGCGGCACAGGCACAAAGAATTCTATATCGCTGTAAAAGTCCGCCCCTTGTAGAGCGGAGTTGGCCAAAAAGCCCAGCGTCAAATCCAGCTCCGTTCGGCCACTCTTAAAAGCCAATATCATCGCTTGCAGACTCTGGCCGTAAACGCCGCTTCGAGCAATCTGGTCGAAGTGAAATTCTCGCCCCTGACAATCAGGACAAGCGCCGCCGACCAAGCCGTATCGGGAAGCATCTCTGCCGCATCGCGGGCAGTAGTCACCGGCGGTGCAAAACAGAAGCTGGTCCCAGCAGTCTTTGCACAAATCCTTGTCGGTTTCACAAATACTCTGGCGGCAGTTGATGCAGACCGCAGGCCAAAGGAGATGGTTTAAGCTCTGCCAGGCAAAGGCGGCCCTCTGTCTCAGTTTCTTGGCGTTCACGGCGGCCATTATACAGATTTGGCCAGAAACGTGAACGCCAGTTTCTAATCGCCTTTCGCTCAACAGGACAATTTGATAGACTTGAGCAAAAGTCTAAACGTAGAGCAGCAAAACAATGAAGAACATAAAAGTCCTTTTTGTTTTTTCCGCCTGCATTGCCACAATGACTTGCCAGGAGAGTCCAGCAGCCACTTATTATGTAAGCCCGTCCGGCAATGACACAAACTCGGGCGCCTCTCCCCAGGCTGCGTGGCGAACGGTTGATAAAGTTAATACCGTCGACCTGCAGCCCGGCGACAAAGTGCTCTTCGAAGGCGACTACGATTACTCCGGCAATCTGCTTTTGACCGCGGAGGATGCGGGCACGCCGATGCAGCCTGTTGTTGTTGGCTCTTACGGCTCGGGACGTGCCACCATCAAGGCCGGCGACGGGTCCGGTGTGACCGTGTTGAATGCCGGCGGTGTCGTGGTGGAAAATCTCATTGTAACGGGCGAGGATTACAAAACGAATGCGGGCAGCGGAATCAAAATTGTCAACGAACTGCCCAACAACCATAAGCTCGAATATATAAGGGTGCACAACGTAGAAGCATCGGGTTTTGGCAGAAGTAGGGAGTCGGTCCCGGAAGGATTCCAGCCGCCTAATGGATGCGGTATCTTCATGGGCGGCTATGCTTGCGACAGAAGTAAAAGCGGTTTCGCTGACGTCAGAATTACGAATTGTGTTACCTATCACAATGAATACTTCGGTATTCTGACTTCTGGCTACTGGCAGGATGATCCTAACACATACGCCAATAGCAACGTGTATGTGGGCTATTGCAGGATGCATGATAATCCAGGCGACCCTAACTATTTTCAGAACCATTCGGGCAGTGGCATCTTGATGGAGGATGTAGATGGCGGCGTCATCGAATACTGTGAGGCTTACAATAATGGGTACGAAGGTGGCTGCAAAGTCGGCGGCCCAATTGGTATCTGGGCAGCAGTGGCCAACAATGTGATTATCCAGTATTGTGAATCACATCACAATCGGGCTGGAAAAGGTGATGGTGGTGGCTTTGACTTTGACGGCGGCACTACAACGTCTATTCTCCAATACAATTACAGCCACGATAACGATGGAGCTGGTTATCTTATTTGCTCATACGAAAATGCGCCTCACACATTCAATAACAACATCGTACGCTATAATATCAGCGTCAACGATGGTCGTAAAGAACGTCACGCTGCGATCCATTTCTGGACAGGCAGTCCCAAAGAAGACCCTATTCACAATACCCAGATTTATGGAAATACAGTTTACGCTGTGTACAGTCCTGCCATTGTTTTCGCGTCAAGACAGGGAATTCATAACACAAAAGTCTGTAATAATCTGTTCGTTACCGCCCATAATCAAAAATTAGTAGCAGGTAATCCCGACAAATCGACGGCAACATTTGCTGGCAACGCCTACTGGTCTGTTGACGGTACGTTCGATGTTGCAGGGTATAAAAGTTTAGAGGACTGGCGGAAAGCTACGGGCCAAGAAATGCTCAACGGAAAAACCGTTGGCTCAGTTGTCGATCCCAGGCTAACGGGTATGGGAAAAAGCATTACTATCGGAGACCCGGCTAAGCTCCCTACGCTGGGCGCCTATGAATTGCAGGAAAAGTCGCCCTTGATCGACGCGGGATTAGACCTGCGGTCCCTGTTCGGGATTGAGCCGGGCAACAGAGACTTCTTTGGAAATTCCATTCCACAGGGCAAAGGCTATGATATAGGAGCACACGAAATCATCATAAAGAACGCTCGGATTCTGCCAAAAGTCGAAAGGAAAAAACCATGAACCTATCAGCACGCGTCATTCTGCTTCTGTCGATTCTGTTGTCACCGCAGACAATCCTCGCCGCGGAAAAAACCTATCAAGTCGACGTCCGCACAGATGTAAGAATTCCGATGCGAGATGGGGTCGAGCTTTCAGCCAATATGTTCCTGCCCAAAGCTGAGGGCAAGTTTCCGGTCGTGCTCATGCGGTCTCCGTATGGCAAGGGCGACGAAAAATTCGGCGATGGGCATTTCTATGCAGCTCGCGGCTACATCTTCGTCAGCCAGGACTGCCGCGGCAAAGGGGCTTCACAGGGCCAGTGGGAACCATTTTTAAATGAAGAAAGTGACGGCCGGGATACGTATCAGTGGATACTCAAGCAGCCCTGGTGCAACGGCAGCATCGGGACCAGCGGCGGCTCATACGTGGGCTTCACGCAATGGATTTCCGCTCCAAATGCCGGCGAAAATCTAAAGGCAATGTTTACCGTGGTCCCTCTGGTTGACCCCTATCCTGACGGTGTGTACACCGATGGGGCGTTGAATCTCGCTCTGATGATGGGCTGGGGCAGCCTGACGGCGCTTCGGCCTGAAGAGATAGCTGCCCTGGTCGGCTGGCGCGAGCAGGATTGGATCAGGGCCTATCGAACTCTGCCGCTGGGCGAATGGGATCGGGCCATCGGGCGTAAGGTCCAGTACCTGCGTGATTGGGTTGCCCATCCGCAGTATGACGATTACTGGTCGCAGCGCGGCGTGCGCAGCCGCTGGCAGGATATTACGGCGCCGATCTATGCGGTGGGCGGCTGGTACGATATTTTTGCCAAGAGTGTATTTGACCACATGAATGCGGTCAGAAAAATGTCACGCTCGCAGGAGGCCCGAGAGCACCAGCATCTGCTGATGGGGCCGTGGGCGCACGGGATAAGTCAGAATGGCAAAGTTGGGGCTCTGGATTTTGGCAAGGATTCTATCATCAATTTGCGTGACATCCAGGCAAAATGGTTCGATCACTGGTTGAAAGGCGAAAATGCCGGCGCCGATAAGTGGCCGCCTTTCCGTATTTTTGTGATGGGGCGCAACCAATGGCGCGATGAGCAGGAATGGCCGTTGGCGCGAACACAATATACGCCATACTATTTTCACAGTAGCGGCTCTGCAAACACGCTTAACGGCGACGGGAAACTGAGCACAACCAAGCCTGGCGATGAGCCTGCTGATAAATTTGTCTACGATCCGAATGATCCTGTCCCAACCCTGGGCGGATGTAATTTGATGGGCTGCCCTGCCGGGCCTTATGACCAAACCAAGGCCGAAACGCGCAATGATGTGCTCGTTTTCACCAGCGGCGAGCTGAAGACTGACCTGGAAGTCACAGGGCCAGTGAAAGTCATTCTCTATGCCGCCAGTTCCGCACCGGATACGGACTGGACCGCCAAATTAGTTGATGTCCATCCGGATGGGCGTGCCTTCAATCTTTGCGATGGCATCCTGCGCGCCCGCTACCAAGACTCGCGCCAGAAGCCGACGCTCATTGAGCCTGGCAGGATATACCGCTATGAGATCGACTTGTGGGTGACCAGCAACGTCTTCCTGTCCGGCCATAAGATACGAGTTGAAATATCCAGCAGCAATTTCCCGCGTTTCGACCGGAACCTCAATACGGATGAGCCCTTTGGCGCCGGCACAAAGATGGTCAAGGCAGCACAAACCATCTACCACGATAAGGAGCGCGCCTCCCATATTCTTTTGCCGGTTATCCCTTGAGCACTGCGTTAGTTGCTAATGATGCGGTGGTGTAACCCACACCGAGGAGCCACGCTTTCACAGGATCATTGCGAGGCGATTAGGTCGAGGTAATCTTAACCTTAGAAAAGGCAATCACGCTATCAGCAAATCAGGGCGCAGGGCATCAGGGTCTCAGCAGACCAGACAACACAGGGGCAGAACGGTTTCTTGATAATCTGATGACCACTTGCCGACAACCTGGTGCGCCGATGGCCGCCTCCCCAAGCAGGGTCTCGCCCGCAATGACCAAAAATGGCCAAAATGCGACTTGCTACCCTGTGAAGTCTTACTATGATGTTGACACGAATGTGGAAATGGGCGGCAGGCTTGCAATCTGGAGCGGCCCGGTCATTATGTGCAGAAACCGGACCGACTCAACTGTCGCCGGTGTGCAGCCGGCTGATGTAACAGTATTTAAGTTCAAATGGAGGTACACACGGGATGAATATTTGTGGAAACAAGTGTGTTCTTGTTGCTCTTGCCGTCACATTTCTATTTTCGTTTGCGCTGGGCCGCAGTCCCGACCGAGTCGGGGTCGAGCTTGTATCAAATCCCGCGTTTGCACCGTCTGCAGATGCGGGCTTGCCTGCTCATTGGTCCATCTGGACGCCGGTTTGGGAGAAAGCTGCCTGTACCGTGAAAACTGTCCCTGGCGGACTTCTGATTGAAGCGCCGTCAAATCCTTATGCTGTGGGAGGTGTCATACAGGAAATGAAAAACATCCAGGGCGGGCAGAGCTACGCCGTCGAAGCGACTTGCCGACTACAAAGTATCACTGCCGCGTATCGCTCTGTGCTGGTTCGTATCAGTTGGACGGGCGGCGGCAAATTAATTCATCCCGCCGGCATGCTCGTACGGGGCCCAATTATTAACGGCGAGCTCGCGCAGTTCAAAGACATTCTGGTTGCACCTAAGGAATCCGATGGGGCAGAACTCTCTCTGGAGGTGAAATGGCCGGGCAAAGGCTCAGTGCTCTGGAAACAAGTAAGTGTTCGCCAGGCGCCAGCTTGCCCTGCCCGAAAAGTAAAGGTTGGCACCGTATACCTTCGGCCCCGGAACAGCACGCCAGAGAACAATTTGAAGCTCTTCTGCGAGCAGATCGACTCGGCGGGCAAACTGGGTCTGGACATCGTTTGTTTGGGCGAAGCAATTACACAGGTCGGAACGGACCGCTCTGTCAAAGACTGCGCCGAGCCGATCCCAGGTCCCTCGACGCAGCAGCTCGGTGAGGCAGCGAGAAGAAACGGCATTTGGGTCGTCGCTGGTCTTACCGAGCGAGAGGGTGATTTCATCTATAACACCGCCGTCTTACTGGATCGCCAAGGACAACTGGCCGGCAAGTACCGCAAAGTGCATCTGCCGCGCGAAGAATGGAAGAAAGGAATCACGCCCGGCCATTCTTATCCGGTCTTTGGCACCGAGTTTGGAACAATCGCGATTCAGATATGTTATGACTGGTTCTTTCCCGAGCCGGAAGAAATTTTCGCCCTGCAAGGCGCAGAAATCATCTTCGCCCCGACATGGGGCAATACGCTGCCCGATGAGGATGGATGCGTCAACGGCGAAACCGTATTTCGCGTGCGGGCCCGGGACAACGCAGTCTATATGGTTCCTTCGGTGTACGACGGCAACAGTCTTATTATCGACCCCATGGGCAGAATCCTGGCATCAAGCAAGGGGAAAGAGGGCGTTTTCTGGGCGGAGATTGACCTGAATTCGCGCGAAATGCTTCCCTGGGTAGGCTACTGGCGTTCCATCGGCCCACGTCATCGTATGCCGGACACCTATACACCTCTCGTACAGGCTGCTCAGAAGCCGACATACTGAGATAGCTGGAGCATCCTGGGGGCTCTCTATATCAGCAAGCGAAAATCAGCATGTAGCCAGACTCAAAACACGCGTTTTAAGGCAATCTTCAATAAAACAGCAGTTGATATATGGGCACTGACCGTTTGATGTTCCAAAACACGGCCTGTTGTGTTCTGCTGTTTGAATAGCGTGGATAAGATCAGCCTTTTTCATTTTTCCAGGCGTTATGCCAAGCCTCTTAGCCTTTTCCTTGATTTCAGACATTTTCATAGCTTTCTCCACTACCTCTTGATAGCCCTGTGCTCTTTCTTCCTGTGACCGTCAGTGGTGTGGACACATGCCCACACGGTTGTTGCCAACACTCAATGAAGTCTGCTCAATTTTGCCGTTACTATGTCGGCTGTTTTGATGTCATCTTTTATCAATTTCTTGCAGGCCACAAATAGCGGTCTGAATGCCCATAATGAACGTTTACAACTGCACGTTTTCGGACGAAGGACGACGCCCGATAAATCTATGAGAAAAACTCCGCCGAGCAGACCAGCCGGCAGGCAGAATACCGCTATGCAAATGGTGTCCCTTCGGCTGCGCTCAGGGCAGGCTTCTGTGTTCTCAAAACCAGCGGGATTTTAGTAGCAGAGGTCGGGGCATCCTAACTTTTGAAGACTGGTTGCTCCCTCCAAGCAAATTGGCCGTTTAAGGCTCTGACTTACTCCTTTAGAAGCTTTCTTAACGATGCCGCTGTGTGCATTGCCAGCAGCATCAAATAGTCCAGGTCGCTAAGACTGTAGTGCTCGTGTATCATGGCGTTGTCGACGTACAACACCCCAAAGCAGCCGACTGGCCGCCTGACCGCTGCGATCATCGCCGAGCGTATTCTTTCTTTTTCCTCTATATCCGCTGCGACTCGCGGCAGAACTAAGGACTGGCCTTTCTCAACTGCCTGGTTGATTTTGTCGCTGAGCTTTATCTGGCTCAAATCTACCGCTCCGCCGTCTCTTCTCTTGCCGGCGTGGTATGTCATCGGGCCGCTGGGTTGCTCTCTCAGGGCACACCAGGTGTGAAATGCGCTGAATTGCTTCAGCGTGACATCTAACAGGGTCAGCAGCAACTGCTCGATATTGTTTGCCCCAGAGATGGCCTCCGTAGCCTGGGAAAAGTCCGTCAATCTCTTGGCGGCTAACCGCATCGCCGGCGCGTGCCCGGCATCGGGTTTTCTGACCACGATCTCGTGAGGCGGCGTTGCCAGCGCAGCTTCCAGATTGAGCGTGTCTTCAAGTTGAGCGGTCTCGTCCACGGCGACGCCATTTTCGAGATGGATTTCGATTGTAAAGTCAGTTATGCGCAGACAATCGCCACTTTTGATTTCAACCTTGTGGATCGGCTCACCGTTCAAGAGTGTTTTGTTGGCCGAATCCATATCCTGGACTATCCATTTGCCGTCATCAGCTATAAAAATGGTGGCGTGCTGTTTCGAGACTGTTCTATCCGGCAGAAAAATATGGCTGTCGGCTGCCCTGCCAATGCAGATAGGGCCTTCGGCGAATTGATATTCTTTCGTCTGGCCGTCCTTTTGTTTTACCAGCAGGCGCATAGTTTAACCTCCGCCTTTAGATTTCTAAGGTTATCTTATAATTATGCGAAATCCGCCTTGATTTGTCAAGAAAACTATTATCAGACGACCCATATAAAGTTGAAACGGCAGAACAATTAAAGCAGAATACTTGCCGCGTCGCCTTGAAATGTAAGCCCAGGAGCGTAATTTTTCGCCCACAGAAGCGATAAAAGGCTTGTTTTGCGGTGCTGGTTACGCCTTCTTGTGGGATTTTCGAATGCGATGGCGATAGTGGTCCAGGATAACGGCGGCTACAATAACGCAGCCCGTAATGACCCGTTTTGTAGGCTCTTGTGCCCCCATCTGGGTAAGCCCGGCCCCCAGCACCGCGATAATCAGTACGCCGAAGAATGTGCTTATCACCGAGCCGCGACCGCCCATAAGGCTCGTGCCGCCGATGACTACAGCAGCGATAGCGCTTAGCTCCAGACCCTCTCCGGCATTCGGGTCTGCCGCTTCCATCCGCGCAGTATTTATGACCGCAGCTACCGATGTCAAAAAGCCCGATAGGGCAAAAACCGCAAGTTTGATCGGGCGAGGGTCTATTCCCGAAAGCCGCACCGCCTCCTCGTTTGTGCCGATAGCAATCATGTAACGCCCAAAAACGGTCCGTGCCAGCACGAACTCCCCTACAGCCACAATCAGCACCGCCAGAACAAAAGGAAGCGACAGACCCAGAAGCGAGGTAGTGGCGATTACACCCACGGCTCGGCCAATGTACTTGGTCTCTGAGCCCGTGACCAGGTAGGCGGCGCCTCGGGCGATCTCCAGCATGCCCAGAGTGACAATGAAAGATGGCAGCTTCCACTTTATGACCACGAGGCCATTCATCGCGCCGCACAAAATACCGACCCCCAAACAGGCGCCAATCGCAGTTGGAAGGAGCAAGTTGTACTTGGCCAGACAAACGCCCAGCACTGCGCCGCCCAGAGCCAGCACCGAGCCTACCGACAGGTCAATCCCGGCTATTATCAACACAAGAGTCATGCCCACCGCCACAATTGTTTTGTCCGGGATTTGATTGGCAATCGTCTTGAAATTTGTAAGAGTAAAGAAATTCTCCGCAAAAACGCCGAATATCGCCAGCTCCACAGCAAGCGCGGCCGCCATGCCGAGGTAATCTTTGAAGAAAATCAGCAGATTTATTACTCGTCTATTCATCAGCGGCACCGGCGCAAGCCGTCCCTTCCGGGACAACGTACTGGCTGAACGCGGCTGCTATGATTTTTTCCTCGCTCCACTGGTTCGGGCTGAAGGTCGCCACCAGACGCCCGGCGGACATTACGGCGATGCGGTCGCAGACAGCCATAAGCTCTTTAAGGTCGGACGAAACCAGAATAATAGCCTTGCCTTTTTCTGCCAGTTCCACCAGCAGCCGGTATATCTCAAACTTCGTGCCTACGTCAATGCCCCGCGTCGGCTCATCAAAAATAAGCACATCAGAATCCTTGTACAACCACTTAGCGATGACAACTTTCTGCTGGTTGCCGCCGCTCAACTGGCTGCACGGCTGCTCAGGCGATGAATATCGCACCGACAAAGCCGCACCGTACTTGCCGGTGACATCTCGCTCTCGTGACGTGTTTATCCAGCCGAACCGGCTGACATCCAACAGCCGCGTCAGCGAAATATTCACCCGCACAGAAAGCGGCAGAAGCAGCCCCTGCTCTTTACGATCCTCGGTCAAAAAAGCTATGCCGCTGCGAACCGCGTCACTAGGCCTGGTGATTCTGGCCGGTCGGTTCGACCCATGCAGGTAGATTTGGCCGGCATCAGGGCGGTCTGCCGCGAAT
>Ga0299912_10001319_pt1 | contig 20032 bp, 19 predicted proteins | sample RVTome_2_FD_207667 | JGI IMG/M metagenome (GOLD analysis project Ga0299912, IMG submission 207667) | Soil microbial communities from uranium-contaminated site in the Upper Colorado River Basin, Wyoming, United States - RVT95D214 (version 2) ... | reverse complement strand
GAAACGTCTTTGTTTTCAAAAGCTTCAGTTGCAGTTTATCCTGGATGCCTTTGAACAGAGGCTTGCCCCCGCCCAAGACGACCGGATTCACCATGATCCGGTATTCATCAATTAAGCCATGCTGAATGAAGGTTACCGCCAGGTCGGAGCTGCCGAATATGATCAGGTCCTTGCCTGGTTGCTGTTTTAGTTTTGTGATTTCTTCCACGAAATTTTCTTTGACCAGCCTTGTATTCTGCCAATCAACGCTTGAAAGTGTTTTTGAAAAAACAATTTTGGGTAACGTATTCATCTTTTCGGAGACGATCGGATCGTTCTCGATCGCCGTTGGGGTCGGCCAGTAGCTCGCCATCAGCTCGCAGGTCACCCGATAATTGCTTTATCTCCAGAGTTTTTTTGCTATCATCAGAACATATTGCTCCATATCATTCTGAGAGCGCGCTGCGCCCGATGACTTAGGCGCCAAAATCAAGGGAATTTTTGTTTTTGAAAATATTTATGAGACGTGCGGCCAGGGCATCTACTTCACTGTAATTTGATAGGATACATTCTACTGCATCAGGCCAGCGTTCTAAAAAACGATCGGCATATTCCGGGCGGATCACAACAATTGCTAAATGATATAACTGGCTATCCAAAATCTGGAAACCCTCCGCCCAACCCCCTCCGAAATCGAATTCCAGCGGCCCCAGTTCGTCGATCACCAGGATATCGCAGGGCACGGCGGAGCGCAGAACCTGGTTGCCCCATGCAAACATCTCATCATTGAAGGTCCAGGGACCCAGGCGAGTACCTGGCAACTCACACGACAGGCAGCTTGCTAATAACTGGCGATGGCCTGAGCGCAGGTCTTCCACTTCGATGCCGGTTTTCTCCCCTGCTACAACTTTAGCGGGTGAAATCAGCCCTGCAGCATCCCATCCAGCGGCACGTGCCGCAGCCACCATGCGCTGGCACAGCTTGGTTTTGCCGACGCCGCGCCAGCCCCTGATCACCAGGATTTTGGGAGAGGGAAGAGAAGGTTTCATCACGATCCGTCCCACAAAATCAGCCTTCGCCCATTGATGGCCAGGACTTCGACCGGCACACCGTAGCAGGCGGATAGATTTGAAGCGGTGAGCACTTCATCGACCAGACCGGCTTGCAGCACTTGACCTTTGCGCATCAACACCAGATGCGTGGTGATCATAGCAGCCACTTCCGGCTCGTGGGTGGTGAGCAGGATGGTCACGCCCTCGGCAGACAACTGGCGCAGCAGGTTCAACAATCGGCCCTTGTTGCTCAAATCCAGGTGTGAGGTAGGTTCATCAAGCAGCAGCAGGCGCGGCTGCTGAGCTAGGGCGCGCGCTAGCAAAGCCATCTGGCGCTCGCCACCGCTTAGGCTGTTGATCGAACGATTGGCCATCTCGTCCAGGCCGACCTGCGCCAGGGCTTGCAGGGCTATCTGGTGGTCGGCTTCGCTGGGCATCTCCAGGGGGTGGAGGTAGGGCGTGCGCCCAAAAAGGGCGTAATCACACAGTGAATACTCGAAGGGAATGCGCTCGCTTTGCGGTACTAGGCCCATGTACTGGCCGATTTCGCGGCGGGCGTAATTGCGCAGTGGGCGGCCGTCCAAGATCACCTGCCCGGCGCGCGGCTGCAGGCGGCCCAGAGCAGTGTGCAGCAGTGTAGTCTTGCCCGCTCCGTTCGGGCCAAGGATGGCCATGACACTGCCAGCCGGCACCTCCAGGGACAAATGGCTGAGCGCCTCGTGACCGCGGGCGTAGCCAAACGACACCTCTCGAAAAGCCAATAAAGGCTCACCGGCAGCGTTCATCTTTGCACCTTGATATTCTGAGTCACCATGAGCAGGATGAAGAAGGCCGCTCCCACCAGCGAGGTGAAGATACCCAGGGGGATCTCACCCGCCAGCAAAGTGCGCGAGAGATCGTCGCACAGGATGGTAAAGATGCCGCCGACCAGCATCGAGGCGGGCAGCGCCAGGCGGGCATCTGCCCCGAACAGGCGGCGGGCGATGTGTGGGATGATCAGGCCGACCCAGCCGACCATACCGCTCACCGAAATGACCGCCGCGGTGGCGGCGGTGGCGGCGAAGAGTAAAAGCGCCCGCTCGCGCCCCGGCGCCAGGCCTAACGAAAAAGCGGTTTCATCTTCAAGTGAGAGCAGGTTCAGCCGCCAGCGCATGCGATACATGACATACAGGCCCAGCAGGGTGACGAGCAGGATTGATTTCAACTGTGCCCAGGTGATGCTATACAGACCGCCGAGTAGCCAGAAGGTGATTTCGGGCAACTGGCTCAACGGGTCGGCGAGGTATTTCAACACGCCCAGCCCGGCAGAAAACAGGGCTGAGACAGCTATGCCAGCCAGCACCAGGCGCAGCACCCAGCCGCCGAAGCGTACGCGCCGCGCCAGGAGATAAGAGCCACCTAATCCCAGGAAAGCAAACAACGCCGCGCAGGACTGCACCAGCCAGGCGCTGTTGCCCAGAAAAATGATGCTGAAAGCGGCACCAAAGGCGGCGCCCTGCGAAACGCCCAGGAAGCCCGGCTCAATCAGCGGGTTGCCGAAGAGCATCTGGAACACTTCGCCGGCGGCGGCCAGGGTCATGCCCAGCAGCAAGGCGGTAAGCAGGCGCGGCAGGCGCAAGTTCCATACCAGCCGCTGGGCTAGCTCATCGGACGCCAGGCGCTCGGGAGAGAGAAACGCCAGGGACGGGTAGCGCCCGAAGAACAGGGAGGCACCCAGGACAACGACCAGCAACAGGGCTAACCAAAACAAAGCCCTTCCGCTGGAAGAGGCGGACAGGCTGGGAGCCTTCACGAAGGTGGTCTCACGCGTAGTCAGGGCAGGTCTCCACCAAACAAGGGCAGGATGTTTTTCTGGAAAGATGCCTCGCTCAGGCCGTACATTTCGATATAGAAGGTCTGGGCTTCTTTATAGATATCCACATCGGAGAAGAGATCGGGGTGCAGCTTGCCCGCCAGCCAGGCCAGGCCCAATATCCAGCGCGCATCGGCCTGATCCCAGCTCAACATATCGCCTGCAAAACCGTATAGTTTGCCATCTTTGAGTGCTCGCAGTGACTGCCACTGCGGATCGGCTTTCAGGCTATTGACCACTTCATCCACTGGCTTGAAGTAAGAAACAATGAAGATCTGGTCAGGATCCCAGGTGGCGATTTGCTCCAGGCTGACGATGGTCCAGCCTTTACCCAGGTTGGCATCCTTCCAAACCGGCATGCCGCCGGCAGTCTGGACGAGAATAGTCTGTATCCAACTCATGGGAGGCACATTGAAGGCCGCTGTACCGTCTTTATCGTTGTAATACAACAATAGTACTTTTGGTTTCTGATCATCTTTCAAGCCGTTCACTTTTTGACTGATCTGATCCACCCGCGTCTGATAGAAGTTAGTGATTTTCTGAGCGCGGGCTTCATCCTGAAAAAGCTGCCCCAAGGTTTTTAGATCACGGAAGTACTGCTCGGGGGTTTCAAAGTCCACGTAGATCACAGGGATGCCCAGGGCTTCAAGGGGTTTGCCCAGCGTTTCGGCTAGGTAGCTTTTCAACACCACCGCGTCGGGAGTGGTGGCAGCAATTTGCTCGGGGCCGACTTCGTTCTCTAGCTTGGGTTTGCTTTCATATTGCGGGTCGATGACGGCCAGGAAATTGCCTATGCCCTGGGTGCTTTTGCCCAACACGGCAACCCGTTCCGCCGCTTCGGGGAACATATACAAAGCGTCGGCAACCAGCAGGTTGGCCTTGCCTGCCAGGGCGATGCGCTGGGGCGGTTTCTGGAATTCTACCGTACGCCCCAAGGCATCCGTGACTGTGATGGTACTCGACGGCCGGGCTTGAGTGGGTAATTCCTGGGTTGGAGAAAGCGCGGCGGACGAGGTGCAGCCGCTGACACACAATAGGCAAACCAATATGCTGGTTGAGAGAAATCTCGTTTTCATACTACCTCCCTCGCTTTTAGAATTAGTTTATAGACAGGGTTATACCTTTTCTGTTGCGCACAACTCGATCCAGTCCAGCATGGCCTGGATCTGCCCGATTCGATATTGATCCACAAGCCAGGCGTAAGAATTGGCTTCATCTTCTTCACTAGCCAGAGATTGGTGGTTTGTTAGCCAGTGCTGGCAGGCAGTCCGTTGTGCAGCAATCAGGCGCGCACACAGCTCTTGGCTTTCGCGCTTGGCAAAGTACAGCTTGAGCTGGAATTCCTGGCGCATCTGGCGCGGCGCCTGCACCGGAGTGAACAACCATTCTTGAAAGGCGCGCTGTCCGTTGGCGGTTAACTGATACACGCGCCGCGCCGGGCGAGCTTCCTGCAGGTGCAACGAGCTGGTGATGTAGCCAACTTCCTCGAGCTTATCCAATAGTGCGTAAAGGTGAGCCTGCTTGATACGCCAGACACGCCCCAGGCCACCCGGATCGCAAAGCTCCTGGTGAAGCTGGTAGCCATGTAAAGGGCTTTGCTTTAGAAATCCGAGCAAAGCGTGTTCAATGGTCAGCGAGCGGCGCACCATGGGACTCATTTTCACCTACCCTCGTTCAATGAATGAGTATACAATGAATGAGTATACATCAAGTTAGCAAGGATGGGGGTCACCAGTTATTATGACATTTGTAATATAGCAATTGAGCAAATACTTGGGTTGTGCTAAAGAATAAAAATCGGCAAGTGTTCCCGGCGTCGTCAAAGTGCAGGTGTCACTTTTTTTATCAGCTATGGCTCTTCCCTCACGCTTGGACGAAGGTCCCGTTGCGCAGGTCGTCGAGAGCCTGCTGGATTTCAGCGCTGGTGTTCATCACGAACGGGCCGTAGGGAACGATGGGCTCGTTGAAGGGCGCCCCGGCCACCAGCATGAAGCGCAGCGGGGAATCCGGGGCAGCCTGGACCTTCAGGTGGTCGCCGTCCTCGAAGGTCAGGAAGCGCACCGCTTCGACCGTCTCGCCCTGGTTTTTTGCATCCAACCCGAAAAAGCCACGCCCTTCAAAGATGTAAGCCACCGCCGTGTGACCCTCGGCGATGGGCTGGTCGAAGCTCGCCTCGGGGTCGAGCCGCACGTCCATGTAAACAGGGTCGGCGGCGATCTCGGTCACCGGGCCGCGCACCCCGTCCACCTCGCCGGCCACGATGCGGATCAGGGCGCCCTCCCGCTTGACCGCCGGGATGGTCTCGGCGCTGACCTCCTGATAGCGCGGCGCGCCCATCTTCAGGGCCGCCGGCAGGTTGACCCATAGCTGGAAGCCGTAGATGTTGCCGTCGGCGCCGCGCCGGGGCATCTCCTCGTGCATGATGCCGCGGCCGGAGGTCATCCACTGCACGTCGCCCGGCCCGGTCAGCCCGGCGTTGCCCAGGCTGTCGCGGTGGTTGACCGAGCCCTCCAGCATGTAGGTCACGGTTTCGATGCCGCGGTGGGGGTGCATCGGAAAGCCGCGGATCGGGCCTTCGAGCGGGTCGTTGAAGGCGAAGTGGTCGAACAGCAGGAAGGGGTCGTGGGGGTGGAGGCGGCTGGGGCCGAACGAGCGGCGCAGCAGCACCCCGGCCCCCTCGATGACGAGCTGCGGCTCGATGACTTGCGTTACGATGCGTGGATTTTTCATGGTTTTATTACCTCGATCCTATTAATTGGATATATTTTACCAGGTTTATGTTAATGGAATCTAAGAACTGTGGCGATATCAGGACAATCCCGATTCCGAGGTCATCCTGGTCGAAGGCGCCCACCACTTCCTGTGGTTCTCGTACCCTGAGGTAGTGCTGGAGGCTATCGATCAAGCCTGGGCGCGGGCCGAGGCGGCGGGTGGGGATTAGCGCCGAATTTCAAGAGTGGGGATTGTTGAGCAACAACGAGAAGACATTTATCGCTTGACGATATTATCGCATGGTGATATTATCTCTCTGTGATTGAATCCTTCGCCTCCGAAGAAACAGAAAAGATATTCAACGGAAACGTCTCCAAGAAACTGCCATTCGATATCCAGCGAACCGCCCGACGAAAGTTGCTCTATCTGAACGAGGCCGAAGATTTACAGGACTTGCACGCTCCCCCTGGCAATAAACTGGAAAAACTCAAGGAAAACCGCGCAGGACAATATTGCATCAGAATAAATGACCAATGGAGAATTTGTTTTGAATGGGTTGATAACAAAGCCAGAAACGTGGAGATTGTGGATTATCACGCTTGAGAGGATTTCGTAATGGATGATAAATTATCCCCTATACACCCTGGTGAAATACTCCTGGGAGATTTCATGAAACCGCTGGGGTTGAGCCAGTACCGTTTGGCGCACGATATCGGTGTAGCGCCGATCCGCATCAGCCAGATTGTCAACGGCCAACGCTCCATTACTGTGGATACCGCCATGAGACTGGCGCGGTATTTCGGCACGAGCGCGGCGGTTTGGCTACGGTTACAGGTGCGTTATGATCTTGAAGTGGCTGATAGAGAATTGCGCGAACGTGTCAATCGTGAGGTAAAGGTCCTTCAGCGGCCTGCCGCTGGCCCATGACCAGAACTGAACATTAAAAAAAAACGGTTTCGCCTATGACCAGACCACTCCCCTTTCTTCTCCTTGCCCTGAGCCTGCTGGCGCTGGCCTGCAAGCTGTTTGCCCCGGCGACACCTGCCCCGCTGCCCACGCGCACCGCCATCCTGCCCACCACCCAACCGCCTCCTCCGGTCACCCTGCCCTCAACGGAGTTTCTCACCCCGCAGCCCACCGCCCAAACCTCTCCGCAGGCGACCACCAACCCGCTGGGGGAGCGGGAGGTCTGCCCTGGTCAGGGTCAGGCGCTGGCGCTGTTGGTGGAGCCCTCGCTTTCCGCCGCGATCCGCCCCGGTCTGGAGGGGTTCGAGGCCGACCTGTGCGGCGAGGGCTACCACGTGTTCGAGAACGACCTGCCCTTCGCCGGCCCGCCTGAGCTGCGCGGCTACCTGATCGACCTCTACGCCCGCACCGGCGGTTCGCTAACCGGCGTGTATTTGATCGGTAACCAGCCGCACGCCTACCAGTGGGTCACGGCGGTTTCGACCAACCCCAGCTTCCCCTCGACTTCGGAAGAGGTGATCAGCCTGCAATACTACGCAGACCTGGACGGGGTCTTCGAAACCTCCCCGGGCTACGCCTCGCCTAACGGGCGCCCATTCTCCTTCGACGTGCACCGCGACCAGGTGGATTGGGAAATCTGGGTGAGCGTCTTGCCCACCTACGGCGACCCGGGCAAGACGAGCGAGGCGCTACTGCGCTACTTCGCCAAGAATCACACCTACCGCGCCGGGGGCTACGACGTGCCGAGAGGCTTTTTAGAGGTCAGCGAACACTTCAACGCCGCCACGCCCGAGCAGCACAACACTCTGATGAACGGGCTGATCTCCGGCGACTACGCCTGGACTCCGCTGAGCAACTCCCCCGAGGCGCACATCTACTTCGAGAGCCCGACGCAGGGTCTAACGGTGGACCAGGGCTACGCCCTGCTCTCGGGGGCAGGCGCCGACCTGGCCGTGCTGGATGCCCATGGCTTTTGGGGAGCCAGCGGCCGGCTGGATATCCCCTGGGTGGAGAGCCACCCGCTGCGCACGGTCTTTTTATGGAGCAACGGCTGCGCCGTGGGAGACCTGGACCAGCCGCTAACCTTCCTGTCCACCGCCCTGTACGCTCCGCAGAGCCTGGCGCTGGTAGCCAAAGGTACCACCAACAACTCAGGCGGCATGGGCACCAACGCAGAGGGCTTCTTTGGCCACAATGTGGCCAGCACCCTGGCCTCGGGCGGCACCTTCGGGGAGGCCATCCTGCGCCATGTCAACACCCCGCTGATCTACCCCTGGTCCGACAGCCGCGAGTTCCACTATGCCACGGTGGTAATATTAGGCGACCCAACCCTGCGCAGGCGCTAAATTTGGAGAATCTATATGACGAGCAAAGAGCGATATCGATTTAAAGTAGGGACCTTCGATTGCCTGGCCATCCTGGATGGCAAAGAGAAGCGCCCGATCACGACCCTGACCGAAAGCATCCCCCAGGAAGAGCTGGCGCAGGTGCTGCGCGAGCACGGCCTCCCGGCCGACGAGGTCATGGGCTACTTTAACTGCCTGTTCGTCGACACGGGCGAGGCCAAAATCCTGGTGGATGCCGGCTGGGGCCGCTGCACGGATCGATTGCAGGGACGCCTGCTCGAACATCTGCAAACAGAAGGCATAACGCCGGCAGACGTCGACCTGGTCATCTTCACCCATGGCGATCGCGACCACATGGCAGGCGTCCTGGATGCGGGCGGGAAGCTGGCTTTCCCTAAAGCCCGTTATTTGATGAGCCGGGAAGGCTGGGAGTGGTATAGCTCCAAGGCCAACCTGGCCACCCTGCTGGCCGAGATCACCCTCTTTTACCGGCAAACGCTGCCTCTATTGAAAGAGAAGATAGAGCTGGTCGAGGCGGAAACCGAGCCGCTGTCCGGTGTTCAGGTAGCGCCTGCGCCGGGCCACCGGGCGGGACACCAGGCGCTGATCTTCTCCTCGGCGGGCGAGAGGCTGGTGCACCTGGCCGACGCGGTCGGGCATCCTCTTCTCATGGAGTATCCGCAATGGCGCTGGCCGTTCGACTCGCTGCCCGAGCAGGCGTTGCAGACCCGCAAACGGCTTTTGGATTGGGCTGTGGATCAAAAGGCGCTGGTCTTTGGGTCGCACCTGCCCTTTCCGGGGTTAGGGACTGTTGCCCGGCACGGGCATGGCTGGCGCTGGCAGCCGCTGGTGTCGACTGAGTAGTAGCGATCTTGCTGTTTGCTAGTGTAAAATATCTACGATTGAGAGTCAAGTGTTCATCTTGGAGGTGAAGTATGTCTTGGAGAGACCAGCTCAATGGGGATCCCCTGCCCTGGCTGTTGGAGCCGGATGCGCCTGGGGTGCGCTACCTGGCGCTGCGAGATTTGCTCGACCTGCCCAACGACGACCCCGAGCTGAAGGCCGCAAGGACTCAGGCTCATGCAGAGGGGCCAATTGCCGCGGTTCTGGCCGAGATGGACCCGGCTGGGTATTGGGTGGAACCCGGCCCGGGTTACAACCCCAAGTACCGCTCTACCGTCTGGTCGATCATCTTGCTGGCGCAGTTGGGCGGGTCGGCTGGCGAAGACGAGCGCATCGCCATAGCGTGCGCCTACTTTTTGGAGCACGCTCTCACTGCCGGCGGACAGTTCAGCGCTTCCGGAGCGCCTTCCGGCACGGCTGATTGCTTGCAAGGAAATATGTGCTGGGCGCTGGGCGAGCTGGGTTACGAAGACCCCCGGCTGGAAACAGCCTTTGAATGGATGGCGAGAAGCCTCACCGGGGAAGGGGTTGCCCCGCAAACAGAGCGGCAGGCCAGCCTGCGCTACTACGCCGGGAAATGCGGGCCGAATTTCGCCTGCGGCTCGAACAACAAGCTGCCCTGCGCCTGGGGAGGCGTCAAGGTGATGCTGGCTTTTAGCAAATTACCCAATAATCAGCAAACGCCAGTGATCGAGCGGGCTATCCGGCAGGGTGTGGATTTTCTATTCAGCCGCGACCCGGCCAAATCCGACTACCCAAGCGGCTGGAGCGCGAAGCCCAGCCAGAACTGGTGGAAATTTGGCTTTCCGGTTTTCTACGTCACCGACCTGTTGCAAAACGTGGAAGCCCTGGTTGGGCTGGGCTATGGCAAAGACCCGCGTCTGGCGAACGCCCTGTCCATCATTCGCGACAAACAGGATTCCCAGGGGCGCTGGCCGCTGGAGTACGATTACACCGGCAAGACCTGGCTCGACTTCGGGGCCAAAAAGCAGCCCAACAAGTGGGTGACGTTGCGGGCGCTGCGGGTGTTGAAGATGGCTACTTAGAGGGTCTCAGGAGCAGCGCTACCCAATCCCCCTCCTGGCGCTTTTCGATGGTTTGCAAATTGTTTATATGGGCCGCGGCCTCCACTTCGGCTACCTGGGTGTCCAATATTCCGGCCAGCGCCAGCCTGCCGCCGGGCAGAAGTAGGTTGCCAATCCCTTCTTTAAGTAAGTCCACGATGACTGGCGCCAGGATGTTGGCCAGCGCCAGGTGACCCTTGCGGAACGAGAACTCGCCGGCGAGGATTTCGGCTAAAGAACCTTCGGCTAGCTCTAGCCGCTCATCCAGGCCGTTCAGGGCCGCGTTCTGGCGGGCGACGCGCACCGAAAGGGCGTCAACGTCCACCCCCAGGGCGCGCCCTGCACCCAGCTTCAGGGCAGCGATGGCCAGGATGCCCGAGCCGCAGCCCACGTCGATTACGTCTATCCCTGGCTTCACCAGGGTTTCGACAAATTCCAGGCACAGGCGGGTGGAAGGGTGGGTGCCGGTGCCAAAGGCCATGCCGGGGTCCATGCGCACCGTCACCCTGCTGGGATTGGGGTTCTCCAGCCAGGCCGGCACCACTACCAGGCGCTCGCCGATCTCGATCGGGTGGTAGTGCGCTTTCCAGGCTTCAGCCCAATCGGTCTCCTGGACGTAGCGGTATTCAGGCTCGGGCAGGGGGCGGATGCGCCCCAGGAACCACAGAGATTCTTCCAGGCTGCGGCGGGTGGCCTCCAGACGGTCGTCGGCGGGCAGGTAGGCGCACACCCTGGACGGCCCTACGGGGACGCCCTCTCCATCGGGCACGGCTTTTTCCACCGCGCTCTCGATGGCTACGCCGTTGGGGGCGAAGCGCGAGAGCACCTCTGCCACGGCCTCCGCCAGTTCGCCGTCGACAGTGAGACAGACTTCCAGCCAGCTTTCTTTTCTCATACCTGTAGTCTTTTAACGTGAAATTGATAGAGATAACTCGACAACATGTCATTCCGAGCGTAGCGAGTTTATGGTCTTTAGACCAGAATCCCTGAAGTGATGATCTTTCAGCCTGCCGACAGGGAAAACAAATCTTTCGTCTGCCGTCCTTTGTCTATCGGCCTCTGTTGTTTTATCCCACCAGGGTTTCTTTCAACCAATCGAGAAAGCCGCGTTCTTGTGGACGGACTTCGCTGCCCAGGCTTTTAGCCAGTTGCTCGAAGAGCTGGCGCTGCTCCGGGGAGAGGTGCGAGGGGATGCCCACGTTGACGATGACAAGCTGGTCGCCGCGCCCGTTGCCGCGCAGGTGGGGCACGCCTTTGCTGCGCATACGCAAGACTTTGCCGGGCTGGGTGCCGGCTGGGATCTTCAGCTTCGCTGGCCCATCCACGGTGGGGATATCGACTTCAGCGCCTAAAGTGGCCTGGGCGATGTTGATGTCCAGGTTGAGCAAGATGTCGCTATTCTTGCGCCGGAAGTACTTGTGCGGCTGAGCCTGGATGGCGATGTACAGATTGCCGTTAGGGCCGCCGTTTACCCCCGGCTGGCCTTCGCCGCCCAGGCGGATTTGCGTGCCCGAGTCCACCCCTGCCGGCACGCTGACGACTTTGTTGCGCATGCGACGTGTTACCCCGCGACCCTGACAGGTATGGCAGGGAGTGCTGATCGTCTCGCCCTGGCCATTGCAAGCCGGGCAGGTGGTCACCTGGACCATAGACCCGAGCAGGGTCTGCTGCACGCGGCGCACCTCGCCGCTGCCGTTACAGGTGGCGCAGCGAACGGGCGTGGTGCCCGGCTCGGCTCCTGAACCCTTGCAGGTTTCGCAGGCTTCGTCGCGCGCGATTTGGACATCTTTTTCGACCCCGAAGACGGCTTCTTCAAATGTGAGGTCCAAACGGTATTGCAGGTCGGCGCCTCGCCGCGGCGCGTTGCGGGAACGCCGGCTGGTGCGGCCCATGCCAAAGCCGAACAGGTCGCCGAAGATATCGGCGAAGTCGGAGAAGTCCACGGTGAAGTCTGGCATCCCGCCCATGCCGCGCAGGCCTTCGTGGCCGAAGCGGTCGTATGCCGCCCGCCGGTCCGGGTCGGAGAGCACCGCGTAAGCTTCGTTGATCTCTTTGAAGCGCTCCTCGGCGTCGGATTCTTTGTTCACGTCGGGATGGTACTGGCGCGCCAGCTTGCGGAAGGCCTGCTTGAGGTCGTCCGTTGAGGCGTTGCGGGGCACGCCGAGGACTTCGTAGTAATCGCGTTTACTCATTTTCGTTTACACGTTTACAAGTTAGAACGTTGAAACGTGAACACGTTCAAACGATTAAACGTTCTTGAATTCCCCGTCCACCACATCCTCGCCCTCTGGGCCGCCGCTTTCCGGGGCTGGGCCGGGGCCGGCCTCACCTTCGGGCGCTTCTGCCTGTGGGGCGCCCTGCTGGTAAGCCGCCGCGCCGATTTGCTGGACCACCTGGTTCAAGGCCTCGGTTTCTTTGCGGATTTCCTGGTGGTCTTCGCTATTCAGCACCTGGCGCACTTTGGCGACCTGGTCTTCCACTTTCGTCTTTACCTCGGCCGGGACCTTGTCGCCCAGCTCACGCAAAGCTTTTTCAGCGGTGTAGACAGAGTTATCCGCCAGGTTGCGGGCTTCGATCAGATCTTTGCGACGGCGGTCGTCTTCGGCGTGCGACTCGGCTTCCTTGCGCATGCGCTCGACCTCCTGGTCGCTCAGGCCGGAGGAGGCGGTGATGGTGATGTTCTGGCTGCGGCCGGTGGCTTTATCCAGGGCGGTGACCTTGAGGATGCCATTGGCGTCGATGTCGAATGTTACTTCGATCTGCGGAACGCCGCGTGGGGCAGGGGGAATACCGTCCAGGATGAACTTGCCCAGCGATTTGTTGTCGTTAGCCATAGGGCGCTCACCCTGCAAAACGTGAATCTCCACTTGCGACTGGCTGTCGCTGGCGGTGGAGAATATCTGGCTCTTGCGGGTGGGGATGGTTGTGTTGCGGTCGATCATCGGGCTGGCAACCCCGCCCAGCGTCTCCACCGAGAGGGTCAGTGGGGTCACATCCAGAAGCAGGATGTCCTTCACTTCGCCGCCCAACACACCGGCCTGGATGGCAGCGCCGATGGCCACCACCTCGTCGGGGTTGACGCCCTTGTGGGGGTCTTTGCCGAATAGCTTGCGGACGGAATCCTGAACGGCGGGCATGCGCGTCATGCCTCCCACCAGCACCACCTCGTCGATTTGGGCGGGCTGCAGGTCGGCGTCCCTCAGCGCCTGGCGCACCGGCTCCAGGGAGCGCTCGATCAGGTCGGAAGTCAACTGCTCCAGCTTGGAGCGGGTCAGGGTCATGACCAGGTGTTTGGGCCCACTGGCGTCGGCAGTGACGTAGGGCAGGTTGATCTCGGTCTGCATCAGACTGGAGAGCTCGATCTTGGCTTTCTCGGCGGCTTCTTTGAGGCGCTGCAAGGCCTGGCGATCCTGGCGCAGGTCGATGCCGTTATCGCGTTTGAACTCGTCGGCGATGTAGTCGATGACGCGTTGGTCGAAGTCGTCGCCGCCCAGGAAGGTGTCGCCGCTGGTGGAGCGCACCTGGAAGACGCCCTCGCCCACGTCCAGGATGGAGATATCGAACGTGCCGCCGCCCAGGTCGTAGACGGCGATGACCTCGTCTTTTTTCTTATCCAGGCCGTAAGCCAGCGAGGAGGCGGTGGGCTCGTTGATGATGCGCAGCACTTCCAGCCCGGCGATCTTGCCGGCGTCTTTGGTGGCGTTGCGTTGGGCGTCGTTGAAGTAAGCCGGAACGGTGATTACGGCTTGGTTGACCGGCTCGCCCAGGTAAGCTTCTGCGTCAGCCCTGAGCTTGCCCAGAATCATGGCTGAGATTTCGGGAGGCGAGTACTCTTTTTCGTCCAGGACGACGCGCAGGTCGCCGTTAGGCGCCTGAGCGATCTGATACGGCACGCGGGGGACGGCGCGGGTGACCTCGGCGTCGTTAAATTTGCGACCCATGAAGCGTTTGATTGAGAAAATAGTGTTTTCCGGGTTCACTACGGCTTGGTTGCGAGCAACGCGCCCGATCAGGCGTTCGTGATTCTTGTTGACAGCCACGACCGAAGGGATCAGACGCTCCCCTTCCGCCGATGAGATGACGACAGGCTCGCCGCCTTCCATGATGGCTACTACCGAGTTTGTCGTGCCGAGATCGATTCCGATAATCCTTCCCATGTGTTAATCCTCCAAATGTTTCATTCGTGGAGCTGTCCCAAAAATGGTTCGTCTTTGCCCTTTTAGACAGCCTCAAGACTATTTTGCAACTCGAACTCCGGCGGGGCGCAGCACGCGTTCACCGAGCAGATAACCTTGCTTGACCACCTCGATGATTTGCCCGCTGGGGAGGCCTGCAGCCTCTTCGTTTGAAATGGCTTCGTGGAAATTGGGGTCGAACGCCTGTCCTTCGGCCTCGATGACGATCAAACCCTCACTTTCCAGAATGGAAAGCAGCTTGCGGTAGATGAGGTCGATTCCTTCAGCCCAATCCGCCCCTTCGCCTTCCGCCGGACGGTTCTTCAGGGCGCGGTCCAGGTCATCGGCCACGTCCAGGTAGCGCTTGATGATGTTGCCAGCCGCGTTCTGGTATACCTGGGCTTGCTCGCGCTCGATGCGCTTCTTGTAGTTGGCAAATTCGGCGCGAGCGCGCTGCCAGCCATCCAGGTATTCGTCCATCTTTGACTGGCATTCGCTGAGCTCGGCTAGTAAGGCCTGGACCTCTTCTGTGCCAATCGCCTCGACTGATTCAGTATTTTGCCCTTCGGCGTCTTGCGAAGCCGCCTCGAGATTATATTCTGCTGGTTCTTCCAGGGGATGACTTAGCTCCTCTGTCATGGTATTTCTAATACTCCTCTACGTAATCCATCGATCTTTGTTCCGGAAATCCCCTCCATGGAGATTTTCGGATAGTTTCTTAATCGGAGTGTAACTCCAGCACCAGGTCGCTGAGCAGGCCGGCTACGAAGCGCACCGTAGAAATGGTGCGGCCATAGGCCATGCGGATGGGTCCTAAAACGCCCAGGGTTCCGGTCGCCAGGCCAGGAGCGCCATAGCGCGCCAGCACCATGGAACAATCGCGCAGCTCCTCCCAGGTGCCTTCCCCGCCGATCAATACCTGCACACCGCCCACGTTCGTGGTCAGAACGGTGCGGCTGAGCAAATCTTCGAGTAAAGAGCGCTCCTCCAAAACGCGCAATGCATTGCGCGCTACTTCCTTTTCGGCGAACTCCGGCTCAGCCAACACATGGGTCAGGCCATCCCGGTAGACCTCGCCTCCCAGGGCGCCCTGGGAAAGTCGCAGGTCCTCAGTGATGAGCTTGGCAATATCCTGTTCCAGTGCGTCCAGGTGCCCGGAATAGGCGTCGATGTTTTCCATCCCCACCCCTTGAAACAGGGAGTTCAGGTGGTTGGAAACCCCGCTCAGTTGCTCCTGGGAGACGGGTTCGGCCAGGGCGAGCATCTGTTGGCGCACGTCGCCGCCGGTTAGCACCAACACCATCAATACCTGCCTGCCTTGTGTGCCGATCAGCTCGAGGTGTTTGAAGCGGGATTGGGTGGCGTGGGGAGTGGTCACCAGGGAAGCTGCTTGAGATTGGTGGGCCAGCACGGAAGCTGCCAGCCGCATCCAGCGGTCGACGTCCTGGCCGGCCTGGTAGAACTGGTGGGTGATGGTGCGCTTGACGTCGGAGGGCAGCTCGGTGTGGCCCATTAACTGGCGAACGAAATAACGGTAGCCTTCCTCGGTGGGGACGCGCCCAGCGGAAGTGTGCGGCTGGCGCAGGTAGCCCATTTCGCTGAGCTCCACCATTTCATTGCGCACCGTGGCCGAGCTGACGTCCAGCCGGTAATGCTCGATGAGCCGGTTGGAGCCAACGGGTTGGGCGGTCTCGATATAGTCCCGGATGACCAGGGTCAGGATGAGCTTTTGCCGCTCGCTGAGATCAGACATCATAAGCCATTAATTTTTAGCACTCTCGTATCGAGAGTGCTAATTTCCGACTTAAGATGATACCACGCGGGCGGGAGAACGTCAAGAAAACCGTACTCAGGCGGTGATTTTCTGATAATAGGTTAACGAATATGATGTGAGTGTCTGCGCAATTGGCGCAATGTCACGTCAAGATCTTGCGGATATGAGGCTTCGCAGTAGCTGCGCTCTCCGCTCTGCGGGTGGGCGAACTCCAAAGACCATGCATGTAGACCTACCCGATTCAGCAGCGGGGCTTCGCCAGCCTGATCCCCCCGGTAGCTGGGTTTGATCTCAGACAGGAATATGCCCTGCCGGTTGCCATAAAGGCTATCTGCTGCTACGGGGTGACCCAGGAAGGCCAGGTGAACGCGAATCTGGTGGGTGCGTCCGGTATGTGGGGTCGCCTCGACCAGGGCGTAACGGCCAAAGCGTTCCAGCAGGCGCAGGCTGGTGGAGGAGGCTTTGCCCCGCCTGGCATCCACAATGGTGCGATGCCGCCGGTCGCCGTCAGCGCGCAGGGGCGCTCGCACGACCTGTTCTTCCCAGGTTGGGTTGCCTGTGACCAGGGCGTGGTAGGTTTTTACGACCTGGCGCTTTTCGAACTGGGTGTTGAGCGTGCGGTGTGCGTCTGGGGTGCGCGCCAGCAATAAAATACCGCTGGTTTCTTTATCCAGGCGGTGGACAACCCATAGCCGCCCGTAAGCTTTCTCCAGCAGCCCGACCAGGTAGGGTGCAGCCGGGTCGTAACCATCCGCCAGGGTCGGCAGGCCAGGCGGCTTGTTGGCGATTAAAAAGGTCTCTTCGGCCTGGATCACCAGGTCTTCGGTTTTATTTTTCAGGACATCTTGCCGGGGGTCAACCGTTTGGTGGTTCAACTTTCAGGGTCAGGTGGTTCGCCTGCTTCCAGACTGGTCAGGAACTTCCGGTCGGCGTCGGTCAGGGGGGCGCCTTCCAGCAGGTCAGGTCGCCGTTTGCGGGTGTGCAGCAGAGCTTGCTCCCGCCGCCAGCGATTGATGCGGGCGTGGTCCCCTGAGACGAGCACGTCAGGGACGCGCCAGCCGCGGAAGTCGGGCGGGCGGGTGTACTGGGGGTATTCCAGCAACCCGGATGCATAGGAGTCGTCTGATGCGCCTTCTGGGTCGCCGAGCACTCCGGCGAGGAGACGGGCGACGGCGTCGACCAGCACCAGGGCGGGCAGCTCCCCGCCGGTGAGCACATAATCCCCGATGGATATCTCATCGGTGACCAGGTGTTGGCGGACGCGCTCGTCCACCCCTTCGTAACGCCCACAAAGCAGCGCCAGGCGCGGGTGGAGGGATAGCTCGTGGGCAACCTGGAAGTTGAACGTGCGCCCCTGGGGGGTGAGCAAAATGACGGGGAAATCGGGCGAAGTACCCAGGACGTTTTCGACGGCGGTAAAGATCGGTTCGGGCTTCATCACCATGCCTCCCCCACCCCCATACGGCTCGTCGTCGGTGATGTGGTGGCGGTCGGACGTCCAGTCGCGGATATTGTGCAGGTGCACCTCGAAGAGACCTCGCTGCCGGGCGCGTTGCAGGATGCTGGCTTCCAGATAAGGCTGGAAGACTTCCGGCAGGAGGGTGAAAATGTCGAACCGCATGGCTTCATTCTAGCCGCGAGTGCGTGGAATGGCAACCCTTGCCAGTTTCCATATCCAGATGAGTGTTTTATAACATTCCTTTAACTTGTCTTGACGCCAACTTTGCCAAAATGGTATGATGAAAACCATGTATCTCCGTGGAAGCAAATGGAGCATGCGCACCCGCCCGAAAAAGCATTCCAGCCCGTGGCGGATGTTTATCCTGCTTATCCTGATTGGGCTCGCTTTGTACTTTAACCAGGTGGTCGTCCCGGCTATGCCTCCCCTGTTTGTCCCTACGCCGACGGTCACCCGTAACCCGGAATCGTTCGTAAACGAGGCCGAAAAGCTCTATAACGAGGGAAAGCTAACCCAGGCCATCCAGGCTTACCAAGATGCGATCTATAATGATCCAAATAACCCATCTAGCTATCTCATGCTGGCGCGCTTGCAGGTCTACACTGGCAAATACGAGGACGCCGTGAAAAGCGCTTCGAACGCGTTGCTGAAGAATAACAACAACCCGGTCGCTCACGCCGTGTATGGTTGGGCGCTGAGTTTTACAGGTGATTATCTGGCTGCCGAAGCGGCGGTGAAACGGGCGCTTGAGCTGGACCCCAACAACGCCCTGGCGCACGCCTACCTGGCGGAGATATTGGTTGCCCAGGGCAATTACGACGATTTGGAACGGGCGATTGAGGCCTCCCGCACTGCCAAGCAGCTCGACCCGACTCTGCTGGAAGCCCACCGGGCGCGCGGCCTGGTTTTGCTCGCTACCGGCACCGAAAATCTCGACGAAGCGATTTCCGAGTTAAAAGCCGCCATCGCCATCAACGACAAAATTGCCGATCTGCATCTTAACCTGGGTTATGCCTATAAGCTGAAAGGCGAAAACGACCTGGGGGTGGAAGAGCTTTTAACTGCCTATGCCATGAACCCGAACGACCCGACCTCGCTGACGGAGGTCTCCCTGGCTTACGCCAACGAAGGCCAGTTCGGAAAAGCCTCTCAATACGCCGAGCAGGCCGTCAAGGCCGACCCGGGCAACCCAAAATTGCACGGCCACCTGGGAGTGATGTATTACCGCAACCAGGAGTTGAATAAGTCCATCACAGAGCTGACCCTGGCTGTGCGCGGTGGCACGACTGAGGAAGGGATAGGGGTGGAAGGTATGCCCCTGGATTATAGGTCTTCGGCCCAGTTTTATTGGTTTTACGGTTTTGCTTTAGCCAAAAGCAACCGCTGTTCGGAGGCGATCCCCGTCTTTCAGGCTTTGCTCAGTGGCGTTCCCGATTACCAGTTGGCGGTGGATAACGCCAACGCCGGGCTGGATCTTTGCCGGGAGGCTTTGGGCACGGCGGCGCCGGAACCGACTCAGACCGCCACCCTCGAGGCGACCGAAGCGCCCTAGACCCCTGCGCCATGAAATCATTCGTGGAACGTGAGCTTGTAGGAAAGAAGCCGAACTTTCGACCGGTTAAACCGCGTTTTAACCTATACCGTCTGTCACTTTTGGTGGCCTTGATTCTGGCGGGAGCCTGGGTGTTGTTGGGTGTGGAGCGAGGTCAGATCGCGCCTCTCTTCGAACCCACACCCACGCCCACCCGCATGGCCGAATCGTATATCAAGGAGGCACAGGCCTATTTCCAGGCCGGAAAGCTGGACGACCCCGACCCCCCGGCTCCGACGCCACCTCGTTTTGATGCAATTGACACCTACCAGCGCGCCCTGGAGGTAGACCCCAACAACGCTCTGACCTGGGCTGAGCTGGCCCGTATCCAGACATACTCTTCCAGCCTGATCAGCAACGACATCGACCGCCTGAACAGGCTGCAGGAAGCGGTTGATTCTATCGAGAAGGCGGTCAGCATAGACCCGGAAAATAGCACGGTGCGCGCCATCCGCGCCCTGGTGCTGGACTGGTACGCCTCCAACTCGTTAGTGCCTGAGGATCGCCGCCGCGAGTTGTTGACCGAAGCCCAGAATGACGCCTTACGCGCCTACCAACTGGATCAGAACAACGCCCTGGCCCTGGCTTTTTATGCCGAAGTGCTTTTAGACCAGCAGAACTGGTCGCAGGCTGAGGGATACGCCGCCCAGGCCGTAGGGCTTGATCCGGGGTCCATGGATGCCCACCGTGTGTATGGCACCGTGCTCGAATCGATCGGTCAGTACAATAGCGCCATCAAGGAATACATCAAAGCGACCGAAATCAACCCTAATTTAACCTTTTTATATGTGTACATCGGCAGGAATTACCTCAGCCTGCGGATTTATGAAGTTGCCCTGGAATATTATGCGCGGGCGGCAGTCATTAACTCCCAATTGGGTGTGAAAAACCCGATTCCCAACCTCGAAATCGCCAAGACGTACGCCCAACAAGGTGAGTTCTTCATCGCTGCCCGCAATGCCGAGAAAGCTCTCAGTCTCGACCCGACCAACGCCAATACCTACGGTCAATTGGGGATTATCTACATCAAGGCGCGTAACTACGAGGGCGCCATGCCGGTGTTAAAGTGCGCCGTCCGGGGCTGCACTGCGGATGACAACGAGGCCGCCAACAACTTGATCGACCAGGGACTTCTGGAGACCAGCGTGGCAGTGGAGCC
>Ga0299912_10001318_pt1 | contig 20033 bp, 24 predicted proteins | sample RVTome_2_FD_207667 | JGI IMG/M metagenome (GOLD analysis project Ga0299912, IMG submission 207667) | Soil microbial communities from uranium-contaminated site in the Upper Colorado River Basin, Wyoming, United States - RVT95D214 (version 2) ... | reverse complement strand
GCTGCTTCTACCACTCGTTCTATGCACATTGACGCCTCAACAGTCGTGACTACAGTTCCACCGTTATTCTTGCGAACAACAAAAGACGAGAATGCAGCTAGGGCGCGGTCAAAATCGACAAAACTGCCTTTGTCATCGATGAATGCCACGCGATCACCGTCTCCATCGAATCCTACTCCCATGTCGGCATCCATCGCTTTAACTGTTTTAGATAGATCTGCAAGTGATTCTTTTGTTGGTTCGGAGCTTCTTGCGGGGAAAAACCCGTCAGGATGAGCGTTCAAAGCGATTACTTCACAGCCAACCTCTCGTAAGACCAGGGGGGCGATGTTAAAAGTAGCCCCGCACCCTGGGTCAACAACAACTCGCCAGGTTTTTTTTGGTTTTGCAGCCGTTCTTGCCATATCTAAGTAACGCCTGTTTTCGTCTGAAACGGTTGTTTTTCCAATGGCTCGCCAATCAGCAAGTCCGAAGTTGCTTTCAGCGATTCTTTTTTCCACAGCGTTCTGGAGTTCATCCGTGTAAGACAAGCTGTCACTGCTGAAGATTTTTATGCCGTTGTACTGAGGCGGATTATGCGAAGCCGTAATCATGAAGCCAACGTCAGCAGCGAGTGTTCTGGTTAGATATGCTAGCACTGGAGTTGGAGTAACTCCAATTTTGCAGGTGTTCACGCCACATGCTGACAGCCCAGAAACTAATGCGGCTTCAATTAAGGGACCAGTAACTCTTGTGTCTGTTGCCACAAGCGCCTTTTTCGCTTTAGAGATTGACGCTGTAGCCATGCCAACCTTGCAGGCTAATTCGGGCGTTAAGAACTCGTTAACTATACCTCGGACTCCAGAAGTGCCGAATAACTTGCCCATACTTACACCAGCCGTAGGTATACGTTTCGGACGCTTAAAACGATTTTGGGGCTATATTCCCGCCATAACCTGATGACTCTCAGCGCACGCCAATTTGAATTTGGTTGAAATCTTGAGGCAATTCGGACAAAATGATTTATACAGGAAGATGAGACAAATAGCAGGGCTGAACAACATGGATTGGGAGCAGTTCATTTCCGATTTCCTAAACCCCCCGAACGTATATCAAACACTAACCGTCGACAGAGTACTGTTGGCGCTACTCATGACTTTCGCGCTTAACCTCATCATATTCTACATTTACCGCAAAACCTTCAAGGGCGTTGTCTATACTCGAGAATTCAACGTAGGCTTAGTGCTAACAGGTTTGGTGGTTAGCTTAGTTGTGTTGCCAATAAGCTCCAACATTGCCCTGTCTCTCGGCATGGTCGGAGCCTTAAGCATTATACGTTTCCGCACAGCAATTAAAGACCCTAAAGATATTGTCTTCACTTTCTGGGCAATAGCAGTAGGTATAATCTGCGGCGCAGGCTTATACATGATAGCCATAGTAGGAGTCCCCGTAATCGCGCTCTTGCTGTTTGTGCTAGAACGCACAAGCTTCCGCGGTCCAGACCCATATCTACTAGTAGTCCACTACACAAGCGAAGCTGAAAAAGACCTTCAAGCTGCCCTTCCAAGAAATAAAATTCGATCTCGAACAGCAAACGCCGACGGCGTGGAACTCATGGTTGAAGTCAGAATGAACACGAAAGAAGTGCCACAAGTGGATGAACTACTGAAAATCAAAGGCGTAAAAGACGCATCTATCGTAAGCTACACATCTAACACAGCATAACGCGCCGACCACACACCCATTGAGCATAAAAATTAAGTCAGAAAATCTGCAGTGCCAAAAAAACATGCCCGCTTAGACTGGTGATGAAATGGTGAAAAACAAAATGCGAGCAACAACCGTGATAATTGTCACGATTCTGTTAACTGCAGGACTATTCGCAGCCGCGAACATCGAAGACTCTGCAGCGGTTGTTAACCAGCCTGTAACCTCACTGGAAACTAAGGCAGTAATCGATGAAGTTGCAGTCTCAGGTTCAGTTACTGTGGTCATTAACGAGTTCATGGCTGATAACGACGCAGTCGTCCAGAGCCCATACGGAACTTACCCTGACTGGATTGAATTATACAACTACGGCGACACCCCAGTAGACCTAAGTGGCATGTACCTCACTGATGACCTCACAAAACCCGTTTGGCAATTCGACCAAGGAATATTAATTGGACCTAAACGCTATTTACTGATATGGGCAGACGGTCAGCCTGGACGAGGTTCTTTACATACAAGCTTCAGAGTGTTAGCAAACGGCGGAACTTTGGGGCTTTTCGCAAGTGACGGCGTGACCCTGATTGATTCTATTGTGTATGATAAGCAGCTCAGAGACATCTCATTTGGCCGAATACCAGATGGTGATACAAGTTGGAGCCACCTGGAAACTGCCACTGCAGGTGAAGCAAACATTGCAAACGAACGAAACACCACCGCCACGCCTTGGCCAATTTGGCTACTTATCATAATTGCACTTGCAACGTGCATCGGATTTGTTCTCAAAGACAAAATCCGCGCGAGAAGGAAAAAGTGATGGCTGGCGAGAAAGAACTTCACCTAAGACACGAGTTGAAGTACCAAATTGATATGTTGCAGTATCAGGTTCTGCAAAAAAAGCTAAGCATGGTTCTTAAACCTGACCCAAACATGGAAGCAAACAAGCCTTATAACATCAGAAATCTTTACTTCGACGACTTCAGAGACACAGCTCTTTGCGAGAAGCAGGCGGGAGTGGCTAACCGAAAGAAATATCGGATGCGCATCTACAACCACAGCGATGCATTTATCAAGTTTGAGCGAAAAACCAAAATCAGCCAATACAGCCTCAAGGAAAGCACCAGAATCACCCGAGTCGAAGCCGACCAGATAATAGCTGGAGACTACAGTTTTCTAGCCAAGTCAGAAGACTGCCTCTTAAGAGACTTCTATCTGGAGACCCGCTGCAACTTGATGCGCCCCGTGATAATTGTAGAATACGACCGAGAAGCATACATCCACCCCATTGGCAACGTAAGAATAACCTTCGATACTGGATTACGAACAGAGCTAGGGATAACATCATTTTTCGACCACAACATTTGCACAATGGGCATCTTGGATCACCCAAGCATAATCATGGAGGTCAAATACGACGAAGTGCTTCCACAATACATCCGTGGACTGTTTCCAAATACCATTCGACCACCAGCAGCCTTTGGGAAATTCGCCATCTGCAGAACGCAACAGAGATGCAAAATGGGCAGTCCAGCAGGTGGAGCCCTGTGCTCCAAGTATGGCAAAGCAATCGTTTAACTCTGCTCAGCTATATCGCTTAAAAACTTGAATTCATGAGTAGCCGAAATCAAACGAGTTTTCAATAACTTTGACTATGGCCAGAAGAAGCCGCCGCCACCGCCAATCGTCGTTACAATGGTAGAAATGGTGAACGGTGAAAGAGTTTTTGTTCCTGGAGTGTAAGTTCCGCCTGTGTACAGGCCATTAGTAGCTGTGCCTGTGGAACTCCCTCCCAGATACAGGTTATATGAACCGGTTGCGAGCTGGGGAGAAGAGAAGACTATCGATTGGAAACTTTTTGTGGGGCTGAAGGTAAAAACTACTTCCCCTGAAGCCTTCTGGAGATTAATTAATCTAGGTGTCTGCGGTGAGTTAAGATTCACGAGCACGGAATATTGAGTAGATATTGCGCTGGGACCCTGAGCCATGCCGGAGCTGCCTACAGCAATTATTGTTCCGCCAGTGATTTTAAACGTGCCAGATCCATAATCTATCGCAGCGTTAAAATTGTCTGTCGGACCGTTAATAATCACGACGCCGCCACTCATGTCCATGTAGCCGTTTGTGTCTATGCCGTCAGCCTCTGCGTTGACGACTATGTAGCCGCCTTTTATGTGTAGCCACTGGCCTTCCGCTGGGGGTGCAAATGGGTCTGCTGGTGCACCGTCAGTTCCTCCAGCTATGTTTATTCCATCATCGCTTGAGTTAATTCTAATATTGCCATTGTTTATGGTGATTACGGAGGCTTCAATGCCCTCAAAAGACTTCGTGATACTGATGTCTCCACCGTTGATTATCAAATAGGTATCAGCGTGAAAGCCATCATCACCAGTTGAAAGCATAAAGGAACCGCCGTTAACTGTTATGTTCCCGTTTGTGTTGATGGTGTCATCAGCAGAATTAATGTTGAAATCGCCATTGTCTATGATTATGCAAACAGAACCCTTAAGCCCTTTAGCTGTATCGCTTGCGGAAATAAAGGCGCTGCTGCCGCCGCCCGTGGTTAAAGTAAAGTCCCCGTTGGCGATTAATAGATCCGTCGAAGCTGAAATGGCATCATGGGTAGAAACAATGTTTATCACGCCATTTTCAATCGAAACATATCCCATTGTGACATTGTCATCATCTGATTTTAAGCCGTCACCGCCAACATTTAAGTTTATGTTTCCGTCCTTAACGATGAGGTAGTCTTTGCCGCGGATGCCATCATCCACTGAAGTTGCAGTGATAGTGCCGCTTTTGATGATGATGCCGTCTTTGCTTGATATGGCATCATTGTAGTTTGCATCAACATTCAACGTGCCAGTGCCATAGATTGTGAGGTCTTTCTTGCTGAAAATAGCCGCATTCGGCTCATCCGTACCTGCTTCAAGAACATACGACGTCCCATCGGTCACAGAATTCGTAGTACCTGCTTGAAGAACAATAATAGTTTTTTTGTCGTCTATGATATAGATGGGAGGACCATTGGAACAATAAATGTTAACGCCGTTCAAGATGAGTCTTACAGTTCCTTTTGTTGAATTCACAATTACTTGCCCGTCAGTCAGGGAGCCACTTATTCTGTAGTTGCCTGCAGATGTAATTGTCACTTTGCTGCCGGCGACGGTTGCATTGACCGCTGGGTTAACCGTAATCGAATTTCCACTTAAGGTTATATCAACAATCGTGGAGCTATCCCATGTGTAATCTGCAGGGTCTTCATGGTCTGCCTTATTCACGTGGTCAGTAGGTAAAGGAGTAGGGGATGGAGAAGGCGAAGCACTCGGAGTAGGAGATGATGTTGGATTTGATGTGGGATTTGACGTTGGATTTGATGTTGGGTTGGCTGTCGGCGAAGGAGTACTGGTTGGTGAAGGAGTACTAGTGGATGAGGGAGTAGGCGATGGAGAAGACGAAGGAGAAGGTGAAGCACTCGGAGTAGGAGTTGGCGTTGGATTAACTGCTGGCGAAGAATAACTCGACAGCACATATGCTACAGAAACCACCAGTAAACAAGAACACACCAACAATACAATTAGTACTATTCTTCTCATATTTCACTTAAATTAGGATCTGAACTTAATATTCTTTTGCCAAAATTTCACCGCAATTGGGAAAATGCACTTAACAAACTTACCAAATCCGTGATTCTCTTACTTTTATGCTATGCTGGCTATAGACAGGTATATTCGCTCGCCAAATGTCTATTTTAGGTCAGTTATTTAGTCCTGCTCGCTGATTCGGGTTCAAATCTGAAAAAACCTTTTATGAGGGCAGAAACAGAAAGACCCTTGGGTTGATTGAAGTAGATTCGTTAGCTACAACTCTGACGCCCAATAATGATGGTGACTGAACATGCCTGAGTTGAGTGCGAAGATTCTGAGACATGAATACAAATACGAACTCTCTCCACTACAATATCAAGTGCTCAAAAAGAGAGTGACGTTACTTTTCAAACCAGATCCGTTCACCGGACCTGAAGGTGGTTACCACATACGTAACCTATACTTTGACGATTTCATGAACACCTCCCTGTATGAAAAGTGTGCAGGTATCTATCGGCGGAAAAAGTATAGAATGCGAATCTATGACTTAAAAGACACAAAAATCAAGTTTGAACGGAAAACTAAACTTGGCGAGTACATTCTCAAGGAGGACGCGAAAGTAACTCGAGAAGAAGCCGACCGGATCATATCTGGGGATTTTGGCTTTTTAGCTGACTCAAAGAACCGCTTTCTAAGAAACGTCTACGTGGAATCTCGGCAAAATCTTCTTCAGCCCGTTGTGATTGTTGAGTACTACCGCGAAGCATTCTATGACCCAGTGAGTCATGTCCGAATAACCTTCGACAGTGACTTGCGCACGGGTCTCAATTCTGTATCTTTTTTTGATCCAAATGTGCCCACAATGCGGGTAATAGACGAACCCAACGTGATTATGGAAATAAAGTTTAGCCGCGTCTTCCCTCACTACATTCAAGGTTTGTTCCCAGATGACATTCAACCACGATTGGCCTTAGGAAAGTTTTCTCTTTGCAGAGCACAACAAATGTGCCTATTCGGGGGCGCAATTGGTGGACTCCCTCACGCTAAAACCAGTAAAAGGTTGCCTCAGGACAAGGAGTGCATTAATTAATAATGAACCAAAGAAAAAAAGTGCCTAGTTCCTCTCAAAAAGCGCTCACAATAACGCAAACACGTCCTCGTGCTTCAGTTTGGACATTGAATCTGGTCGGCTACAGCAAAATCGCTCAACAGTACTATTGCGAGTTGCACAGGAAACGCCCGCAAGCCTTGCTGGGGTCCACGGATTTCAATCTGCCTTACGAAATGACGGCTGAGGGATTTCTACGCGTAAAAAGAGAAGATTTCAAGAAGCTTGCGACACTTGTCAGAGAAAGAATAGTCAATGATCCAGCCTATGTCAGTCAACTGATTTCTTCAAGACAGGGAAAACTAGAGGTATTGAGAAAGAACCTTGACAATGAAAACAAGTTGCTTGAATCCGGCTGCATTGAGAAATGCAATCCATTACAGACTTTTTCGCACTTGACTGATTTTGCATGCTTCTACATAGAGTATAATTTTCCATTTTCTCTCTTCAAGGAATTGATAGTTGAAAAACTCGGTTATTCAGAAGATGCGTATGAAAACATGCGGCTATGCCTGTTAACCCCCTATGAATCAGCATACCGAACATACTACATGGCTGTTCTAAAACTTGCGCTACAGAAACTGAGCAATAATGAAATCGATCTCCGTTCTTTCAGACAAAAATTCAGCGCTATAGGTGACAGAGAACTGAGAAGTCGATCAGACAGAGAACTGGAAGAGTCAATCCAAAGAATCATCTCCATGTTTAGAAGCAGAGTGTCCTTGCGTTATGAGATAATGAAATTGCCGGCTGTTGAGCACAATGTCAGAGCGGAACATGCAAAGATCAAGCAGGAGTTACTGCTGAAATGTTGCAATCAAGAGGCGCATGTAAGCGATCTAGTCAGTAGACTATCGGACATGTTGATGGAAGCCGCATTGGAGAATGAACAAACAAGCATTTGGAGAGGGCGAGTTTTCGCCTACCTCAACTGTCTCATCGAATCGCTAGGCATGAATCCTCGCACGGCAAGCGTTGAAGAAATTCAATCGAAGATTTGCGCGCGTTGACCCCAAGGTTGAACGGTTTGTGCCTTTCTCTTAAAGGCTTAAATCACTAAGCGGTATATTGTAGGAAAGGCGTGCGTTCAAAGTAGTGATTATTATGTTGTGCATCACGGCTCTGGCTTTCGATTTTGACGGCACGTTAATCGACATTTCTAAACCGTATTCAATGGCATTTAACGAAACACTGAGAAACTTTGGATTACCAGCATCGAATCCCATTGAGTTATATCGGAGAGGCGCTTCTGATTTGGAAGCGCAGTTTGCCCAAGTTTTTTCCAGTGTAAATGCGGATGAGGATTTGATCCAAAAATGTCTCAAAATGCACCGCGAAATCTACATGCAAATTCACCTGAAGTATTTGAAAAGGTTTGACAAAGCGCTTCGCACAGTCAGAGAACTTCACTCCAGAGGGTTTAAACTGGCGTTAATCGGGGGAAGACCAATAGCCCAAGTAGAACCTGAATTGGAATTCGTGGGAATAAGAGACTGCTTTGATCTCGTCTTAACTTCCGACGCTGTTAATCGTCCCAAACCTGCGCCCGACATCGTTCAGCGTACAGCAGAGCTTTTGGATATATCTCCAGAGCAGATTCTGGTGGTAGGAGACAGCCCTGACGACATGGCCTCGGCCAAGAGCGCAGGTGCCTTCTCCGCTGGAATATGCAGCGGATACTTCTCAAAAGAAGCGCTTATCGAGGCAAAGCCCGATTTCCTGCTCGATTCAGTCTCGGACGTTCTGGGCATTGTCGCCCACTGTTCAGGTACGCCTTGAAGTAGCCAGACAACGAGCGCTATGCGTTTGAATCACAATCTTTTCCCTTTGTTGCAGAGACAAAAAAAAGACCGCCTTGCTTCCACCTTGAATGAAGCAACACTATTCACCGCAAAGCCTTCTTCTTTGATGTATGGAACAATATCCTCCTGTGTGACAAAAGGATAATTCGGTTCTGCAAGGATTCGATGATAGACAAAATTGGAAATCGGACTTTTAGTCTCGACTTCAATAATCAAGAACACAGAGTCGGCGCGAAGAATTCTGCCTACCTCTTTGACTACGCCGCGCAAATCCGTCAAATGATGAAGAGAGTTACGAATTATGGCTGCGTCGACTGCACCGTTTTTTATTGGACTGTATTCACAGTCTGCAGCAACACAGTCAAATCCGCTTGCCCTCAAAGCCCGTGAGGATTTAGCGCATTCCTTGGAGATATCAACACCGATTATGTTTATCTTCTTGTTTTTCAGGAGACGCTTAGTCAAGGAACTTCCATCGCCACAGCACAAGTCAACTACAGTGATGGGTCTATCGAATACTTCAAACATGAGTTCCAATTCTTTGCAGACGCGATCATCAGCTTCATTAGGTTTTTTACGAAATTTCCTCAGCTTTCGCAAAATCCAAACATAGTACCGCCATTTCCAAAGATTCTTGTTCCAATAATCCATTTCAGCTTTTTTGCGCGCTCTGCACAATTTATCCAACAGACTCGCCACTCAAGTTAATTAAAATATGATAGGTTTTTTCTATATATTATCTTATATGTGTTTTTTCAGCCTGACGACATTTGCCAAAAAATGAGATTGCGCGGGAGAAATCGTCTGGAGTTGCAAGAGTTCCGCATCGTCCAATCTTTTAGGAAATCTACCGACTTATTTACGTTTGCGCACAAGCTGGACACCATCTATCAAGAGGAATTGTTCAAAGCTCTGAGCAGCCGATAAACCAGTCCAAGTGACTGACCCGCGCTTTTTTAGACTATGGCAAGATAGTAACTATCAAGCTAAGCTTTTCAGCGATAAACCAGTACAGAATTTTCTCAAGATATGGCATTATATCTCAGTTTCCCAGTTCTGACTAAATAAAAAAATGAAAGGAAATGTTAGGTTTAGGTCACCGCAATGGTTTGATCGATGATCTTGGCCAGTGGAGCATTCTTCTTCATTGATGCTATGCCATTTTCCGCTGACTGTTTTGATAGGTAGGATTGGCTTACAGCAATTATCTCCCCGTTATCAGCTTTCAGATGGAAACGGAACCGATCAGGACCATTGAACTGAATTTCAAAAACCGCGTCTTGGACAATTCCAGCTTGATGCGTGGACTTCGGTATAGTCCCTCCCGCTGTGAAATCAGCGATCTTAGCTATTCGAACATTCTTTTTTATTGAAGCAATGCCTTTTAGAGCGGACTCTTTTGTCCCGTACGATTGGCTTACAGCAATTATCTGCCCGTTATCAGCTTTCAGATGGAAACGGAACCTACCAACAGCATCACATAAAACCTCAAAAACTCCTGTCACTTTCGCTACTACAGGAATCTTTTCTCTTATCACTTCAGTGGGTGGCAATGGTTCAGGCGCCGCCTCAACCACCGGCATCGGTTCTGGAACTTTCTTAGCTACGTGACCCTTCTTTGTATGAGCACTCATGGCTTCCATCGTTATGAAGCCCATTCCGCACACAGGACACGTAAGCTCCATATTTGGCATAAGCACTCTGTCCAAAACGTGTATTATGCCGTTATCTGTTACAATGTCTGTGCTTGTAATGTGTGCGTCATCATTGATTGTCGGGTTCATGTGAAGAGACCACCAATGGTGACCGTCAATCTTGACTTCTTGGCCTTGAACAGTTTTAGCGGTCTTCATTTGACCTACCTCGTCAACCGTAAACTTTCCCGGAACAACATGATACATCAGAATCGCCTTGAGCTTTGGAACATTCTTCAATAATCCATCGACTGTGCCTGCGGGAAGCAATGCAAAAGCACCATCATCTGGCGCAAAAATCGTGAACGGCCCTTTACCTTTCAATGTTTCAACCAATCCTGCCGCTTTTACTGCTGCGACAAGTGTTGTGAAACCCCCAGCCTCAACAGCAATATCAACTATATCTGCCATTCATTTTCACCTCCCTTACAACAGTTTTCAAGTTCACTTAGAATCAGTTACTTCTACAATAACATAGAGTGAAAGTTGCTATTAAGACGTTGTCTATGTGAACCCCCATCTACAACTTGGCGTGCCGCGCCCAGACACACAAAAGACTTATCGATGACTCTCTAACCTCCTCAATAATTAGGCACTAAATTGGTTAATGTTCGTTGTCACCGTCAGCCTTTAAATATATTCGAAGTTTTTGACAGCCAACAAGCGCTAATTGCAGCTAAAAGAAAAAAGGGAGTTGCGCGGGAGATGTAAGGGGGAGTTAGTCTAGTTCCTCATCGTCCAAATTATCAGGTGCATCGTCCAACTTATTTGGGTTTTCTGAAGAGCTTGATTTGAGAAGCAAATAAAGGTTGAATCCAAAGATCTTTACTTGAAAGTAACCAGGCTACTTCTCTTCAAATCCCGTTGTCCCTTTCGGGTGCTTTTCCATCCACTTAAACGCAAACGCTTCAGCTTTTGACGCAGTCGCATACTCTGGTGATATTTTAGTACTTTCATCACCATTTCTCATTTCTGAAAACAGCAGCACTAGGTAGTGTTGCCCAAACTGTTTCTTTGAAACAATGAGATTCTGACCTGTAGTGAAATTCAGGTATCCTCTATCATTGTCGATTCTCTTCCATCCTTCAATTACTCTCATAAAATCATTCCTCAAACAACGGTCTCACACCGCAAGCCGCGAAGGCTGCGATGTAAGTCCCTTTTTGTTCCAAACAAGTTTCTAGACGCGGTGAAAAACACTTACAGGCGCTTCTTCGTCCCTCGCGTGTCCATTTTCTCTCCGTCGTGCCCAAACTTGTTTCTGGGCAAAACCAGAGTTGCCACTGCCAGCACTCTCTGGCCGCTTGGTTACGTGCTTTGAGAAGCATGTCCTACAGTAAACTGGTTTGCCTGGAGTAGGCTTGAAAGGAACCGTGGTCATATTACCACAATCAGTACATTTAATTTCAAACATAGGTTTTTGATACATTACTATCACCTCTATTTGCTGCGAGCTATAATTGAAAAATGAATTTCCAATTATCGCCCAATAAGACCCACCCGCAGACATAAAGGTTTCCACTCACTTTGACCAAAACAATGATGAAATCACATCTGAAAGTGGAGAGGCGCCATGCCGACTGCCTTCATAGCGCGCACTTCCTTACGCATTAATATACGCCAAAAACGTGCTTGTTGTTAAGCACCAGATTGACCAGCTAAGAGCAAAACAGCGTCCCTCGTACAAAAGCACATCCTTATAGGCGACTATCGGTATTATACTGTTAGGTAGGGTCCTGATAAAGGATATCAAGCGTTAATATCTGTCTTTTATCTTAATTCTGCTTTAGGTATGAGGCTAAATATATGAGATTCGAAAATAGAGAAGAAGAATTTAAAATGGAACTGCTGGGAAAAGAAATAATCAACTTGGTCGGTGAAAGACGAGAGGAAGCCATGCAGGCTTATCGAAAACTTTTATCCTCCACATCAGACGAACCGATTTATCTGATGAGATCAGAGTAGAGCGATTAATCGCTGGTCTCCTTACTCCTGCAAATGTTGAAGTCGCGTTCAGGCTTCATTTTCTTTCTGGGCCTGTTTCGACTGGGCATGACTTTCTCAGCGAAAAAAGCAAGGACTCAAGTCCTCAACATGCACGTTCTCCGGTGGCTTCATGTTTTCAAATAGTATTTTTAGCGTTTAAACGCTTAGGCTAATAAACCAATACTCTTATAAGCGAGTACTCGTATAATATATTATGTGGATAAGTGAATTGAAGGCGAATGAAAAATGATAACAATAACAAACGTGAAACTTGGCGTCGGGCAATTCGCTTATTGGAAGAACATCTAACACGTGCGAATCGTGCATAAAACTATAATAAAAGTTGGCGATTGAAAATGGGTCGAATATGCGTGGAACTCTCGGACGAGCTGGAGAAGCAGCTCAGGTTCAAGACCGTCGAGAAATTCGGCGGAAAAAAAGGCGATTTGACCCGAGCGGTTGAAGAAGCCGTAAAAACATGGATTGCCAAAAAAGAATAAATCCATGCTTCTCTTTCATTTCCCAGTAACTTCATTTTAAGACCGCCTTGTGGAAAAAAAGGCGATAGGGAAACCAGTCCCTCCTCCACACCGCCCATGTAAGGGCCATATGAGGGGGAGCCGGAGCTGGAATGTCCCCTTCTGAAGAAAGTGCAGTAAAATGGATTCCACTCTTCAAGGCTATGTAGTGGAAGGTGACGCACAAACTATTGGTGATTAAGATAACAAAGTGTTTTCATACGCTATCGTGTTTTGATGGTTTTACATTTCCCGTTAAAAAGGAATCTGCGCAAATCCTCATAGGGCACCAAAAGAACTGCGAGGGTAAGAGTGTTGCAGATTAAATTTCATAAAGAAAAAGGTTATTTGACTATTTCTGCGTTTGCGGTCATGCCGCCTATTCGCGTAATTTTTATTTTCACATGGTCTCCAGGCTTTGCGTTAGCAACTAATATGGCGAAGCCTTGGATTTTTGCTATACCTTCCCCTTGGCGGCTCATTTCCATAATATCCACTTCATACTCCTTTTCCATCTCAACTGGGTAGCGCTTGAAGCCCTTGCCATGGCCACGTCTTCCCTCATAACTACCTCCTGTCCTGCTACCACCTTTTCTGCTACTGTAACTCACAGAGCATCATCCTCTTTTGCATTTATGATAATTATGTTCGCTTTAAGGTTTAAGTGTTGCGCGTTATAGGCCTATTCTTTGGTAGACTTTAGTGTCCATTGATCCATAGCGCATCTTGCCTAGACTTATTTAGGCGAGCGAAAATAGCTTATACAAGAAATTAAAGATATCAAAATATTAGACTTTTGAGAGGGAGGTGAAAAAATGGGCAATAGGCGGCTGCAGCTTGTATTCACAGATAAGGATGGAAAATGGTATCCGTTGGACGAGGTCAGCAGTGCGGAGTTAGCTGAAGGCCTTGAAAAGATTTCTAAAGAAACTGCGAAGAGATTATTATTGCAGAAAGCACAAAGATAGAACACATTATATCCATTTTTTCAGGAAAATCCTCAGAACGCATCATAGAAGAGTCATTTACGTGTCCTATGCCTGTCCGTTGTTTCTTTGCTCACTCGTATCTTCCCAAGACCACCGTTGTGCGCGCTCAACACAAATTGCAGTGTGCTTTCCTTGAAATATTCTCTAAATTGGTTTCCGCATTTAGTGCATTTGTACATCTTGACTCTGAATCGCCCAAAGTTCCATTCTTTATCGGGTCCTTGCGTGTGCGCTGTACAATTCGGACATTTTGGCATAACGTTCCACCTTCCAAAGTTATAGGCACAATCACTATATATGCCATTTCCACGAAACCTTCACACGAGTGGATTTCATGTGCTACTTGCTAAGCGTATGCTACCGTTTCAGTCTTCCTGATCCAGCGCATTTTGGGCATCGTTTTCTTGAATTCCCCGTACCTATCGTGCCCTCACCACGGCAGTCAGGACAGGTAACCATCCAATCTTCATCACGCTCATAATACCTTTTGGACATAAAACTCACCCTGTTTAGCAATTCTCTAAATTGCCACTTCCCGTTTTTTTATATCTGTTTCTAATATTTAGATATTAAGGTGTGCTCGATAAAACCATAGTCGAATGCGGTTTTCGCACTTACCTAAATGGGCATTCCGAGTCAGGATGCACACTTATCGCGCTAGAAAAGAGAAAGGGTAAGTTTCTAAGTTGTGTAGTCTTTTATTACTACTTTTGCTGAATTTTCCAACAGGATACCGCTCTGTTGCTGTGGAGTTACAGCTACATAAGTTTAATAGTTGTTTGGAAGTTTATGGCTTAATTGTGGAGTTGTGGAGTTTGGGCGCGATAGATGATGTAATTCAGTTTATTACTTCCGGGAGCATAGGCGGTTTGCCACCAATTGTGGTAATGATTATTCCATTCATTCTCGGCTTAGTCGTGGGCTTTTTCGTTAAAAAATTCTTAAAGATCGCTATTATTGCTGCGATTATACTCGTCGTTGTCAGCTACTTCGGCTTTTTAGGTCTGAGTCTTGGCGCGTTGAAAGACCTATCAGACATATACGGCCCCGTGGCGGTTCAATACGGGGTACTCCTTATGGGCATGTTACCGTTAGGTCTTGGACTCATAGTAGGTCTAATCATCGGCTTCATATTCGCGTAAACTGAACACCCCTCTAGGTCAAAGCTTAGACTTTTAGCACAAGGGGAAACCTTAGCACGCGCTAACCTGAGAATTTCTTGCTTTTTTTGTTTGCAGGATTTTTACGGGAAATATAGTGCTGCAAAAAAGAAAAGAAACAAGAATTAACTATCTCTTGTTGCTGTGGTATCACAGTCACATGGCTATTTAGCCAAGCTGGCAATATTAGTACAGGTAAGAATTTTAATGTAAGTTGGTTGATAATAATGGCTGCTCCTGATGACATAAAGAACATACTTGGCTCGAACGAAAAGGTTGAGCTGTATATTGAGGAGAAAATCTATCATCCTCGGATTAACATTGAATCCGTGATCATTACGAATGAACGGATAATTCTGCGGCATCCTCATGCGCTTGGTTTGAAGAAGGCTTACACCGATTACAGTTATAGAGATATTACGAACGTAACGTTAGACAAAGGAATAATGCGTTCAACCATCAAACTTACGCTTAGGCACAGGGAAGAACATCGGGGAGAGCATCAAGAAGAAGAACATCTGGAGTTGGATAAGTTGCCAAACTCCCTTGCAGAAAAGGGATATGGCGTCATCAGAGAGAATATTGGCAAATTCCAATCGCCCTTTTCAACTGGATATGCTAACGCTCCCGACGCTCCCAAATAGTCAATTCATCGAGCTCGGCAAGAGTCCCTCCATTTGGGGCTTTCAGAAATGTGTGGCAACTATTCGGCAGCACGCGCACTTTAGGTGTGGCGTAATCCGAGATGCGTGGAAACGTCACAACAAGGAATCTATTGCCTATGAAACGATGAAGAAGTAAGGGTTGAAAGGACATGGAGGATAAAGAAAAAGTGGAAGAAGAAATGGTTAATGATGCCATAAGCAAAATCTTTGACGTTTCTCAAATCAAATTCCTTTACGAATCACGAGTAGGTAAATTTACATGAATCTTCCTACACATATAACGTTTGGTGCGCTAATCGGAGCTCTTTTCTTTGGGAGGTGGGACATCATTTTGCTTGTTGCCATCGGGTCAGTCCTCCCTGATATGGACAGGGAGTATGGTTTTTTCAGCAAAGATTACTTCCGCAGCCATCAGCTCCATCGAGCTCTATACCACAACTTCGTTTTCATTGGGATCCTTTCTCTGATTAATCCTTACCTTGCACTGGGTGCTTTCTGTCATACTCTTCTTGATGGTATCAACACAGCAAAAGATCGCGGGGTGGAGTGGCTTTATCCGTTCTCAAGGCTAGTGAAGAAAGCTAGATATGATCACGCAGGTAAAAAAATTGCATTCGATATCAAAACTAGGTTTTATATATATCAAAACGACCCAGTCGAGCTCACTAGAAAAACCGCTGAGGATATGAAAGATTTTACGCTCAGGCCCTGGCGAAGGATATACGGTCCCTTCTATTCTGGCGGTATCTTGGATATAGGCATTTTTGTTGGTTCCACTGCACTCATCCTGTTTTTGACTCTCCTGTCTGTGTTTGGGGTTAGGACTTTCATCGATTTTTACCAACCCCAATTTAGCTTCAACTTTATTGGTCCTTTATTATTCGGTGTTTTGGGCATTTCTCTAGTTTTGGGCGTAGGTGAAATAAAGAGGCACATAGAAGCGAAAAGAACTTCTCGGGCACCGCCGATGCTGTGGAAGCTATCATTCTTTCTCTCGAATTTCTTAATCGTGTTTGGGGTTGGGCTTGGAGCCTACCTCAACCCCGGTTCATATATTACAGTCACAAGCGACCTTCCCTACTTGGCGGCAGGAATCTTAATAGTATTTTTAATTGCCTTCATTGTGCTCAAAATCTACTCTTCAAGGTCAATTGCGAGAATGAGAAAGGGCCATGACCCATATGCAGTCTAAGGCGCAAAAATCATATTAAACGACTTGGTAACCAAAATACTTAGAATATTCGGGTGGGCTAATGGTAACTAAAGATGCTAAAATAGAAAGAGTAGATGCCGAAATAGACGAAATATCACAAAGGATTTTGTTAGAGCTTGAAAGCGCAAGTTCCGAGGATTTATCAGACGCTCGTTATGCAAAAATGATGTTACGTTTATCAGACGTTCATTACGCAAAAAGGGTACTGCAAAAGATGGGAAGTGTTGCATCCGGAGCTGAAAGTGAGATAGAGAAAAGAGCAGTGATCAAGGTTCTATTGTTTTCTACGTGGTTGCAGAGACTTTATTTCATCATAAGATCCTACATAATGGGGCAGATAGGTGCGGCCGTTACATTCCTTTTCATATTGTTCGTTGGCTCAATAGACGCTGTTGGGATGTTTTTATTCGGCATATTTGTGTTTGTGTTTTCGTTGGTTATAACAAGACTATTTGAGGTACAAATAACCATAGCTACAAAAAAGATCGTCGAAATCATGGCTAGTCATAGAACCTTTAGGGATTTTATCATGAATCACTTCTAACTGCTCATCCTAGAATCAGGGTCATGTTAGAAAAACAATTTTGGAAAAGAAAAAAAGGGCAAATAACTGGAAAAAATGAGGGTAATCGGTATACTACTCAACTTTTTCTTTTGCTTCCGCTATTTTTGCTATTGGAGCGTTTTTCTTTACTGATTCTATGCCCTCTACGCAACCTTGTTTTGTGCATTGGATAACCTTAACAATGCCTCAGTAGTCAAAAAAGCCCGCTGCAGCCTCCCAACTGGCTATAACCCTTATCCTGTTGGAAGTACTGTTTTTAGACTTAGGCTTTTGTATGTGGATTCTTCTAAAGCCCAGCATCCATCTGATTACGGACCTTAATGTGCAAATCCACTGCACTTCTAGTACTACGCGTGCCTTCGAAGACAGTTTAACGTTGTAGGTGGGGAGCCACATAGACAAGACCATAAAAGCGATTACCCGAATTAAATATTCCATCAGGAAAGTGAAAGGAGATTTCGAGTAGATGAGTCGGACTAGAATTGAGAAACTTCAGAAACTGTTGCCAACTGAGGTAGCAGGAATAGCGAACATATTAGAAGGCAAAAACGCTGTTGCGGATAAGAATTTGAAGAAACATTTGCCACTCATTAAATGCGAATGTGGAGCCGAAATACTGCTGTTGCCAGATTTACAGGCTATGAATCGCGCCATCAAAGCCCATGTTAACGAACACAAACAGAAAGAAACGAATAGGAATGTAATCAGTTCTATCAACATCAGTCAACTGCTAAGCCAACTTTCACTGAGAAAAATCAGAGTGAACAGTCTAGTTTCTCGATACTGAGAGAGGAACGATGAGCATTCATGCACTATTTTGCTCCATTTGTGATTGACCAACAACAAGAGAGGATGGATTAAGGTTGACGATTCTAGTTCAAGAGATGGAAACCCGCTATTCAGCGCAGCTAATAATTGCAGCACTAAACGAAGCACCAGGAATCGGGCTTACAATAGCCGAGATGAAAGACACCCTGGGTGAAATCTCGGTTCTCGTGGTTGACGGCAGAAGTAGCGACCGAACAGTTGAGATAGCTAAGAACTTGGGCGCAAATGTTGTTTGCCAAGATGGCGTTGGCAAGGGCGACGCCTTGGCTAAGGCTCTTGAACATGCCGACCTAAACGTGGATTATGTCATTCTTACTGACGCAGACTACACCTATCCCGCTGAATACGTTCCTGCTATGATAAGAGTACTCGAAGAAAACCCGCTTGTTGGCATGGTTTGCGGCAACAGACTCAACGGGCACGTTGACAAGGAAGCTCTGCATGGCGTTTTCCACATTGGAAACAGGCTGTTGGCTTTGGCACATAACATGCTTAACGGTGTGCCGCTTCAGGACCCGTTGACTGGACTGCGGGCAATACGCGCGGAGATCTTGCGAGGGTGGCTTGTAAAATCTAAAGGCTTTGACATTGAAGTCGAGCTGAACCATCTTGTAGAGCGATGCGGCTTCACGATTCGGGAAATACCGATTTGCTACAGAGCGCGGTTAGGCGAGAAGAAACTGAAGGTAAGTCACGGCGTCACTATCCTGAAAAGAATACTGCTGGAAGCGGCTTTTCAGAACGGATACAAATATAATTTAGTTCCTTAAAACAATAATTGTTCCAAAAACTACGGGGTTATTTCGCAGCCGTTTTTGGTGGAGACGTCTCCCGCATAATCTTCCCTTTTTCAGATTCACTCCAGATATTGAAAAATACATTTTTCTCTTTTGTTGGGCCGCTGGGTTCAACATCCAAACGGGTTCAAATACAAAAGCACCTATTTGCCAATTTTTAGGTTCAAAAGGAAAAGCGAGCCCTGTGCACGCTGCTTCAGCAGCATTTTTTACCCTTTTAGCACAATTGGCAACTTTCAAAATCAGAACCTCTCAACTATTGGAGAAGCGAAGCTAAGCTTTTGTTTTGCGAAATCTACCGAAAAACTCAAATATAATTTTGAATATTTATCCATCCGAGTAGAGAATAGCTAGCTATAAAGAAGAGATCGATATGCCGTACAACAACAGATCAGGCAGTTCAGTAAAACAACTGAGTTTCTTTCTATTCTATATTTTTATAATATCAATCTATGATCTAATTAATATTGACCACATCAATATGCTTAAGTACTCAGTTTAAGAGAATAGTATCCTATGGATTTTGAATGTCAGAAATAAAGAAGAGAAAAGAAATAAAGCTAGAGTCTAAAGTTACAGATAAAGTTACAGAAAACGTTACAGATAAAGAGCTAAAGACACTTAAGGAAGAGTTATTCGCTGATATTGTATCCGTGGAATCAATTAAGACCGGGAGGAAAGGAAGAGAACCTAAGTACTCTAAGCTAGCGGTAGCTATTAAGATAGTGGCTAAGATGTCAAGGAATGCCTATAGACTTAACTTGGAGAAAGTGTTCCAATTAGAGAACTATAATAAGCTAGACCTAAAAGAGAGGAAAGCACTAGTAAGAAAGATCTATCCAATACTTGATCGATACCTAAAGGAATTTGCTAGTACACATGGCTATGATCTATCTAAGAAAGAAGTAAAAAAGAACAGAGAAGGAAAGGAGATCATAATTAAGGGGGTTAAGATGGCTACACTTCCAGAGTATACTAAATTTAAGAAAGAAACTATAAGTATGAGACTAGTTGGATCTGATATCTACCTAATCAAGCAGAGTGATATACCAATTGAATAAATATATTAGCCGCTAGATAGCTATATACTGCAGGAGTAGAGAATGACAGACGATGAAAACACGGATCTCCTGCTTGGTTTGGGTTTGAGCCTTAATCAGGCAAAGGTGTACTTAGCAATACTTAAACTGGAAAAAACTACAGTGGGACAAGTATCAAAGTTTTCACAAGTGCGCAGGGAAGACGTCTATAGAATTTTGCCAATACTCGAAAAAATGGGCTTGGTTGAAAGATTGTTGGGCAAACCAACTGAGGTCCGGGCTACTCTTATTTCGAATGCCTTAACTTCCTTAGTGGCGGAAGAAAAACGCAAATCTGATGAACATTTATTGGATATGAAGAGTAAAGTCAAAAAGTTGTCCATTAAAGACTGGACGCA
>Ga0299912_10001317_pt1 | contig 20035 bp, 17 predicted proteins | sample RVTome_2_FD_207667 | JGI IMG/M metagenome (GOLD analysis project Ga0299912, IMG submission 207667) | Soil microbial communities from uranium-contaminated site in the Upper Colorado River Basin, Wyoming, United States - RVT95D214 (version 2) ... | reverse complement strand
GATGCAGAACGTCTCCGGCATGACCGGAGCCGGACCGCTCTTTAGGGACATCATGCTCCTCCTCGCCGATGGTCAAAAGGATGGATTTATCGAACCCAAAAACATCGTCCATGCCGCGATCTGTCCGTTGTCGGGAGAGCTCCCCTCGGCCGAGTGCCCGAGCACGATGGACGAGATATTCATTCGCGGGACAGAACCGAAGACCTTCTGCCCCCTCTTGCATAATAAAGAGATGATCGCCAAAACGACGGTCGTCCGAGGCCTTCGCGTCTCGAGGGACGAATTCATGATCGCTTTTCCCCTGGACGGCGATGTCTTCAAGCTCGACCCTGTCCTGCGCCGGGATTATCAGACCATCCAGCTCAAGGCCGCGATCGCGGACCGGATCGAAGTCCTCGCCGTAGAATGGTGGGTCAATGGTCAAAAGGTCGGGACGAGCGGGTTTCCCTTCACTCTCGCTTGGAATCTGGCCCCGGGTTCTTATACAATAGAAGCCCGGGCCGTTCTCAAGACCCGCCGCTTCCAAAGCCGCCGGGTCAAAATCACGGTCCTCTCGTAACCGCTCAAAGGAAAGCTCAGGATGAAACGAAGAGACGCCTTGATCACTCTCAGCGCCCTGAGTGTTTTTTCCTCGAAAGCCATATCCGGCCAACCAAGGAGTCAAACGATGAAGAAAGAAGTCAAAACGGACAAAGCGCCCCAGGCCATCGGCCCTTACTCCCAAGGCATCATCGCCAACGGTTTTGTCTTTTGCTCCGGCCAAATCCCCCTCATTCCGGAAACGGCCGCGCTCAACCAGGGGACCATCGAGGACCAGACGAGGCAGGTTCTGAAGAACCTCTCGGCCGTGCTCGACGCGGCGGGAAGCTCCCTCGACCATGTCGTCAAGGCCACCGTCTTCCTCCAGGACATGAACGACTTCGCCGCCATGAACAAGGTCTACGCGGAATTCTTCAAGGCCCCCTTCCCGGCCCGCGCCGCCGTTCAGGTGGCCCGCTTGCCAAGGGATGTCAAGGTCGAGATCGAGGCCGTCGCCATCCTGAAATAAGCTGGACTTCGGTTTTTAAGTCCACTAAAATATTTCTCCATGCCTCTTTACGAATTCATCTGCCAAACATGCGGCCGGCGCTTCGAAGCTCTCGTCCGCATCGGTCGTGAACAGGAGATCTGTTGCGCGTCCTGCGGCGGCCGGGACTTGAGAAAGCTCTTTTCCTCATTCGGCATCGGCGGCGGGGCGAGCCGCATCAAATCTTCTTCGGCGGGCTGCGCGACATGTTCGGCCAAATCCTGCAGCACCTGCAAATGAACGATGAACATCCGAATCGGAGTTGACACCGGCGGCACGTTCACGGATTTCGTGATCTTCGCCGGGGGAAAGATTCTTACCAGGAAGCTCCCCTCGACGCCCGCCGATCCATCCCTTGCCATCCTTGAAGGTCTTCAGGAATTCCTTGACGGAGCAGCCGATTTAAAGGTCATTCACGGCACGACGGTCGGGACGAACTCCCTGCTCGAGAGAAAAGGGGGACGGATCGCGCTCATCACGACCAAAGGATTCGAAGACATCCTTTTCATCGGACGCCAGACGCGGCGGCTCCTCTATAGTTTGAAAGGCGAACGAAGGAATCCGATCATCGAACGAAGATTCAGCTTCGGCCTTGAGGAGAGGACCACGGCGGAAGGCCGGGAAGTGAAGGCCCCGAAGATCAAGGACATCGCCGCGGTTCTAAAAAAGATCCAGGCCTTTGGTCTAGAAGCCGTCGCCGTCTCGCTCATCAACTCCTATGCGAATTCGGCCCATGAACGGGTCATTCTAAAGGAATTGAAAAAGCGCGGAGTCCTCACCTCGGTCTCAAGCCTCATCCTGCCGGAATATCGCGAATACGAACGGACATCCACGACCGCGGTCAATGCCTATCTCATGCCCGTCCTCGGCCGCTATCTTTCCGCGCTCGAAAAAAAAGTCGGCCGGGCCGAGCTCCGCATCATGCAGTCCAACGAAGGCTACATCTCGGCCGCCAAGGCCAAGGCCGAACCCATCCGGACCGCGCTGTCCGGGCCGGCGGGGGGTGTGGTCGGTTCGTTGTATCTGGCCAAGGCCGCGGGTTTCAAAAAGATCGTCAGCTTCGACATGGGCGGGACGTCCACGGATGTGTCCCTGATCGAAGGCCGGATCCGGCGGACGAACGAAAACGCGATCGGCGATTTTCCCGTCCGCCTTCCGATCATCGATATCCATTCGGTCGGGGCCGGCGGAGGATCGATCGCGTATACGGACAAAGGCGGTTCGCTTCGGGTCGGTCCGCAAAGCGCGGGCGCGGACCCCGGACCAGCCTGCTATGGAACAGGCGAACTCCCCACGGTTACAGACGCGAACCTCGTCCTGGGACGCATCGATCCGGATTTTTTTCTCGGCGGGAATATGAAGATCTATCCGGACCGAAGTCTTAAGGCCGTCAAGGCCCTAGCCGGAAGGATTCGCAAATCGCTTCATGATACTGCTCAGGGCATCATCGACATCGCCAACGCCAATATGGAAAAGGCCATCCGGGTGATCTCCATTGAACGCGGCTTCGACCCCCGGGATTTCGCCTTGTTTTCCTTCGGCGGCGCGGGCGGCATGCACGCAGCCGATATGGCTTCGCACCTTCAAATGAGGGCGGTCATCGTTCCGAACAATGCCGGCGTCCTTTCGGCGTTCGGCCTTTTGTTGGCTGATTCGGTCAAGGATTATTCCCGGTCTATCCTCAAACCGGCCAGCCGGATCCGGCTGACCGAACTCGACACCCTTTTCAAAGGAATGGAACGCCAGGGAATGCGGGAGATGAAGGAAGATGGCTTCGGGCCGGAGTCCCTCTTCCTCGAGCGCTCTCTGGATATGCGTTATCTCGGCCAGTCCTATGAGATCAATATTTCTTATCGCAAGAGAGGTGCCGCTGCCTTGCAGGCTGATTTTCACCGCGAGCACCGAAAGCTCTATTCCTATGTTCACCCTGAGGGACAGGTCGAGGTCGTCAATATCCGGCTTAAAGTCCGGGGCGTCAGCGAAAAAATCAAGCTGCACAAAACGGCCGAACTTTCCACAGCCGATATCCGACAGGCCCACCTTAAAGAACAGGCCATGTTTTATAACCGTAAAAAGTTCAGCGGCGCCGTTTACGACAGGGCGCTTCTTTTTCCCGGCAGCAGGATCCAGGGGCCGGCGCTGGTCATGGACTTCGGATCAACGACATTCCTTCCTCCGGGACATCATCTCCGCGTGGACGGCTTTCTCAACCTCATATTTTCCAAGGACAAACGCTGAATGAAAAGATACGATCCCATCGAGCTCGAGATCTTCAAAAACGTATTTGTCTCTATTTCTGAGGAAATGGGGGCCGTGCTCGGCCGGACGGCCCTCTCTCCCAACATCAAGGAGCGCAAAGACTATTCTTGTGCCGTCTTCAACCGCAAAGCGGAAACGCTGGCCCAGGGCTCCCACATCCCCGTCCATCTCGGAGCGATGCCACTTTCGGTCCGGGCCGCGATCCAGGCTCTGCCGTTCAACGAGGGCGATTTGGTCATCCTCAACGATCCTTATCGCGGAGGAACTCACCTTCCGGACATCACCTGCATCGCACCGGTCTTCTTCGGGAAAAAGCTGGCCTTTTTCGTGGCCAACCGCGCCCATCATTCCGATGTGGGCGGAATGACTCCCGGGAGCATGCCTCTGGCCACAGAAATCTTTCAAGAGGGACTGATTTTGCCCCCGCTCAAGCTCATCCAGAAGGGCAAGATCCAGGAGGATGTCCTCCGCGTGATCCTGGCCAATGTCCGCACACCCGAAGAGCGCAAAGGGGACCTCCTGGCCCAAATGGCGGCTTGCGAAAAAGGGAAACAGCGGATCAGCGAAGCGGTCGAAAAATACGGCTTGAACAAGATCCTCCGCTACTCCGCCCTGATCCAGGATTACACCGAAAAATTCCTGCGCGAGACCATCCTTGCAATCCCCGACGGAGATTACGCATTCGAAGATTTCATGGATGATGACGGCATCTCGGATGATCCGGTCAGGATCCATGTCACGATCCGCGTCCGGGGAAGCCGGGCCGACATCGATTTCCACGGCTCCTCCCCACAAGTCAAAGGCGGCGTCAACGCGAACGAGGCGGTCACCTTCTCTGCCGTTCTTTATGTTTTCCGTTCTTTGATCGAAGAGGACATCCCCTTCAACACGGGTCTCATGCGGCCTCTCCGCATCATCGCTCCGCCCGGCCTGGTCGTCAGCGCCCAGTATCCTGCCGCGACGGCCGCCGGAAACGTCGAGACCTCTCAGCGGATCGTGGACGTCCTGCTCGGCGCGCTCTCTAAAGCCGTGCCTTCAAAAATTCCTGCGGCAAGCCAAGGGACCATGAACAACATTGCCATCGGCGGCTATGATCCCATAAAAATGAAGAATTTCGCTTACTACGAGACCATCGGAGGCGGCATGGGCGCGAGCCGGGAAAATCCCGGCCTGAGCGGCGTCCATACGCATATGACCAACTCGCTCAACACGCCGCTCGAAGCGCTTGAGAACTACCTCCCGATCCGGATCAGGAGATACACCTTTAGGAAAGGATCGGGCGGTCCGGGACGGAACCGCGGCGGCGAAGGCCTTGTCCGCGAATACGAATTCTCCATTCCGGCCCAAGTGACGATCATGTCCGAACGCCGGAAATTTTTCCCTTACGGCCTCCAGGGCGGACGGCCCGGTATCCGGGGAAAGAACATTCTTTTTTCCGCCGGGAAAAGAACCCTTCTAAAATCCAAGGTGAATTTAAACGTCAAACCAGGAGATGTCCTGCGCATCGAAACTCCCGGAGGCGGCGGTTACGGCCGGCGGCGATAATTATTGAGACGGTGTGAACTTCTTCTCCGCTTCGAGCCTCGGAGCCAGCTTTCAAAAAAAATAGAATCGGATCCGGCGGCGCTTCCGGATGTCAATAAAGGACTTTTTTCAGCTTCTTTTTTTCGATGAGGAGCTGGCCTTGATAAGAGACATAATTGAGAAGAATCAGGACGCGGTCCTGATCGGACAAGTCCTTTTTAAAAATCCCCCGTAATCCTTTAAGCGGGCCTTCGGCGACTTCGATCTCATCGCCGATCGAAGGCGCCAGGCCATGTTTCGAGAGCTCGATGAAGCCATCGACTTCCCGGGCCTTCATCTCCAGAATGACCTGCTCATCCAGGGGAATCGGCCCCTCGTCGTTGCCGACGATACGCTTCACTCCCCGGGTGTATTTGACCAGTTTGAATTGATCGGGGTAACTAAAAAAAATAAATTCATAGCCGGGGAAGAAGGATTTGATCCGGCTGCCTTCACGGTACTTGGGATTATAGACCTTGATCCCGCCTTCCTGGAACATCTTTTCGACATGGAATTCCTTTTTCGGTTTTGTGTTGATGACATACCACTTTTCCATTTGTTCAATCTTTCTCTTTGCTTGTCAGCCCGAAGACACGATAGACATCGGGCCGCCGGTCCGGAAAAAAATGTCGCTTGGCAGGGGATTTGGCGATAAGGTCAAAATCACAGTTGGCATAAAGGATATAATCTTCGTCCCGGGGAGCCCTGGCAATGACCTTTCCGGACGGATCCGTGACGAAAGATTCTCCTGAAAAAGGGAGGGCGTTTTCCACTCCGACGCGGTTCACGAGAGCGGCGAAATAGCCGTTTTGCAGGGACGCGATCTGGAGCTCGCCTTCATAAACGCCGTCCCCCCATTCGTTCAGGATCCCAGCCTGCGGAACGACGACGACCTGGGCGGCTAAGAGACCCAGGCCGCGCATATATTCGGGAAAATGACGGTCGTAACAAATAGCCACGCCGACTCTCCCGGCTTTCGTCTCATAGACGAAGCGCGGATTGTCTCCGGGCGCATAATAGCCCTGTTCATGGAATCCCTGGCCTTCCATGATATGGATCATGCGCGTCACGCCGAGGATCTTCCCGTCGGCATCGATGACCGGAGAAGAGTCGTAGGTCCGGTCGCCGTCCTTTTCGAAAAGGTTCAAAACGACCACGACACTGCGCTGCTTTGCCAGAGCCGTGAATTCTTCCGTGAGAGGACCGGGAACAGGCTGGGCGAACGACCGGAAATCGGGCTGTTTCCTTGAGGGAACTTGAGGCAGAAAAGGCAGGAAGGCGAGCTCGGCATAGGCGATGAGCTCGGCGCCCTCACGCGCGGCCTGATGGAACGCCGCCACTCCTCGGCGAAGATTATCTTCGAGGTCTTTAGACGCATGCTGCTGAATAAGAGCCATTTTCATTTTGGGGCTTCTCGGTCGTTCTACGATTAAATTCTGACCGTCTCTTCGATCTTCGCCGGCTTTTTGGGGATCGGTTTTCCCAGGACCCGATGTCCGTCTTTGGCCACGAGGACATCGTCTTCGATCCGAATGCCGCCGAAGTCCCTGTATTTTTCAAGTTTGTCATAGGCGATAAAATCTTTGAACTTGCCTTCTTTTTGCCATTTATCGATCAAGGCCGGGATGAAGTAGATCCCCGGCTCGACGGTCAAGACATACCCAGGCTTGAGGTCCTTGGCCAGGCGGAGATAGGCCAGTCCGAACTGCTTGCTTCTCTGGGCCGTATCATCATAGCCGACGTAATTCTCTCCGAGGTTTTCCATGTCGTGCACATCGAGGCCCAGCATATGGCCCAATCCATGGGGGAAGAACAGCGCATGGGCGCCCTGAAGAATGGCCTCCTCAATGTCGCCTTTCATCAATCCCAGGCTTTTCATCCCCGAGGCGATGACTCTGGCTGTCTGGAGATGAATGTCCCGGTACTTAATGCCCGGTTTGATGGTCTTAATCGCCGTTTCCTGGGCGGCGAGGACGATCTCATAGACATCCTTTTGCTTTGCCGAAAACTTGCCTCCGACGGGAATGGTCCGGGTGATGTCCGCGGCATAATGGAGCGGCGACTCGGCGCCGGCGTCCACAACAAGCAGGTCTCCGCGCTTCAACAGGTTGTGGTGAGAGTGGTTATGCAGGATCTGCCCGTTCCTCGTCAGGATGGTCGGAAAGGCCGTGGCGCCGCCGTCGGCGATGGCCAGGCCGTCGATCCGGCCGGCGATATCCTTTTCATAGACGCCGGGCTGGGCCATATGCATGGCCGTAAGATACATTTTATAGGTCGTCTTGAGCGCAGTTTCGATCTCACTGACCTCTTCCTGGGATTTCAGCGACCTCTGGGCGACGACGGCCTTGATCAAAGCGATTGAAGATTTAGCTTTGGCCTCGTCCGGTTTGAGGCCAAGGAGCTTTTCGATCTTAATGAAAGTCTCGGGCCGATACGGCGGCAGATAATGAATAGGCCTCCCCTTATCGACGGCTTCCTGAAGTGTCCCAGGAAGGTCGTTCTGAGATGCCGTCTGGTTGATGCCGACTTGCTCGGCTCGGTCCTTGAGCGTCGGAAGATAGCCCATCCAGATGATGTCCTCGATATCGATATCATTGCCGAAAACAATGTCTTTTTTTTCATCCACGTCGATGACGGCCGCCAGTCCTGGAGTATCCAGCCCGAAGAAATAGAGAAAGGAGCTGTCCTGGCGAAAATGATACGTGTTGGCCGGATAATTCATCGGGCTCTCTTCGTTGCCCAGGAAAAGGATCAAGCCGGACGAGACATGCTTTTTTAAAAGATCGCGCCGTTTGGCATAGGTTTTTGCCTTAAACATGGGGTCTCCTTTGGAAAGAGTCTAAAAAACATATAACAACGAACAGGGAGAATTTATCAAAAGAGAGGCGGGATGTCAAAAAAGCCTTGGCGAAAGCGCCCTAATTGTTGTTCCCGGGCAGGAACTTTTGAATGACCCTCTCGATTTCTTTCTTTTCGAAGGGCTTCAAGATGCGGGGGAATCCGTTCTTCCGGTTGATGCTTTCGAGCGTTATTTCGTCTCCTAAAGCGGTGACATAGACGATGGGGATATGGAGATTATCATGGATCCTGTGGCCGGCTTCGATCCCGTCCATGTCCCCTTTTAGCCGGATATCCATTAGAACCAGGTCCGGATGCATAGCTTCGGCCTTCTGGATGGACTCCTCTCCGGAAGAGGCCAGGCCGGTGACGAAATATCCGCAGCCGCTCAAGATGTTCTGAAGGTCCCTGGCGACGATCACTTCGTCCTCGACGACCAAGATTCTCATTATGGCCCTTGCTTCAAAGAGAGATTTCCTTTGCACACAATTTTAGTCGGGTAAATAGCGGAAAAATTGATTTTTTGAGTCGGTGGCAGTTATTGAGACCGGAAATCAAACTTCAGATTCTTTAATTATTCCTTAAACTCTTTTATGTATGCATTAAGCCATTCCACAGCCGCATCTTCGCTCGAAAGGATCCGCCCCTCTTTTCTGTATACCTCATTCTTGTATTCATCGATATCGCAAATCTCTTCAACCGCCTCAATTGTGAGTTGGTTGACGGGTATGACAAACTTAATCCCGACAACATAATAATCGCCCTCTTTTTTGCACCAGCGGACTCGCCCAATGACCTGGAAAACAGGATAGGTCAGAGGCATGGTTATCTCAATGATTTTGTTTTCTTGAATCGGCACCTTTGATTTAAACGACAGCCCGCCCAAGCTTATGTCATTTAAAAGGTCTTTTTCAGAATCTGCTAAGTTATCTACGCTTACGTCTATCGGTAAATCGGATTTAGATCTCTTAAATATCCTTATTTTATTTTCCATAAGCTCTCCTTCTAAACTTACCATGTATTTATTGGGGAAAGCAAATTGTGACTTATCAAGCCGTTCCGGACGCTTTCTTTGCCCTTCCAACTCGAGGGCCATAGGACACGTTTTCCAAGCCGCCGTCTAAGAAAGCGCTCAATTTCCTCGTTGAGCATCCTGTCGCCTTCCGTGCGTTCCATATCATGCCTGAAAATTTGCATAATTCTACTGTTCAAGACCTTTACCCACTTATTGAGTCGGAAATTCCCTCGAAAAATTGATATATTTTGGCGGTCATAATTCTGCTCCGAGATGCTTCGCTTTCGGCAGGGGTCTCCGCTTGTTGTGCTTTGAGCGAGAAGTACCTCGGCTTCATGAATCTTGAGAATGATTTATTCCGGCGTAAACTACTCCCTCCCCTATCGGCTCGCTTCTTTCATATAATTTTTCGGCTTATGCCTGGAGCGATTTAAGGGGGCAGCTCAACCCAGAACCTACCCAATTATTTAGACTTAAAATAATAAGAATATTTATCACCTTTGCTGAATTATTCATAAATTGCTTCGTTTCCTCGAGAAAAGTATTCGCCGATCGCGCCGAATTTGGGGACATGACCCAAATTCTCCGGAATTTGGGATCGTGTCCCCCTCGTCTTGAATTCGGCAGCCGTCTGCAAATTCACGACCTTGACAATTCATGAATAATTCAGACTTTCAAATGAAAACTCCCCAGCCTAAAGGCCGGGGTTTCAGGCCATGAAGATGACTGGCCTTCGCTTCGCTCCGGGTGCCATTTATCGCTAGGCTTAAAAGCCTGGGGTTTTCTGGCATAAATATATAAAATTCAAATACAAAATGAATCTTTAGGGGGAGAATTTAAAAAAAAAGGTGGTAGCGGGGGCTGGATTTGAACCAGCGACCTCCGGGTTATGAGCCCGACGAGCTACCAGGCTGCTCTACCCCGCAATCACAGCCGTCATTATATCAAAAATCTTTGATTTGTCAAAACATCCTGCTGCTTTTTTTCCGACACCCCGACCGAATTTTCCAATATTTCACGGTCTTATGGAGTCGAAAAATAATCTAGAAATTGGTCATGCGTCCAATTTTATCCCCAATTTTATCTTGACTCCACTATTATCAAAAAATATAATAGGTCAACCTAAAATGATGATATTACTTTTTTTCGTTTTATCCGTCATTTGTGTGGGTTCTGTCCTGGGCATGATCATCTCCAAGAACCAGGCCTACAGCGCCCTTTTCCTGGTCCTGGCCTTTTCCTGTCTTGGAGGCTTGTTCGGGATACTCGGAGCTCCTTTTATGGCCGTGGTTCAGATCATCATCTATGCCGGCGCGATCATGGTTCTTTTCATTTTTGTTATCATGATGATCAACCTCCGCAAAGGCATCTCCCCTGAAAGGAAAAAATGGACCCTTGCCGTCTCCGCGGTCATCGCCGTCGTTCTTCTGGCAGAGCTCGTTTTTGCCGTTCTCGGCGCCTCCCCTATGCCGGAGACGGCGGCTTCCGCTTCCGGAACCAGCCCAACGGACATCGGACGGCTATTGTTCACGAAGTATCTTTATCCTTTTGAGATCACTTCGGTCCTGATCATCTCCGCCCTTGTCGGCGCCATCGTTCTGGTGAAGAAGAGAGAAAAAGAATGATCCCGGCCAGCTACTTTTTCCTCTTGAGCGTCATCCTTTTCGTCCTGGGCATCATCGCTTTCTTCCTCAAGAGAGATCTGATCACACAGCTCATGTCCGTTGAGATCATGCTCAACGCGGCCAACCTGGCTTTTCTCGCCTTAGCGAAATCGTCGAATTTTCTGGACGCCCAGGTGATCGTCTTCTTCATCATCACTGTGGCCGCCGCCGAGGCTGCCATCGGGCTGGCGATCATTATGCTCATTTTCCGCCAAAAAAAATCCATTAAGACCGAAGACATGCGCTCGATGAAAGGCTGACATGGCGGAAATCTTTTGGCTGATCCCGTTCGTCCCCGCTGCGAGCGCGCTCGTCCTCGTCCTTTTCGGGCGGAGACTTCCCAAACGGTATGTTTCTTTTCAGGCCTGCGGGGCGGTCTTTGTCTCTTTCGGCCTGGCTGCCTTTTCTTTCTTAGGTCTCCTCAACGCGTCCCCGGAACACGGCCCTTTGATTAAAACTCTTTTTTCGTGGATCGGAGTGGGTGCATTCAAAGCCGGTTTTTCGTTCCAATTCGATCCTCTGTCGGCCATCATGGCCCTGGTCGTGACCGGCGTCGGCTTTCTGATCCACATTTATTCCGTGGGCTATATGTCCCAGGATAAGGGCTATGCGCGCTACTTCGCCCATTTGAACCTTTTTACGTTCGCCATGCTCGTCCTCGTCCTGGCTTCGAACATGGTCCTGATGTTCGTCGGGTGGGAAGGCGTCGGACTCTGCTCATATCTGCTTATCGGATTCTGGTTTGAAAAGCCCTCCGCAGCCAAGGCGGGGATGAAAGCGTTCATCGTCAACCGCATCGGCGACGCCGGATTCGTCCTCGGCATCCTCTTCCTCGTCATGACGGTGGGAAGCTCCGAGTTCTCCGCCATCGAGGCCGCCATCGGAAACGGCCTTCTCAGCCAAGGCCTGGCGACCCTGATCGCGATCCTCCTTTTTATCGGCGCCTGCGGAAAGTCAGCCCAGCTTCCTCTCCATGTCTGGCTTCCGGACGCCATGGAAGGCCCGACTCCGGTCAGCGCCCTCATCCATGCCGCGACCATGGTCACAGCCGGAGTCTATATGGTCGCCCGGCTCAACGTGCTGTACACATTTTCCGGGACAGTCGGTCCGATCGTCGCCCTGGTCGGGGCCTTGACGGCCGTCTTTGCCGCGACGATGGCCCTGGTCCAAAATGATATCAAGCGCGTCCTCGCCTATTCGACCATTTCCCAACTCGGCTATATGTTCATCGGCTGCGGCGTCGGAGCCTATGCGGCGGGCATTTTTCATCTCTACACCCATGCCTTCTTCAAGAGCCTTTTGTTCCTGGCCGCGGGAAGCGTGATCCATGCCCTGTCCGGAGAGCAGGACATGCGCAGGATGGGCGGCTTGAAAAAGTATCTGCCGTGGACTTATCCGGTATTCCTCGTCGGGGCCGTGGCCATCGCCGGCGTTCCCTTTCTTTCAGGATTCTTTTCCAAGGACGCGATCCTGACCCAGGCTTTCGGCCAAAGACAATATGTCATCTGGGTTCTCGGGCTTGCCGGAGCGGTCATGACGGCTTTCTATATGTTCCGTTTGATCTTCCTGACGTTTTATGGAGGCGAGCGGCTGGACCCGGAGGCGAAAAAGCATCTCCACGAATCGCCCAAGGTCATGACCGTACCTCTGGCCATCCTGGCCTTTTTTTCAATCACCGCGGGATATGTGGGGCTTCCCGCCGTGCTGGGCAAAAAAGCGGATGTCTTCGGGCGTTTCCTTGAGCCGGTGATCAAGCCTGCGGCGGAAGGACATCTCGGTCTGGGAACAGAATGGTTTCTCATTCTCATCTCAGTCGTCGTCGCCTTCCTCGGGATCTTCATCGCCCATGCGTTCTACCTAAAGAAACCCGGGATCCCTCATGGTCTGGTCGCCCGCTTCCCGCGCTTTTATAAACTTCTTTACAACAAATATTACGTAGACGAGATCTACGACGGTGCTGTCGTCAACCCGCTCATCACGGGCTCGGAATGGATCTATGGCCATTTCGACCTCAAGGTCATCGATGGAACGGTCAACAGCTCGGCCTCGGCGGCGGGATTTTTCGGGAAAATTTTGAGCTATCTTCAGACGGGGCTGGTTAAAGACTATGCCCTGATCTTTCTTCTCGGTATCGTAATCTTCATCGGAGTTCTTTTGTTTTAAGCCATGAGCGTTCCCCTTCTCAGTTTGATCACGTTCCTCCCCCTGGCCGGCGTCCTTGTCCTGATCTTCCTGCCAAAAGACAATAAGAACCTTCTTTACGGTGTCGCTCTGACCATGACCTTCGTCGTGTTTGCCGTTTCGCTCTTCCTCTACTTCGATTTTGACGCGCAGTCCAGCGGGCCGCAGTTCGTCGAAAAGACGGCCTGGCTGGGCTACGGCATCCAATATCATCTCGGGATCGACGGCATCAGCCTTTTCCTTGTCCTTCTGACGACATTGCTCCTGCCCATCGCCCTCGTCTCTTCCTGGTCCTCCATTCGGGATCGCCTCAAGGAATACCTCATCTTCATGCTCATCCTGGAGACGGGCATTATCGGCGTTTTTGTCTCACTGAATTTATTCCTATTTTATGTTTTCTGGGAAGCCATGCTCATTCCCATGTATTTTCTCATCGGCATCTGGGGCGGCAAGCGCCGCGTCTACGCCACGATGAAATTCGTCCTTTTCACGATGCTCGGGAGCCTTCTGATGCTCGTGGCCATCTTTGTCCTTTACATTCTTTTTTATAAAGCCACAGGGACCTATTCCCTCAATATTTACGATTACTACCAGATGCTGCTCAACCCCCGCCTTCAGACCTGGCTCTTTCTGGCTTTCTCTCTCGCCTTTGCCATCAAAGTGCCGATGTTCCCCTTCCACACCTGGCTTCCCGACGCCCACGTCGAAGCGCCGACGGCAGGGTCGGTCATCCTGGCCGCCGTGCTCCTGAAGATGGGCGCCTACGGCTTTCTCCGTTTCGCCATCCCCCTTTTCCCCGACGCTTTGGAAACGTTCCTCCCGGTCTTGTCCATTCTGGCCCTCATCGGCATCATCTACGGCGGAATAATGGCCCTCGTCCAAAAGGACATCAAATCGCTCGTCGCCTATTCCAGCGTCAGCCACATGGGCCTGATCATGCTGGCCATCTTCTCGCTCAATATCGAAGGCACGGAGGGCGCCATCTACCAGATGCTCAATCACGGATTGAGTACGGGCGCCCTGTTTTTGTGCGTCGGTATTCTTTACGAGAGGGCCCACACAAGGCAGATCAAAGATTTCGGGGGCGTGAGCAAACAGATGCCGGTCTTCTCGGCGTTCTTCATGGTTACCATGCTCTCCTCAGTTGGGCTGCCCGGCCTGAACGGCTTCGTGGGCGAGATCACCTGCTTGTTCGGCATTTTCGCCTCAAACAGGGTCTATGCCATCCTCAGCGTCTCAACCGTCATCCTGGCTGCGGCGTATCTGCTCTGGATGTTCCAGAGGGTCATGCACGGGCCGATAACAAACGAAAACATCCTCTCATTCAAGGATATGAACAGACGGGAGATCGGCTATTTTGTGCCGGTCGTCATCCTGATGTTCTGGATGGGCATCTACCCGGGCACATTCCTGAAGAAAATCGACACCTCCGTCGCCGACTATATCGGCCGGATCAAAAGCAGGGAGAAAATCTTTGTCCAGAAGGGCGAACATATCCCGGCCAAATTGAGACTTCAGAAAAAGGATGCTGACACGAAATGAACGGTTTCGGCGCCCTGGCTCCCCTCCTGATCATCGTCGGTGCCGCCCTTGTCATTCTCCTCCTCGATGCTTTCCTGAAGAAAGACAATAAGAACTATTTGGCCTACCTGTCTCTCTTTTTCCTCGCCGTCTGCGGCGTCTTTTGCCTGAGCTCCTGGAATAAAAACCTCTTCTATTTTGAAGGCCAACTCCGTCTTGATAATTTCGCTTTGTTTCTAGCCTTTCTTTTTTTGCTCGCCGTCGCCTTCGTTATGTTTATCGGCATGAAATATCTCACGCTCCAGAACGTCCACGGCGGGGAGTTCTACGGGCTTTTGCTCTTGGCCCTGTCGGGGCTCATGATCATGACCTCTTCGTTGAATTTCATCGTCATCTTCCTCGGGCTTGAGGTGCTCTCCGTCTCAAGCTATGCCCTGGCCGGCCTGAAGGGCAAAGACGAGAAATCCTCGGAATCGGCGATCAAATACTTCTTGATGGGAAGCTTCGCCAGCGCGTTCCTCATCTTCGGACTGGCGCTTCTTTTCGGAACCGCCCATGCGCTGGAGATTCCCGCCATCCTCTCGTCTTTCAGGGCGAATTTTGAAGGCCAGCTCCTCGGCCTCGTCGGACTGGGTCTGGTCATCATCGGTTTCGCGTTCAAGATTTCTCTCGTCCCATTCCATATGTGGACGCCGGATGTCTATGAAGGCGCCCCGACGCCCGTGACGGCGTTCTTCGCCGTTGGGCCCAAAGCCGCGGGATTCGCCGTCCTTTTCAGGATTCTGGCTCCCTATTGGAACGAAGGGTTCAAATCCGGAAGGATCTTCGATATTCTCTGGACCGTGGCCGCCCTGACGATGCTCATCGGGAGCCTGATCGGCCTGCGCCAAAAAAACATCAAGAGGCTACTCGCCTACTCCAGCATAGCCAATGCCGGGTATATGCTTATAGCCGTCCTCGCCGGCGACGGCGCCAGTCTCATCTTTTTCCTTACGGTCTACCTTTTCATGGGGATCGGGGCTTTCGGCTCCCTCATCGCCCTGAGCAAAAAGGACCGCGAATATAACGACCTCGAGGATTTTGCCGGTATCGGCTTTAAATATCCGTGGCTCGGCGCCATTTTCTCCGTTTTCCTCTTATCCCTGGCGGGATTCCCCCCAACGGGAGGATTCCTGGCCAAATTTTATGTGTTCGTCGGCGCCGTCCGCCAGGGTTTGACTCCCCTGGTAATCATCGGTGTCTTGACCAGCCTTATCTCGGCGTTCTATTATTTGCGGATCATCGTTTACATGTACATGCGGGAGCCTGAGCGCGAGGTCAATATTGAAATCGAGAATCCGGCGCTCTTCCTGGTCCTCTTCCTTTGCCTCTACGGGGTTCTGCAACTCGGCATCTTTCCCGGCAATGTCCTCTACGTTATCAGGCAGGCTGCTGCCAGTCTTTTCTAGTTCGACCCTGGACCCGTTTCCTCATTTTTTATCGCCTAAAGTTGACCTCAACCATCCCTATAAATAAACTTGAAAAAAGAGCGGAATTGGATTAAAACCTTGAGCAGGAGGGACAACAAATTATGCTCAAAAAATCACTGAAAATCGCCCTTATCAGCAGTCTTGTGTTTCTCATCGGACTGGCTGGTGCCTGCGCCAAAAAGCCCGAGCCGGCTGACCTCGTGGTCATGAACGGAAAGATCGTGACCATGGACGAGGCTCTTCCCCAGGCGGAAGCTTTGGCCGTGCGGGGAGACAAGATCGTTGAAGTCGGGACAGCCAAAAAAATCGAAAAATACATCGGCTCCGCGACCGAGGTCGTCGATCTCGGCGGGAAATTAGCCGTTCCCGGCCTCATCGATTCGCACGTCCACTTCACTAGCATCGGACAGTCGAAGCTCTCCCTCGATCTCACAAAGGCCAAGAACTGGGACGACATCGTGGCCATGGTCGCCGAGGCCGTGAAGAAGGCAAAACCAGGAGAGTGGGTCGCGGGCCGCGGCTGGCATCAGGAAAAATGGGATAAAACGCCCGAGCCCAACGTCAACGGTTTTCCTTTCCACGATGCCCTGAGCAAGGCATCGCCGGATAATCCGGTCCTTCTAACCCACGCCAGCGGCCACTCCTGCCTGGCCAACGCCAAAGCCATGGCCCTGGCGAAGATCACGGCTAAAACGCCCAACCCGGCCGGCGGTGAAATCATCAAGGACGCAAAAGGAAATCCCATCGGAGCATTTCTCGAGACCGCTCAGGGGTTGCTGCGCGGCGGAAGGGCCAGGACTCAAACGGCCCGCACTCCCGAGGAAATCGAAGCCGAACGGCTGAAGGTTGTCGAACTGGCCGACAAGGAGTGCCTATCCAAGGGCTTGACGAGCGTTCATGACGCCGGCGCAGGATGGGATACGGTTGGGCTTTATAAAAAGATCATCGACCAAGGAAAGCTCGGCGTCCGGCTCAATGTCATGCTCAGCACGGGCAATAAACAGCTTATGGAAAAAGCGGCAGAGTACCGCCTGATCGGCTACGGCGGAAATCGCCTGACGGTGCGCTCCATCAAAAGAATAATCGACGGCGCCCTCGGCCCGCGCGGAGCCTGGCTGCTCGAGCCCTACGAGGACCTTCCCTCGAGCACCGGATTGAACACGGATTCTATCGAGGATCTCAAGGAAACAGCCAAGATCGCCATCGAGAACGGCTTTCAGCTCTGCGTCCATGCCATCGGCGACCGGGCCAACCGCGAGACGCTGAATATCTTCGAGGAAGCCATGAAGGCTCATCCCGACGTAAAAGATATCCGGTGGCGCATCGAACATGCCCAGCACCTTAGCCTCGCCGACATCCCCCGATTCGGCCAGCTCGGCGTCATAGCCTCCATGCAGGGCATCCACTGCACCTCGGATGGGCCTTGGGTTCTCAAACGGCTGGGCCCGAAGCGGGCCGAAGAAGGCGCTTATGTCTGGCGAAAGCTTATGGCTTCGGGCGCCGTCGTCTCCAACGGCACGGACGCTCCGGTCGAGAGCGTTGATCCCCTTCCGTCCTTTTACGCGAGCGTCACGCGCAAGATGAAGAACGGCGAGCTGTTCTATCCCGACCAGAAAATGACGCGCGAAGAGGCGCTCCGTTCGTACACTCTGAACGCGGCTTATGCGGCGTTCGAGGAAAACATCAAGGGTTCGCTCGTTCCCGGGAAGCTGGCCGATATTACGGTCTTTTCCAAGGACATCATGACCTGTCCCGATGACGAGATCCTGAGCGCGGAGGCCGTTTTCACGATCGTCGGCGGCAAAGTGTTATTCCGGAAATAAAAATAATAGAAATTGGCTCACGGGAAGTGGACGGCCATCAGCTTGAGCTCGGTCATTTCGTCGATCGCATAACGGATGCCCTCCCGGCCGAATCCCGATTGTTTCACCCCGCCGTACGGCATGTGGTCGGTGCGGAACGTCGGGACGTCGTTGATGATAACGCCGCCCACCTCGAGATCTTCGTAGGCTCGGAAGACATTTTTCAGATCATTCGTGAAAACACCGGCTTGAAGCCCGTAGATCGAGTCATTAACGGCCTTGAGCGCTTCCGAAAAATCTTTGTATTTGGAGACGATGACGATCGGAGCAAAGGCCTCCAGCCGGGAAATGCGGAGTTGGGGCGCCACGTTTTCGAGAATCGTCGGCTCGACGAGCGTTCCCTGCCTTTTCCCGCCGCAAACGATACGGGCTTTATTTTCCACGGCCTCACCGATCCATTCTTCGATTTTTCGCGCCGCGTCCTCGTCGATCATCGGACCGACGTCCGTGTCTTCGGCGAGAGGATCGCCGAGCTTGAGCTTTTTGGTTTTAGACTCAAAATCAGCCATGAACCGGTCGTATATTCTTTCCTGGAGAAAGATACGCTGGACCGAGATGCAGATCTGGCCGGCGTAAGCGAACGAACCGGTGACCGTCCGGCTGACGGCATAGTCGAGGGCGGCATCGGGTTCGACGACAACGGCCGCGTTTCCACCGAGCTCGAGCGTGACTTTTTTCTGGAAAGCCTTCTGTTTAAGCTCCCAGCCGATGGCCGGGCTTCCAGTGAACGTCACCTTCTTCACCCGGTCGTCCGTGAGCAGGATTTCGGCCGCTTCGTAGCTCGACGGAACAACGTTCAGGCCGCCCGCCGGCCAGCCGGCAGCTGTGACAATCTCAGCTAAAAGAAGCGATGTGATCGGAACTTGAGATGAGGGACGAAGGACGACCGTGTTTCCCGCGGCCAGGGCCGGCGCGACTTTATGCGCCACCAGATTGAGCGGAAAGTTGAAGGGCGTAATGGCGCTTATGACCCCGACGGGAAAGCGCCGAACCAATCCCCAGCGGCCTTTGGTCGCAGCGAACAAGTCCAGGGGAATGAATTCGCCTCCCATCCTTTTGGACTCGTCCCGGGCGATCTCGAACGTCAGGGCCGCCCTATCCACTTCGGTGCGGGAATCTCGGATCGGCTTTCCAGCCTGGAGAGCGATCGACCGGGCGAGCTCCTCTTTACGGCTTTTGATCCCTTGGGAAATCCGGTCAAGGATTTGGCCTCGTTCAAAGCTCGAAAGCCGCCGCGTCTCGGCGAAAGCTCTGTCTGCTGCCCCAAGGGCTTCCTGAACATGGCCTCTCTCCGCCCAATGAACTTTTCCGACCGGGCTTTGGTCATAAGGAGACCTGATGTCTCTGACCGTCGAAGATTCGCGCCAGGAGCCGTTGATTAAGAGCTTATGTTCGGCCATGCCTCCCTCCTCTTTGGAGATGATATATCTCTCGGATTCCATTGAATTATAAGGCTATCAAACGCCCGTCGCAACAGTTCATAGGGACGTTAACGCCGAAATATGTTAGCTGGCCTGATCCGTTCAAGCTTCCGAGCCAAGAAATTTTTGCGACTCGCTATTCCGGTCAACCGTGCGGGCGGGGAACACGACGCGCCACCCATCCTCTTTCATTTTTTAGGCGTAAATCAATTCCTTCGACCTCAAATAAATTAAAAGATAGCTAACCTGAATTATTCATAAATTTCGCCGTTTCCTCGAGAAGAGAATTCGCAGATGGCGCCGAATTCGGGGACATGACCCAAATTCTAAGGAATTTGGGATCGTGTCCCCCTCGTCTTGAATTCGGCGCCCGCCTGCAAATTCAGGATCTTGAGATACGACGTAATTCATAAATAATTCAGACTAAAGATCATTCTTTCAAGCGGCAATTTTAGGAAAGATTATTCTATATATTTAGACGGGAATTTTATGATAAAATCTCGTTCTCTGTCGGAGCATATTTTGATTTCATCACAAAAATTATGCAGAATAAGGGAAGGGTAAAATGTTTGTTTGGGTCTTTCACCGGATCAGCGGCCTTTTACTGATTCTTCTTTTGGCAATTAAGTTCCTCACCTCCTTTTTCTTGATGACCAAGGGGCAGAAGCCCGATTGGGCCCTTGTCCTCCACACGAACCACCTCACGGACACACTCCTGATCATTACCGGGGTATACCACGCCTTCTATGGCCTCCGAACGGTCGTCATCGATCTGGGCCTACGGAAGGAGAAGCTCCTCTTCTGGATTTTCACCGGCCTCGGGACGGCATTCTGCATCTTCCTGCTCGTCATCTACTACACCAGGAACTACTGAATGATCAGTCACGATCTCCTGATTGTGGGCGGAGGGTTGGCCGGTCTAGCGGCGGCGATGAGCGCTGACCCCAGGCTCAAAGTGGCTGTCATCTCCAAGGTTCATCCTCTTCGCTCCCATTCCGTCGCGGCCCAGGGAGGCATCAACGCCGCCTTGGGCAATCACCCGAATGGGAAGGATGATGCCTGGGAAAAACATGCGTTCGACACTATCAAGGGAAGCGATTATCTGGCCGATCAGGATGCTGCGGAGCTTCTGTGCCAGAAGGCTGTTCCCCTCATGTATAAGCTCGACCACTGGGG
>Ga0299912_10001316_pt1 | contig 20045 bp, 15 predicted proteins | sample RVTome_2_FD_207667 | JGI IMG/M metagenome (GOLD analysis project Ga0299912, IMG submission 207667) | Soil microbial communities from uranium-contaminated site in the Upper Colorado River Basin, Wyoming, United States - RVT95D214 (version 2) ... | reverse complement strand
GCAGGTTTGTCGATAACAGCCCAACGATAACCTGGCTGGCCAATTACTGGGTCGTCCATAAATTGGGAGGATTGAAACCGACCCTCGTTGCCGATAGACTTATAAAAAACGACCTGAAGACCATCTGGGATGACCGGGTCCTCAATCGGGCTTATCACATTTTCAACGGCGCACCAAAAGTGGTCATCCGCGAGGCCAACGGCAATCTGCCTGAAGATTTGAAAAAGCTTTTAAGCGCCATGACCATGGGTGGACAACCCCCAAAACAAGCCCCCCCATGACCAACCAAAAATTTCAAATATGTTTAGTTAGTATTATGTCCGGAAAAACCCACATTCCTATCTCTATAATTTAAAGAAAATAATTGAACCTATCGACTTTAAAGGGTATAAAAATTCTTTAATTGTTTTTCACAAGTAATGAATATTGAGGAGACCTCATCTATGCCGGAAAATCACGAATTGAATTCCATGTTCTTTCCGAAATCGATTGCCCTGGTCGGCGCCTCACCTAATCCCCAGGGATGGGGAGGAACCAGTTTTATGTTACGGCTTCAGAATATCGGGTTTCCCGGGAAAATCTACCCGGTCAATCCTAAAGCCACCGAGATATTGGGTTTAAGGGTCTATCCGAATCTGCTGTCCGTCCCTGAAACGGTGGACCTGGTAATCATTGCCATCTCCGCACCTAGTGTACCGGCGGTTCTGGAAGACTGCATCGCAGCGGGTATAAAGAATGTGCATATCTTCAGCTCCGGATTCAGCGAAACCGGAGAGGAAGAAGGTAAAAAACTCGAACAACATATTATGGAAATAATCAGGCGCGGCAACCTGCGGGTCGTGGGACCAAACTGTATGGGGCTATATGTACCCGCCAGTAAACTGGCTGGGTGGGGAGTAAAGCCCGCCGGCACAGGACATGTCGCTTTCCTTTCCCAGAGCGGGGGTCACGGTGAAATACTCACCGCCTATGCCCAGTCGCTTGGGGTCTATTTCAGCAAAATAATCAGTTTTGGAAACGCCTGTGGACTCCAGGTGGCGGATTTTCTCGAATATCTTCTTCAGGATCCGGATACCCATATCATCTCTATTTATCTGGAAGGGATCAAGGACGGGAACCGGGTGACTCGACTCATCAAAGACATCAACCGGTCCAAGCCGGTTATCATCTGGAAGGCCGGCTTAACAGAGTCTGGTTCGCGAGCGGTCGCCTCTCACACCGGGTCATTGGCCGGTAACAATGAAATTTGGGATGCTTTTTTTAAACAGACCGGCGCTATCAGGGCCAACTCCCTGGAGGAGATCATCGACGTTGTCCTGGCTTTCCTGTATCTGAAACCTTCCCGTGGGAAACGAACTCTCCTCCTTGGCGGTGGGGGCGGTAACTCGGTGGCCTTTGCCGACATTTGCGGTCGCCAGGGTCTGGAGATACCGCCCCTTTCCGAAAAAACCAGGAAAGAACTTAACCAATTCATCCGTCTGGCAGGGAACAGCACCCGGAATCCCCTCGATGTCTGGATGGTCCAAAGAGAGGTTAAACTCTATCGCCGGGTCATGGAAATAGCCCTGTCCGACCCGGCCATAGATCTGGCCATTGTGGATCGGGTTGTCGGCGGTCTGGATTTATTTGATGATGATGAACACCCTGAGGGGGACCAGGAAAAGGGACTTGGTGAGGTCAATGATTTCCTGATCGATTTCGCCAGGAACAATCCTTTTGGCAAACCGCTGGCGGTTTCCATGGACCTCTATGGTAATGATCTGCACTGCGCGAACACCGCCGCTCAATTACGCGGGAAATTCGTCACTTCCGGTGTACCGGCCTATCCTTCTCTGGAAAGTGCGGCCAGGGCCATGGCCCGTTTCATCGATTACCACGAATTCCAGGCGAAACACGGCAATACCCATCGCTCTTAAAAAGAACCCGGATGTTGCAAAAGCCGAGGATACCGCAGATCCATAGAATTATTTCTTTAAAAAAATAAAATTCTTTCTGTTTGGATTTACCCCCCGGAATTCGGGTATATGATTAAATTCTAAAAAATTAAATCACGATTTCAAAAAGAAATTTCTGATCCCTCAACCCTTTGCGAAACAGGGAATAGGTTTTTCGTAATTATCAAAAGGTAATCTTCCGGTAAAATATTTTCTTGCCTCCTTCAGCGATAAAAATATACATCCCCACGATGGCGGCCAGCAAAGGGAAAAAATAGAAGGGCAGGGCCTGGAAACCAAACATTTCACCAAAGGGGGTATAGGGAAAAAGCAGAGTGGCCCGGGTTAATGCCCGGCCGGGTTTGCTCTTGAGAAAGGGGCGGCGGGTAGGGGTCACCAGGACAAACAAGGCCGCTGAAATGACTGACTCGATAAACCAACCGGTTCTGAATTGAGCCGGTTGGTCCTTGAGGGAAAAAGCGCCCGAAGGTTGAGCCTGGAACCACGTCTTCCTTCGGGCGCTCTCGGGGGGGCTAATTCGGTTTTACTGCGGCGAAGAGACGGTTTTCTCCTCGTTGTACCAAGAGCAGGATATTGTCCTGGCCTTTAATCTTTTCAATCTTCTGTAAAAAATCATCGGCATTTTTGACCGGTTTCCGGTTGACCTCCCGGATGACATCTCCGGTTTGAAGACCCGCCTCGTCGGCCGGGCTCCCGGATTCAACCTGGGTCACTACCACACCTCCTGATTTTTTTAAACCGAGTCCCCGAGCGATTTCCGGAGTAATATTTTGGACTGTAATACCCAGGGAAGGTTGAGAGGTGGATGCCTTGGCCACTTCTCCTTTTTCATCCATTTCTCCAACTTTCAAAGAGCGCTCCATGACTTTTCCTTCTCTGGACAGCTTCAAGGCAATCATTTTCCCCATAGGGGTCGAAGCCACGATTCGGGGGAGGTCATTCGCTTCTGAGATTTTTTTACCGTCAAACTCCAGGATGATATCCCCTTGCTCGATGCCGGCCTTTTCCGCCGGACTGCCCGGGCTTACCTGGGCCACCAGGGCGCCCTTTTTTTCCATGAGACCGAATGATTTGGCCAAATCCGGGGTTACCTCCTGGATGGTCACGCCCAGCCAGCCTCGGGTTACATGGCCCTTGTTCTGGAGTTGACCGGCAATCTCTTTGGCCATGTTGATCGGGATGGCAAAACCAATTCCCTGGCCTTCGGCTACAATGGCCGTGTTAATGCCGACCACCTCCCCTTTCATATTGATGAGGGGTCCCCCGCTGTTGCCGGGGTTGATGGAAGCGTCTGTTTGGATAAAGTTATCATAGGGTCCGGATCCGATCACCCTCCCCTTGGCGCTGACGATACCTGCGGTCACGGTCTGTTCCAGTCCGAAAGGACTGCCGACGGCCACGACCCAGTTCCCGACCTTAATATCCTCTGAGTTGCCAAGGTTCAGGGGGTGGAGATCCGAGACCCCTTCGATCTTGAGAAGGGCCAGATCGGTTTTGGGATCCCGTCCCACGACCTTACCTTGATACTCGTTGCCGTTGCTGAGTTTCACTTTGATCTGGTCGGCCCCTTCAACCACGTGGTTGTTGGTCAGGATATACCCGTCGCGGCTGAAGACAAACCCCGAACCAATGCCTCGCTGTTCATACCCCTTTGGCGGGTTTCCTTGGAAAAAAGGCCCAAAAAAATCACCGAAAGGATCCTTTCCCCCAAAGGGAAAACCCGGGAAATTGCGGGAATTCAGGCCTATATTCTTTACCTTTTTGACGACCTGGAGATTGACTACCCCGGAACGAACTTTTTCCGCCAGGTCACTAAAGTTTGCCGGAACCATAGGGGGCTGGGAAACAGCGGATTCCGGTGAAACCGCCGCATGGGAATATCTGACAGCCTGGGACACCCCAAACCCTACTCCTGTCAGCGCCATGATCAAGACTAGAGTAAGGAGAATGGTTTTGAATCGTTTTCTATGTTCCATCTTGTTCCTCCTTAGTTGAGATAATGGATTTTGGGTGAAGATAAACCCTTTCTTATGATGGAATGATAAATCAGGAAGATGATCGGAAGATGACCGGAAGATTACAAATTGGTCATGTTGGAAATGGGGATTAGCGGTTTTGAGGCGGTTGGGATTTAGGGAGGAGGACTCTGAAAGTACTTCCTCCATTCGGTTGACTTAAGGCAATAATATCTCCGCCGTGGGCCCGGGCAATAGCCCGGGCCAGACTCAGGCCTAATCCGATGCCTTCCAGAGACCGGCTTTGGTCGCATCGATAGAACCGTTCAAAAATCCGGGGAAGATCGCTTGGGGAAATACCGATCCCGGTGTCTTTGACGGCGATCACCAAATTTGTCTCCTGTTCTTCAAGGGAAACGGTAACGGACCCCGCCGGCGGGGTATATTTGATGGCATTGTCCAGAAGATTGGAGAGGATGCGCTGGATCATTCGGGTATCTCCCATCAGACGGTATCCCTTCGACACATCACAGCTTAAGGTCAATCCTTTATCCTCCGCTGTGGGTGAAAATAATTCACAAGCCTCATGAACCAGGACACTCAGATCCACTTCTTCAACAGCGATACTATCGACCCCGGATTCGGTTTTCGAAATCAGGAGCATGGTATTGATCATGTCCAGAAGGCGGTCACATTCCTCGATAGTGTCTGCGGCCATCGTTTCATATTCGGTCATGGATTTGGCGGTGGTCAGTGTTACCTCGGCATGGCCGCGAATACGGGTCAGGGGGCTTCTCAGGTCATGGGCGATATGGTCGGTCATTTCCTTGATCTCGGTGACCAAAATTTGAATGCGATCGAGCATTTGGTTGAAAGTTTGGGCCAGTTGATCGATTTCATCTCCCTGACCTTTGAGGAGGACCCGTTCTTCCAGAATCCCTCCGGATATCTTCCGGGCTGTCCGGGTCACCGCCTCCACCCCGGAGACGGCCCTCCTGGCCATAAACCATCCCAGGCCCGCGGCCGCCAAAATCAAGATGGACATGGTGATGATGAAGATTCCCTTAAAGGCGGCCAGAAAGCGGGAATAACTCTCCATGATCAATCCCACCTGTAAAATGATGCTGGGATTGATCATGGCATATAGGATCCTGATTCTATCCGGCCGGTCCTGGAGGGTAATGGTTTCCAAAACAGGCCGGCCGTCATGAAGCAATTCCCGGATGGCTTTTTCGGTAACAGGGATATTTTTCCAATAGACCATGTTGGAGGAGGAAAAAACCTGTCCGTCCAAAGAAAGGAATCGAAAGAAAACCTTCTTTTCGCCGGCGGCTTTGGCCTCTACCAAGGCGACACTTTTGACGGCTTCAATACCTTCGGTAGCCAGAAGTGTTGAGAAGCGGTTGACCTGTCCTAAAAGCTCCTGGTCGGTTTGGTCGCGCATGAAGGAAGTGATAAGCATATAGAACAAGAGGAAGGCAACACAGGACGAAAAGGTGAAGATCCCGGCATACCAGAGGGTCAGTCGAAAGGAGAGGGTATTCAAAAAATTAACGGGTTTCCTTAAGGACATACCCCACTCCCCGGATGGTATGAATCAGTTTCGTTTCAAAATCCCGATCGATTTTATCCCTGAGCCGGCAGATCCGGGCCTCGACCACATTGGTCTGGGGATCAAAATTATAATTCCAGACATGTTCCATTATCATCGTTTTTGAGACGACCCGCTCGACACTGTGCATGAGATATTCGAGGAGGGAAAATTCAATCGGCTGGAGCTCGATCTTCCGCCCTCCTCGGGTAACTTCACGAGTGAGAAGATTGACGGATAGATCGCCTACGGTCAGGCGGGTAGGTTCGGAAAGGCCGCTGGTTCGGCGGATCAAGGCCTGCACCCGGGCCAGAAGCTCGGAGAAAGCGAAGGGCTTGGTGATATAGTCATCGCTTCCGGTTTGAAGCCCTTTAACCCGATCGTCAATAGATCCCTTGGCACTCAGGATGATGACCGGCGTACGGACTTTTTCTTTCCGCATCCTTTCGATGAGGGATAACCCGTCCCGTTTGGGCAGCATGATATCGATGATGGCGGTATCATAGGGCCCGGTTAAAGCCATATCGAGACCCGTTTCCCCATCGGGGGCGTGATCCACGGCATAGCCGGCTGCTTTTAGACCCTTCACAATAAAAGAGGCAATTTTAATGTCATCCTCAACCACTAAAATACGCATACCAAATCCTTTTTCAAGTCCTCAATCTAAGTTCTGGTTTAGTAGGCAACTTCATCCAGTTGAATTATAACAGCCTGCCTCCAACAAAGCAAAAATATTCGAAAATGAGAACTGCCAATGGTCAACCTTGCCAAACCAGGAACGAAACGATATAATTTTAGGGAATTTTTTCCCTTCCGGCACTTTTATCATGGAAGTCAGAAAGGGATCAGAAAAACAGACCGGGAGGATCGGAAAATATCAGAAAAATTATGGGCCTGTTTGAGATGCTTTAGGTTTCAAAAACTTAATAAAACCTGAAAAAGGAGAAGACCTGTGAAATGGATAACCCGTTCCCATGTACATGTCGATCGAGTGGCCTGCCCCTGGCTGATCACCCGGTTTATAGACTCGGAAGCCGAATTCCTCTTCGTCCCCAAGACCAAAGTGATGGAAATGGCCGAAAAGGAAGGCGCCATCCCTTTTGATACACCTGGGGTTAAGTTAACCCACCAGGCTGAACTCTGCTCCTTTGATGTCATTATCAAGGAATATGGGTTGACCGACAAAGCCCTGCTTCGCATGGCCAAAATCATCAATGCTGCAGACACCAATCGGATGGAAGCGGATCCCTTGGCCGCGGGATTTGAGGCCATCGCAGTGGGCTACAGCTTGCGCTATCCGAAAGATCTGGAAAACATCGAACGGCAGTTCGAAGTCTATGACGCCCTTTATGCCTGGTGCCGGTTGGATACGGTCCGGGGCAAGGTCTAACCAAAAAGAATTGAAATTCTGGAATCCAGGAGCCAGAATTCAGAATGAGGATGGATCGTTATAAAGATCTGGTTTTTATTCTGGATTCTAATCACCACAGAAACGCAAGACCAGCTTATTAAATTGTGAGAGATACCTTCTCAGATAACAAAGAGCAAGAATCAAAAGGAAAATCATGACCGCCCTAAAAACCCAAAAAAATCCCGCTGCCGGCATTTCCGGTTTTCTGGCCCTGCAGCGCAGCACGGTTGGCCTGCTGGCCATGGTCGTACTGGTTGGAATGGGCGAGCGAATGGCCGAACGCTTCCTGCCAATCTACCTGCTGGCTTTGGGAGGCGGAGTTTTAGTCATAGGCCTGCTTCAGGCCATGGATAATCTTCTTTCGGCCCTCTACAGTTTTCCCGGCGGTTATCTTTCTGATCGGATCGGGGTCAAGAAATCCCTTCTGGTTTTTAACCTGGTGGCTATGGCCGGCTTTGCTTTAGTGGCCCTGGTCCCGGCCTGGCCGGCAGTCCTGGCCGGAGCCGTGCTTTTTATCTCCTGGTCGGCAATTTCCCTGCCGGCCACCATGAGTCTGATCTACCGGGTTCTTCCCCAAAACAAGCGCACCATGGGGGTGACTATGCACTCGCTGGTGCGCCGAATCCCCATGGCCCTTGGTCCGGTGATCGGCGGGCTTTTTATCGGGATATGGGGTGAGCGCAGCGGGGTTCGTCTGGCCTTTGTAGCCGCTCTGGCCATGGCTCTTACGGCCTTGATGCTGCAGCAAAGGATGATTGAAGACGATCGACCGGAGACGACTTCCCCGGCTGAATCCGGCGAACTGAAACCGGAAAAAAATCCGCTCAAACTTTTGCGGCTCATGAACCCGTCCATGAAGGGATTGCTGGTAACCGATATTCTGATCCGGTTTTGCGAGCAGATCCCCTATGCCTTCGTGGTGGTCTGGTGCATGAAAAGCATAAACCACCCGGTGTCGGCAATCCAATTCGGTCTTCTGACCTCCATCGAGATGGCCACGGCGGTCTTGGTTTACATTCCAGTAGCCTACATGGCCGACAGGAGCCGCAAAAAACCCTTTGTGCTCATCACCTTTATTTTTTTTACCTTATTTCCTTTGGTGCTTTTCTACAGCCGTTCTATGGGGTGGTTGATCCTGGCTTTCATTCTGCGAGGGCTTAAGGAGTTTGGTGAGCCCACCCGCAAATCCCTGATCATGGATCTCTCCCCGGACCACTGCAAAGCGGGTATGTTCGGGCTCTACTACCTTATACGGGATGTTTTTGTTTCCCTGGCTGCCTTTGGCGGGGCCTTCCTGTGGCAAGTCAGCCCCCAGGCCAATTTTCTTACCGCCTTCGCCTTCGGAATCGTCGGAACTATTGGATTTGCCGTTTTTGGGCGGGATATGCCGGCCCCGGAAGGATAAGGGTAAAAGCATGGCACGAATCATCTCTTTAATTCTAACACCCGTTCTGATTTTAGGAGCCTTGGTAGGCTTTATTTCGGCGTCAAATGAATGGCCGCTGACCAATGTGCAGAGCCCTCGGAAATCCGATCATTTTGACGGGCAGCGTTTTTTTAATAGAGAACCAAGTCATAACCTTCGAGATATGCTGAAATGGTTATGGGAAATGGAGCGGGTCGACTGGCCGGACTGGATCGAAGATCCTCCCCGGCAGAAACCGCCAAAATTGGTGAAAAAAGGTGAACTTCGGGTCACCTATGTCAATCACGGGACGGTTTTGATTCAAATGGACGGCCAGAACATCCTGACCGATCCTATATGGTCCAGGTATGCCGGCCCCTTTCCCTGGTTCAGTCCGAAAAGGATCCGTTCCCCCGGAGTTGAATTTGAGGATTTACCGCGGATAGATATTATTCTTATCAGCCACGATCATTACGATCATCTCGATCTGCCCACTCTAAAAAAGCTGACGGTAAGAGACCGGCCCTTGGTTCTCGCCGGCCTTGGGGTGACGCGATATCTTAAGCCTGAACTTTTTAAAAAAGTTTGCGAAATGGATTGGTGGCAGGAATATATCCATACACCTTCTAATTTGAAAATCACTTTTGTCCCGGCACTCCATCAGTCGGGACGAAGCCCCTTTAAAAACAACCGGACCCTTTGGGGAGGATTTGTGATTGAAGGTAAGTCGGAAAGGGTATACTTTGCAGGGGATACAGGGTTCGGGGCCTTTCTGAATGATATCAAGAACCGTTTCCAGACCTTCCGATTGACTATTTTCCCGATAGGAAGTTATGAAAAGAGGTGGTTCATGAAGAACCAGCACATGAATCCCGAAGACGCGGTAAGGGCCCATTTATTGCTTAAATCCGAACAAAGTCTGGGTATGCACTATGCCACTTTCCGCGAACATCCCGAACAAACGATAGATGCCCATGAGAAAGATCTGAGCAACGCCTTGGAACAATACGGTTTAGCTCCGGAGCGATTCTGGATTTTGAAATTTGGTGAAGGGAGAAATCTGTAAATTATTCCTCAGGTATTTTTGAACCGGGGTTCCTTCCACCAAGGATAGAAATCCGGCATATCCTGACTCAGTTTCATGGAAAAGTCGGGCTTTCGCTTTTCCAGGAAGGCATTCACCCCTTCCCGGCAGTCTTTTGACCGGGCCATGAAGTGAACAGCCTTGGACTCGACACGATGAGCTTCCATGGGATGTTCGACTCCGACCATCCTCCAGACCAGCTGTTTAGTCAGGGCCACGGAAACGGATGAGGTGTTCTCAACGATTTCACGGGCTTTTTCCATCGCTGCCGGCAGCAGGTCGTCCGCGGGCAGCACCCGAAGAACCAGCCCGGTTTGCAAAGCCTCCTGGGCGGAAAAGACCCGTCCGGATATCAGCCATTCCGCAGCCTGACCGATCCCCACTACTCGTGGCAGAAACCAGGTGCAGCAACCATCCGGCGCAATGGCCCTTCGAGTGAACACAAAACCCATTTTGGCCGACTCCGACGCCATCCGGATATCCATGGGCAGGGTCATGGTGGCACCTATGCCCACTGCAGGACCATTGATTGCAGCGATCACCGGCTTTTTCATCTCGAAAATCCGAAGGTTCAATACCCCACCCCCATCCCGGAACTCATTGATCGGATCAGCTCCTTGACTGAAGACCGATCCCCCGCCGGCACTCAGGTCCGCGCCGGCGCAAAAACCTCGGCCGGCACCGGTGAAAATCAATACCCTGATCTCGTCGTCTTCATCCGCCTGATCAAGGGCCTGAATGATTTCCTGACCCATTAGTGGGGTATAAGCGTTCAACTTCTCCGGCCTGTTCATCACAATAAGCCCGATCCCATTTTCTTTTTCATACCTGATCTGTTCAAACGGCATGGTTCCCTTCCTTTATGGGTATTTTGAAATTTTTACTGTCTTTGTTTGTTTTTTTTATCACCTTTGGTTTATTAATTCAAATCCTGCGAAGTCTTTTGACAGAACAACCCGAAACTTTGTATAATTCAACCTTTCTAAAAAAAAGCTCAAATCACCTTTTATCCAAGAAAACGGCAGGGACCGGGGTTCTTTAAGAATAAATCGTTGAGGCTTGGTGAAAAATAATTTTCAGCAGAGGGTATTGGAAATTGTGCAGGCCATTCCGCGAGGTCAGGTCCTGACCTATGGGCAGGTGGCTGCTCTGGCCGACACGCCAAGGGCCGCGCGGCAGGTGGGGCGTATCCTCTACTCTCAGGGGCGAACCGTGCCCTGGCAGCGAGTGATTAATCATTACGGTGGGCTTTCGACTTACAAGGTGGGCAGCGGGGAACTGCAACGGGCTCTGTTGGAACAAGAAGGCATTTCCTTCAAGGTGGATGGAACGGTTGACTTGAAGAAATATCAATGGCGGCCGGGTTTACTGATGATAAAAAAAATGAGACTGCCGGAGGAGGTCGACTTCCAGATCAATGCCCGGTTGCCCTTCTCCAAGGTTAGGTTAAAATAATCCACTAATAGAGAAAGTTATATCCTTTTTTGAAGGAGAATGATGGATGGAGAAATCAAAAGGATTAAAGGTCGTCGTTTCATTCCTGATTATTGTGATCGCTGTGGTTTTACTTTCGTCATTTTTTGTTCGGATTTGGGGAGGAAAGTCGGAAGCGTTGCCGGAACAGGCCTCGATAATTCTCAATGAGGAAATGACCATTCAAGAATTCGGCAAGACCAACGCGGTTGAGCAAGAGATTCTTGAGAAGGTTTTTGGAATTTCCGGAAAAGAGGGCCTTCAAAAAACCATCAGGGAGTCAGGAATAACCTTGGAGGGGATACGCTCCAGGATAGCTAAAGAAAGCACCCTGCGGGAAGAGTATGAATCCAGGAACTGGATAAAAATACCTTTAAAATTCGCCCTATGGATCATTTTCCTTTCAACCGTTTTTGTTTTCATAAGGAAAGGAGGTCTCACACCGAAGGTGAGAAAAGTTTTTTATTTTATGGCTATTGCGGTTTTCGGGATCATTCTCAGTTCGGATCCGAGTCCGATGGGCACAGTTAAGGACACCGTTGTTCTCCTTGGAACCAAAGGGATTATTTTCCCTCCACGGATCATCGCCCTTACCGTCTTTCTGATCATGGTCTTGCTGGCCAATAAATTTATCTGTTCCTGGGGATGTCAGTTCGGTACCTTGCAGGATGCCCTGTTCCGCATCAACCGTCAGGGTAAGGACCGAAAAGGCATCTTGCCCCAGGTGAAGCTTCCCTATATCCTGACTAATTCGGTCCGAGTGCTTGTTTTTGCGGCGCTTACCCTGGTCGTCTTTGCCTGGGGGTTTGACCTCATCGGGGCTGTCGATCCTTTTAAAATATTCCATCCCTCCATCGTCAAGTTTGGGGCCTGGTTCTTCATCGGGGGAATCCTTCTGGGCAGTCTTTTTATCTACCGGCCTTGGTGCCACCTGTTTTGCCCTTTTGGTCTTGTCGGTTGGCTGGTTGAAAAAGTAAGTCTCTTTAAAATTCAGGTGAATTATGACACCTGTATCGCTTGTGAGTCCTGTGCCAAGGCCTGTCCTTCCTCGGTTATGGAGGCCATTTTAAAGAGGGAGAAGACCATACCGGATTGTTTTAGTTGTGCAACCTGTATCGGGGTTTGTCCAACCGGCTCGATTAGGTTTAAAACAGGAAAACGGCAAAAACCTCCCCAGGGCAAATATAAACTGAAAAAAGAGGAGGGGTTATAGTATTTCCCCATTTTTTTCTTTATATCTATATTTCAACAAGGGCTGTTTCCTGCTTTGCCTACCCACATTGGTGCCTTTTCGGACCTCTTTAATTCCTTTTGCCCTTATACGGGCCATAAATACTTCCCCCGGTTGGTTAAAAAATCCTTGTAAATTCGGTAATAGTCGGTTTCCTCATAACGGGTTTCGGTAATGGGGAGGGCATCGAAATTGTAAATCGTAGCTTCCGGGTAGGATAGAAGAATGGGGGAATGGGTGACGATAAGAAATTGAGCGAGCCCCGTTTCGCTGGTATCTTTCAGAATCCTCAGTAATTCGATCTGCTTTCTCGGGGACAGGGCGTTCTCGGGTTCATCCAGGAAATACAAACCTTTTCTCCGGTAGGTGCTGTCGAAATACTGGATATGCCTTTGGCCATGAGAGCGGGAAATGAGGGAATCCCCCCCAAAATATTCAAAAAGCTTTGGACTGGGTTTGGCCCAGGAATCAATGCATTCGGCCAGATACCTAAAAATTTCCGAATCAAAGTACGATCCCGGTACAGGGCCGTTCTTCCATTCCACCTCTAAATATTTATAGAGTTCCTCTGCGTACTGGTTTTGGTAATAAACCCGCCTTTCATAGCCCTCTTCATCCCGCCAGATATGGATGGCGCATCTGAGGGCGACCGCTTTTAATAAGGTGGACTTGCCGGTCCCGTTTTCGCCGACAAAAAAGGTTACGGGTTGGGTGAAACCCAAGGTCTTGGTTTTTTGAAAAATTTCCAGATTGAAGGGGTAACAATCTTTGGTCGGAAATCGCCGGCTGTGGATGTTAATTTTTTTTAAATGCATAATCCCTCTTATCCTAATCTAACGCTTGTTACCCAAGAATGGCCCACAGGGTTTCCTGAAGGGTGCTTAAGGTAAAGGGCTTTTGAACGAACCCGGCCAGACCCTTCCCGGTAAAACGCTGAGTCACCTCCTGTTCATTGTAACCGCTGGTTACCACTACCCGGACGTCATCCCTGATCCTGCGCAGTTCCCGAAAACATTCCTCTCCGTCCAAACGAGGCATGGTCAGGTCCAGGAGGACACAACGGATTTGATCCGCTCGGCGGCGAAAGGTTTCGATGGCCTCTTGTCCATCCGCTGCGAGAATCACTTCAAACCCTAACCGCTCCAGCATTCGTTTTCCAACCTGACGAACGGTTTCATCGTCGTCAACCAACAAGACGAGTCCACTTCCCTGCCAAATCCGTTTTTCTTCCTGAATCTTGTTCTCCTGATTTTCGGGTTCAGCAGGAACCACCGGGAAGAGGACCTTAAAAGCTGACCCCTTCCCCGGTTCACTATAAACCTTAATAGCGCCCTGATGTCCCCGGACGATACCCAGGATGGCGGCTAATCCCAAGCCCCTTCCGGTAAACTTGGTGGTAAAGAAGGGGTCGAAAATTTTATTCCGGGTTGTTTCATCCATGCCGTGGCCGGTGTCGGCCACTTCCAGATACACATAAGGTCCTTCAGGCAGATTGTCATTCAGAAAGGTCTCTCCCAAATAATGGCTGTCGCATTCGATCACCCCGGTCGATACAGCAATAACCCCATTGGCTTCCCCGATGGCCTCAGAGGCATTGGTGATCAAATTCATGATAACCTGCCGAAGTTGGGTGGCATCGGCTTTCACCGCTGGGAGGTTTTGATCGAAATGATATCGAAGAGCGGCCTTCTTGGAGATAGAGACTTCCAGCAGGTGGGCCATCTCTTGAACGACCTCCGAAAGGTTCAGCTTTTCCACGATAAACTTCCCCTTACCGGAGTAAGCCAACATCTGACGGCAGAGTTCTGCGGCTCGGCGAGAGGCTTTTTCGATTTCCTGAATATTTGAGCGAACCGGGGAGACCGGAGATAATTCCATCAGGGCCAGATCGGCGTTTCCCAAAATACCCATCAGGAGATTATTAAAGTCATGGGCAATACCTCCGGCCAGCACCCCCAGGCTTTCCAGCTTCTGGACATGTCTTAATTGATCCTCCATTTTCCGCCGCTGTTCCTCAGCTTCCTTCCGATAGGTTATATCCCTGGCGATAATCAGGACTCCCGAAGGTTTGTTTTTCTCTTTCAATATAGTGGAATTGACCTCCACGGGAATTCTTTTTCCGGCCTTATTGATGAACTCCATTTCATATGCCCAACGCCCTTCATCACTGGCCATCCGTCGGGTAAACATTTCATTCACCTGGGGCCAAGTCTCTTTAGGGAGGATATCAAAGATATTCTTCTGCAGGGCCTCTTCCAGGCTGTACCCACCAATGGTCAGGGCGGCTTGATTGAGATAAGTGGGTTTCCCGGAGAGGTCCACGGAAAGAATAAAATCCTGGGCTGTTTCTGCAAGTTGCCGGTATTTTTCTTCGCTTTTCCGCAGGGCCCTTTCTGTCTGCCAGCGTTCGGTTATGTCCCGGGCGATCCCTTGGACGATTGGTTCTTCAACCCCTTCCACCCGCAAGTAATTGTGGTATTCCCAAATCCGTCTTTCCCCCTGACGGGACATCACCGCCAATATCCCCTGCGCAACCCCGTTGCGTTGGATGTCCGCCAGGTACTCGTCCACCAAACCCCGGAACTCAGGGATGGCTAAGTCCTGAAGGTTCAACCCGATCAGCTCTTTTGTCTCATAGCCCATCAATCGAACGGCCTCCGGATTTACGCTAAGGAGCTTCCCGGTCAGATCATGGGTGCAAATCAGATCCATGCTATGTTCAAACAAATCCCGATATTGCCCTTCGCTTTTTCGCAACTCTTCTTGGGCCTTTTTAAGAAGGGTAATATCCATATAGGCGATTAGGGCTCCATACTTTTCCAAGGGAAGCGGGGTCGCGGTAACATTGAGCCAAATAATACTCCCGTCTTCTCTATAGACCCCCATTTCAACATTTTCTATTAGACGGTTCTGTTTTAAGGCTATGGCTGCGGGAAGTTGTTCCGCCGGCATGGGGGAACCATCGGGCCGGATAATTTTCCAGGACGGGCTCTTAAGATTTCTGCGGGTGTGCTCAGTTCGGGGGATTCCCAGGAGTTTTTCTGAAACCTGATTCACTTCGACGATATTTCCATCTTTATCGGTTATTGAAATACCGATCGGCAGGGTCTCAAAGAGGTTCCGGAATCGGACTTCGCTTTCTTGAAGGATCTCCTCTTTCTGTCGGCGCCTTTTGAAAATCGGTGCCATGGCCAAAACTCCGGCCAGCATTAGAATGGAGACGAACAGAGAAAAGAGTTGGGGGAGAAACCGGGCTTGCTCAACGGATTCCAGCCGGCCCAGAAGTCCGGCAAATTGGAAGCATTGATGTGCGGTCATCAGGACCATGGCGGTACTCAATAACACCCAGGCACGGGCCCGGCCGGTGATAGGAATGAGGCGTATGGCCAGAATGGCTGTTAACCCCTGCAAGATTATGGAAATTCCAATAATAAATAAACCATCCATCGGTACCTCCCAAGAGGTTCAACGGTTTTTAGCTTTGCAAAACCCGATAAACCCACACCTATCCCAAAAGAGTCGCTTGTTCAAGATATGGCTTTTTGTTCCGAGAATGTCAATATTTTTCCTGTGGAGGAACAGGCAATCCCGTGACGCGGTTTTGGGAAGGGGGAAACTTTAGGAAAATGTTGCAATCTCTACCGGTCTTCATTATATTACCTTTAAATGATAGAGAAATTTAACCTATGGAATAAATGGAAAACCCGGGATAAAGCTCCTTCCAGGGATCGTCTGGGCCTTTTATTTCGATATAAATATTCCTCTTTTAAAATGCTCCTGGATTCCAATTCCCAGTTCTTGAAGGTCATAACGGACCTGGAGGAAATGCTCAGGGGCCGGCAAATCTTCGGCATGTCTTATGTTAAAACCCAAACAGACCGGGCTGTCTTCCATGTCTTAAGGATGGTTAAAAACCTGGATGATTTATCCAACCACCGGTATGCCAAACTCTTTGAAGTGGTGGAAGAAATAAAATTAAAAATCCAGGCCGAACTGGGGCAGAAAAAAGAATCGCCGCCGACTGAACCGACCCTGGCCTATTCTCAAATCAACAAAGAGATGGTGGACTGGGTGGGAGGGAAAAACGCCAATCTCGGGGAAATCCACGGTCGATTACATCTACCGGTTCCGGAAGGATTTGCCATTACCACCCGGGCTTTTGAGACTTTTTTAGGTTATAATAATTTATTTGAAGAAATCAATACCAAAAAAATGGAAATCGATCCCTATGATCCGGAATCCATCAGCCGAGCCAGTCGGGATATCCAAAAAATCATCCTTTCCTCCCAGCTCCCGGATGATTTGGAGCAGGACATTCGATCAACCTATGACCAAATGGCCCATAGGATACAGGAGGCCGGCATAAAGGACCCATCCCCCAGGGTGGCTATTAGGAGCAGTGCTATCGGAGAAGACAGTGAGCTCTCCTTTGCCGGACAATACCTGTCGGTATTGAACGTCTCTTCCGATCAATTAATGGAGACCTATAAAAAGGTAGTGGCCAGCTTGTATACCCCCAGGGCCATTGCCTATCGTCTGAATAAGGGGATTCGGGATGAAGATATCGCCATGAGCGTGGCCTGCCTTCATATGATCAATTCGCGGGCCAGCGGTGTTATTTATACCCGCGATCCATTGAATATTTTAGAGGATCATATTACCATCACCGCCGTTTGGGGACTGGGACCCTATGCCGTGGAAGGCAGAATCACCCCGGACTCTTATACGGTGGCCAAGGACAGCTCCCACAATATTCTGGTTACGGCAATTTCTCATAAGCCGGTTCAATTGATCAATGATCCCGAAGGGGGGATCAGGGAAATACCGGTTCTCCCTCAAGACCAGGATATCCCCTGTCTCTCACCGGATCAGATCAGCACCCTGGCCGAATATGCCTTAGTATTGGAGGAACACTTTAAAAGCCCTCAGGATATTGAGTGGTCCTTGGATGAGACCGGGCATCTGCTCATCCTCCAATCCCGTCCCCTCCAAGTACATTCTCCTGAAACAGGCCTTAAATCGATCCCTATGTTCCCAAACTATCCCTTGTTAATCGAGGATGGGGCCATAGCCTTTCCCGGAATCGGGTTCGGTCCGGCCTTCCAGGTTCAATCGGAAAAAGATCTGTTGAATTTTCCCGAAGGGGCTGTCTTGGTGGCTAAACATTCTTCCCCCCAGTTCGTTATCGTCATGAAAAAAGCCAGCGCAATTCTGACCGATCTGGGCAGCGTCACCGGTCATATGGCTTCGCTGGCCAGGGAATTTGCTGTTCCTACGATCCTGGATACCCGGGTGGCCACATCGGCTATTCCCTCGGGGACAGAGGTAACGGTAGATGCCTATTCGGGAAGGGTCTATCAAGGAAATGTTCCTGAATTATCATCTTTTCAGAAGATATCGGAGTCCCCTATGAAGGGAACCCCGGTCTATCAATCCCTGCGCCGTGTAGCCGACCGGATAGTGCCTTTGACTTTAATGGACCCCAAGGCCACCAACTTCGCTCCTGAATATTGCCAGACCCTCCATGATATCGGGAGACTGGTCCATGAGCGTTCCTATTCCGAGATGTTTCAGCTCAGCGACCTGGTCTCCGGAAAAGAGGGGGTTGCATTCAAACTGGAGGCCAAAATCCCTTTGGATCTTCATGTGATTGATCTGGGAGATGGGTTGATTACTACTAAGGCCGAAGAGGTACTAAAGAAAGTGACCGTCAGGGATATTGCTTCCATACCTTTTAAGGCCCTCCTAAAAGGGATGACTCATGAAGTGTTTCAGCAGCCCCAATTACGGCCGGTCAGTTTAGGGGGGTTTTTTTCCGTCATGCGAGAGCAGATGATGGCTCCGCCCCAGGCTGGCAATGAACGCTTCGGGGACCGCAGCTTTGCCATTATTTCGGATAAATATCTCAATTTCAGTTCCCGGGTGGGTTATCATTACAGCATTCTGGATTCTTATTGCGGCCCCATTGATAATATGAATTATATTACTTTTTCTTTCAAGGGGGGGGCTGCTGATGACACACGCCGGAACCGCCGTGTCCGGGCTATCGGTCTGATCCTAAAAGCTCTGGATTTTGTGGTGGAGGTCAATGGGGATCGTGTAGATGCCCGTTTTCAAAAATATGAGTGCTCTTTGATCGAAGAAAAATTAGATCAGGTAGGCAGATTGCTTTTATATACCCGTCAGATGGATATGCTCATGCACAGTGAGACCAGTGTCGAGGCCCTGGCCAAGAACTTCCTGGAAGAAAACTATTGCCTCTCTTGCTCCTGAATCTGTTTTCTTTCATAAGCCTGGCGGATTTTTTCCAACAATTCATCGATATTCACTGGTTTCATCACATAGTCAAAGGCCCCTAATTTCATCCCTTCAATCCCGGACTCCATAGAGGCATGGCCGGTGAGCAGGATTACTTCCGTTAAAGGATTTTTTTTCTTCATTTCCCGAATGGTTTCAATCCCGTCCATACCAGGCATCTTGACATCCAGAACCACCACATCAAAGACCATGGCGTCCATCAAGGTCAGGGCCTTTTGACCGCTTTCGGACCCGAAAACCTGCTGGTTTCGTTTTTGTAACCGTTTAACCAGGGTTACTCGAAAATCGTCTTCATCATCCACAATCAAGATATTAAAATTCTCAGCCATAACCCTCCTTTATGCATAGCGTCATCATTTGAAGGACTCGAAAAAAGTGGTGGCCGAGGGGCCTCTTTCCAGGGTTGTCCACTTTTATGTCCCGAGCTTCTTTGCCGGACCAAAACTTGATTGCTGTTTCAGAAGCAGGTCTAGACCAAGGCAGGAAATGAGCTTGGTTGAATGCCCTATTTCCGACTAACTTGGTTTTTGGGCCGGAATGGGGCGATGATTGCCTTTTGGACAACTTCCGAAAAGAGGCCCCCCGGCCCAGGTACACTGGATATTAATTACTTTGTACAGGGGTTTCATTATTTAACAGGAAGATAGATAGTGAAAGTCGTGCCTTTACCCTCCTCACTGGCCACCATGATCCGCCCCCCCAGTTTTTCAATGATACTGTAGACGATCGAAAGCCCTAAACCCGTGCCTTTCCCGACCTCTTTGGTGGTGAAAAAGGGGTCAAAAATCTTTCCCAAATTTTCCTTGGGAATTCCCGGTCCATTATCGGCGATCTCGATCATAATTTCGTTGTTCGTGGAAAGATGGGTAGTCCGGATGCGGATCTCTCCACCTTTTCCAATGGCATCGATAGCGTTATTGATGATATTCAGAAAGACCTGCTGTAACTGGGAAGAGTCGCTCATAATGGTGGGGAGGCTGATCTGGGGATCAATCTGGATATCGATATTGCGGAACCTGGATTCGTTTTCCAGAAAATCAACCGTCTCGTTCAAGGTTTTGTTGATATCCACCTGCTCCATAATGGGCTCCATCCGTCTGGCAAAACCGAGGAGGCGGTGAGTTACTTTTTTGGCCCGTTCCACATGGTACTCGATCCGTTTAACCGCATCTTCAAATTCCTTGAAGTTTTCACTCTTTGACTGATCTTCTTCGGCCAACAGGTCCTTGATCCAGCCGGCTTTTTCTCCAATGACCGCCAGGGGATTATTGATCTCATGGGCAATCCCGGCGGCCATTTTCCCGAGAGCGGCCATCTTGCTGGATTGGATCACCATATCCTCGCTGACGGCTTTTTCCCGATCGACCCGGATCAATTGCTGCATCATGGAGCGCGTGGATAAAAAGGCCCCGATGACAATCAACAGGATGCCTCCCAAAAAAAGAAAACCGGCGATCGTCCGCGCCCTGAGCAGAGGGGTCAATTGTTCTCTGGGGTCTTCTTTGACCACCAGAATCCAGTTGGTATTGGTAAGTTGTGTGGCGGCAAAGAGACTGGGTTCCCCTTCGATTTTGATCGACTCCACCTGGGGCTCAACAATTTTGGAAAAATCCGGAGATTTG
>Ga0299912_10001315_pt1 | contig 20050 bp, 15 predicted proteins | sample RVTome_2_FD_207667 | JGI IMG/M metagenome (GOLD analysis project Ga0299912, IMG submission 207667) | Soil microbial communities from uranium-contaminated site in the Upper Colorado River Basin, Wyoming, United States - RVT95D214 (version 2) ... | reverse complement strand
GCAATCCGCTTGTTCTCGCGGTCACGCTCTTCCCACTCGGTCTGCCATTCGGCCGGCTGATTGGACGGAGTGACCTGCACGGCGGTGACCTTGTACTCGGGGCAGTTCGTCGCCCAGTCCGAGTTCTCGGTCGTGATCACGTTGGCGCCGCTCTCGGGGAAGTGGAACGTCGAGTAGACGACGCCCGGCGGCATGCGGTCGGAGACCTTGACGCGCATGGTCGTGCCGCCGACGCGACTGGTCAGCAAGGCAAGCGTGCCGTCCTTGATGCCGCGCACCTCTGCGTCGCTCGCGTGTATCTCGAGGATGTCCTCGCTGTACCAGACGTTGTTGGCGGTGCGCCGCGTTTGCGCCCCGACGTTGTACTGGCTGAGAATGCGGCCGGTCGTGAGGATGAGCGGGAAGTTGCGGTTGGTGCGCTCGGGCGAAGCCACGAACTCGGTGAGCATGAAGCGACCCTTGCCGCGCGTAAACTCCTCCATGTGCATGACCGGCGTGCCCTCGGGCGCGTCGTCATCGCACGGCCACTGCACGCTGCCGAGCTCATCGAGCTTCTTGAAGCTGATGTTCTTGAAGGTCGGCGTGACGTGGGCGATCTCGTCCATGATCGCGGCGGCAGAGGTGTACATCATGGGATAGCCCATGGCGGTGGCGAGCCGGCAGACGATCTCCCACTCGGCCATGCCCTGCTTCTCCTTCATCACCGGGCGCACGCGGTTCACGCGGCGCTCGGCGTTGGTGAAGGTGCCGTCCTTCTCGAGGAAGGAGGTGCCGGGGAGGAACACGTGCGCGAAGGCCGCCGTCTCGTTGAGGAAGAGATCCTGCACGACGAGGATTTCCAGCGACTCCAGTGCATGCGTCACGTGGTTAGTATTGGGGTCGGACTGGGCGATGTCCTCGCCCTGCACGAACAGGCCCTTGAAGGTGCCGCTCGAGGCTTCGTCGAACATGTTGGGAATGCGCAGGCCGGGCTCTGGATCGAGCTCAACCTTCCACTCCTTCTCGAACAGCTTGCGCGTCGCCTCGTTGGAGACGTGACGGTAGCCCGGATACTCGTGCGGGAACGAGCCCATGTCGCACGAGCCCTGCACGTTATTCTGGCCGCGCAGCGGGTTCACGCCGACGCCCTCGTGGCCGATGTTGCCGGTCGCCATGGCGAGGTTGGCCATGGCCATGACCGTAGTCGAGCCCTGACTGTGCTCGGTGACGCCAAGGCCATAATAGATGGCGGCGTTGCCGCCGGTGGCGAACAGCCGGGCGGCTTTGCGGATATCCTCGGCCGGCACGCCCGTGATCGGCTCGAGCGCCTCGGGCGAGTTCTTCTCGTCCTTGATGAAGGACTCCCAGCGGGCGAAGTCATCCTTCTCGCAGCGATGGGCGACGAAGCTGCGGTCTATCAGCCCCTCGGTGGCGACGACGTGGCTCAGCGCGTTGAGCACGGCGACGTTGCTCGAGGGCTTCAGCTGCAGGTGGTAGTCGGCCCTAATATGTGGGCTGCGAACGAGATCGATGCGGCGCGGATCGACGACGATCAGCTTGGCGCCTTCGCGCAGACGCTTCTTCATGCGCGAGGCGAACACAGGGTGGCCGTCGGTCGGGTTGGCGCCGACGACCATGATCACGTCCGCCTGATCGACACTCTTGAAGTCCTGGGTGCCGGCGGACTCGCCGAAGGTCTGCTTCAGGCCGTAGCCGGTGGGCGAGTGGCAGACGCGGGCGCAGGTGTCGACGTTGTTGTTGCCGAAGGCGGCGCGGATCATGCGCTGCACGACGTAGACCTCTTCGTTCGTCGTGCGCGAAGAGGTGATGCCGCCGATGGAGCCGCGGCCGTACTTCTGTTGCACCGCCTTGAACCGGTCGGCGGCGTACTTGATCGCCTCGTCCCAGGTCACGACGCGCCACGGGTCGGTGATGTTGTCGCGGATCATCGGATCGAGCACGCGATCCTTGTGCGTCGCATAACCGAAGGCGAAGCGTCCCTTGACGCAGGAATGGCCTTCGTTGGCGCCGCCATGCTTGTAGGGCACCATGCGCACGACGCGCTCGCCCTGCATCTCGGCCTTGAACGAGCAGCCGACCCCGCAATAGGCGCAGGTCGTCACGACGCTATGCTCGGGCTGGCCGTGGTCGACGACGGATTTTTCGATGAGCGTCGCCGTGGGGCAGGCCTGCACGCAGGCGCCGCAGGAGACGCACTCGGATGCCAGGAAGTCCTCGTCCATGCCGGCCGAGACGTGCGAGGCAAAGCCGCGACCATCGATGGTGAGCGCAAACGTGCCCTGCACTTCTTCGCAGGCGCGCACGCAGCGCGAGCAGACGATGCACTTCGAGGGCTCGAACTGGAAGTAGGGGTTGGACTTGTCCTTCGGCTGCCACAGCGGGTTAGCCTCGCCGTGCTGGCGGGCGAACACGTGGTTCTCGCCCTCGTAGCCGTAGCGCACCTCGCGCAGGCCGACGGCGCCGGCCATGTCCTGCAGCTCGCAGTCGCCGTTGGCGGCGCAGGTGAGGCAGTCGAGCGGGTGGTCGGAGATGTACAGCTCCATCACGCCCTTACGGATGCGGGCGAGACGGTCGTTCTGCGTGGCGACCTTGATGCCGGGCGCCACGGGCGTGGTGCACGAGGCCGGCGTTCCGCGGCGGCCTTCGATCTCGACGAGGCACAGGCGACACGAGCCGAACGGGTCGAGGTTGTCGGTGGCGCACAGCTTCGGCACCATGATGCCGAGGTCGGCGGCGGCGCGCATGATCGAGGTGCCCTCCGGCACGGTCACGCTCTGACCGTCGATCTCCAGCGTCACCATCGTGTGCGAATGGGCGGCTGGAGTGCCGAAGTCCTTCTCCTTGATGAGCGTCATGATCTCGGTTTCGCTCGTCATGGCATAGCCTCGCGATTCTCGTTCATTCGGCGGCCTCGGCTCGCGCCGGGCGGTTGAAGTCTTCGGGGAAGTGTCGCAGCGCGCTCATCACGGGCATGGGCGTCAGGCCGCCCATGGCGCACAGCGAACCATCCGTCAGGGTGTTGCAGAGATCCTCAAGGACCTCGATGTTTTGGTCGCGTTCGATGCCGGCGATGATGCGGTCGATCACCTCCACACCACGCACGGAACCGATGCGGCAGGGGGTGCATTTCCCGCACGATTCGATGGCGCAGAACTCCATGGCAAAGCGCGCCATGCCAGCCATGTCGACCGTGTCGTCGAAGACGACGATGCCGCCGTGGCCCACCATGGCGTCCACTTTGATGAACGCCTCGTAGTCCATTGGAGTATCGAGCTTGTCGTCGGGAAGATAGGCGCCGAGCGGGCCGCCGAACTGGACGGCGCGAATGGGCCGGCCCGAGCGCGTGCCGCGGCCGTAACCTTCGATCAGCTCGCGGGCGGTGACGCCGAACGCCTTCTCGACGAGCCCACCCTGCTTGATGTTGCCGGCGAGCTGGAATGCGAGCGTGCCGCGTGACTTGCCGACGCCGAAGTCGCGATAGTACTCGCCGCCCTTGGCGATGATGATGGGCACCGAGGCGAGGCTCAGCACGTTGTTGATGACGGTCGGCTTGCCGAACAGGCCCTCGATGGCGGGCAGCGGCGGCTTGTAGCGCACCAGCCCGCGGCGGCCCTCGAGGCTTTCCAGCATCGAGGTTTCCTCGCCGCAGATGTAGGCGCCGGCGCCGACGCGGACGAAGAGATCGAAATCGTGCGGCGATCCTTGGATGGTGCGCCCCAGCCAATTGGCTTTTGTGGCGACGCGGATCGCCTCGCGCATGGTAGCGACGGCGTGCGGGTATTCGGAGCGGATGTAGATGTAGCCGCGCGTGGCGCCCACCGCGATTCCGGCGATCGTCATGCCTTCGATCAGGCAGAACGGATCGCCCTCCATCAGCATGCGGTCGGCGAAGGTGCCACTGTCGCCTTCGTCGGCGTTGCAGCAGATGTATTTCTGGTCGGCCTTGGTGTCGTGGACGGTCTTCCACTTGATGCCGGTAGGGAAGCCTGCGCCGCCGCGGCCGCGCAGGCCGGAGGTGGTCACCTCGCCGACGATGTCGAGCGGCATCATGGCGAGCGCTTTACTCAAGCCTTCGAAGCCGCCATGGGCGCGGTAATCCTTGATCGACAGCGGATCGGTGATGCCGCAGCGCGCGAACGTCAGCCGCTCCTGGTCTTTGAAGTAGGGGATTTCGTCGGTGAGGCCATGGGAGAGGCGGTGACTGCCGCCCTTGAGGAAGGTCGCTTCAAACAGTCCGGCGACGTCGGCCGGTTTGACCGGACCATAGGCCACGCGGCCGTCATCGGTCTCGACCTCGACGAGCGGCTCCAGGTAGAGCATGCCGCGCGAGCCGTTGCGCACGATCTCGACGTTGGCGTGCCGCTTATCCGCTTCGGCAGAGATAGCCTTGGCTACAGCATCGGCACCCATCGACAAGGCGGCGGCATCGCGCGGAACGAAAATCCTCGTTTTGCGCACCATGGGCTCGGCCGCCATTTCGGCCTGCTGCTGCGGCCTGCCTTGGGCCTGCTGCTGAGGGTTGCTTAGCTGCCGCGGCCTGTTCTTCTTTTTGCTCATGCCGCAGCCTCGCGGTCGAGATCGGCGACGATGGCGTCGAAGCGTTCATTGTCGACACGGCCGAAGAGATCGCCATCGATCATCATGGCTGGCGACAGCGCGCAGTTGCCCAGACAGTAGACGGCCTCGAGCGTGAACGTGCCGTCAGGGCTCGTCTCGCCGAACTTGGCGCCGAGCTTGCTCTCGGCATGCCGGCAGAGCCGCTCGGTGTGCATCGACTGGCACGCCTCGGCGCGGCAGATCTTGACCACGTGGCGTCCGGCGGGGGCGCGGCGGAACTCGTGATAGAAGCTCAGCACGCCGTACACTTCCGCGCGCGACAAGTTGAGTGCGCGCGCGATCACGGGCAGCGTCGGCTCGGGTACGTAACCCAGCTCGTGCTGCAGGGCATGAAAGATCTCGAGGAGCTCGTCGGGGCGATCACCGTGTGCCTCGCAAATGCTGCGGGCGAGTTGTTCGCTACCGGCGGGTGGCTTACTCACGATTTCGGCGGTCGTTGGTCTCGACATTGCGTGCTCGGTGGCCTCTGTCTGCGGCAAACTGACTTGTCTCAACTTGCGATGAGGGGATCAAATCGGCGCTCTCAATGCGATGATCGAAGACGCCAATGCTGCACTGCACAAATACCTGATTTTGCTCGCCTGGCAACGGCGCTCTTACACGCCGAGGCGCTGGTCGAATGTCGCCGGCGTCAGCAAGGCTGCGGTTTCCCGCAGGGCCTCGATCAGAGGGGACAGCGGATCGCGCTCTGCCACGACAAGACCCACGCTGTGTTCGACCTTTGGAGCGTCGAGCGGAATGGCCTTTACGCCCGACATGCTCCCAAGCACGTCTAATATATATTGGGGCATGATGCTTGCCAGCCCCATCAGCCGCACATTCGAACACAAGTTGATGACGGAATTTGTCTCCAGCCGCGTGACGGGATGACAGTTCGCGGTCTCGAAGGCGCGGTCGATGATGCGCCGGTTCTGCATGTTGGGCGTGAGCAGGCAGAGGGGCTCTTGGGAGGCTTCGAGCCAGGTCACCGTGGCGCGGTTGGCGAGCGGGTGAGCCTCGGGAACGAATAGGCAATAGCGCTCGACGTAGAGGGGCGTCGCCAGCAGCCCGTCGATCGGCTCGTTGTCGAGATAGGTGATGCCGACGTCGATCGAGAAATCGGCGAGGCCGCGCAGGATCTCCTCCGAGCTGTGCGACAGCACCGTGAAGTCGATCCCCGGGTGAATGGCGCGGATCTTCTGCGTGAGCAGCGGGATCATGGGCAGCGAAGAGGGGATGCCGCCGAGCACGAGGCGGCCGGTGAGCCCGCTATCGTGATCCTTGAGGTGGCCGAGCTCCTCCTGCATCGACTGCCAGTCTTTGAGGATGACGTGCGCCCACTTGAGGACGCGCTCGCCCTCGGGCGTCAGGCCACGGTAGCGCTGGCCGCGCTCGACGATGGGCACCTCCAGCTCCAGCTCGAGCTGGCGGATGCGACCCGACAATGTCGGCTGGGTCACGTTGCAGGCAGCAGCGGCGCGCGTGAAATGCCGCTCGCGGGCGAGCGCGGCGAGATACTGCAGCTGTCGGATGTCCATCGCGCCCCTCCCGAGGCAATCCGCCCGTGGCCCTGATCGTCTCGCGAGGTCTCGATTGTGCGGATGAGCGCGTCCCGGCCGAGCCGCGATCATCGATCCTTCGCCCGCGAAAGGCAATTGCACGTCGGGCTAATCCGCCGCTTTCGCAACCCCTGCCAGCGATGCCTTGTTGTCGCCTTGTAGGGCTTTGATATTCCTTCCGAACCGAAGCGGGGGTTAGCGGCATGGAACGCGAAGCGGGGCACTAAGTCCCCGCCTCCGTCAAGCCGGCTTCGAAGGGTTCGCCAAGATTGCGGCCGCGCGCGGCCGCAAAGATGTGTGGACCGCAGGGTGGGTGGGGCGCGTCAGCTCCTCCGCACGTGCTATTCAATCGCGGGCCTTCGGGCCCGCTTGTAGCCGGCCGCTTCGGCCGGGGGGTGTAGCCTATGAGCGCAAATGCAAGCGCGAATTTTCTCGGATTGCTGATGGCGACGTGTCTCGCCTCGGGTGCCAGCGCGCTCGAGGTGGGTCAAACGCGGGCACCAGCGGGCGACACGCCATCGTTCGGGCTGCCTGCCTTCCTCGACGGTGCACGGCTTCCCGACCTGCAGGAGGCATGGCGGGCGCACGAAAGCGAGCCGCAAGAGACGCCGGCAGCGGAACCGGCGGCCGCACCAGCGCCGACCGCAGAACCCGTTTCGCACGATGAGCCCGCGGCCAGCCCCGACCCGACCTCCGACGCAGCCATAGAATCGGCACGCGCCGCCCTCACTCGCGCCGAGCAGGCGAGCCGCGAAGCGGCAAGCGTGCGGACGCGGGCAGAGGAGCTGAGCCGCCGCTTCGGCGCCGGCGATGCGGCCGCCAGCCCGGTTGCCGCGGAGCCAACCTCAGGCGAGGGCGACGTCATCACGACGGGTACGACCGCAGCGCCCGGCGACGGCGAAGAGACCGCGGCGATCGGGGAAGCGCCTGTCGATCAGCCGGCATCCGCAGTCGGGACGACAGCGAAGGCCGTCGAGCCCGCGTCCGATGACGCAGCTGCCGACGCAAAGAGCAAAGAGTCCCCACGTCAACTGATGCGTGCCGGTCTGACGTCCGCCGCCGGGCGCTCCTCGCCCGCCACCGCGGCGCGCAAGCCGGCGGCGCCCCCGGCGCGCAGCGCCGAGAGCGAGCCCGCCGCCGAGCCGAAGCCGCCGAGCGGGGCGGCCCCCATGCCGCTGGAGATCCGCGCTTTCGGTTGGAACTCGCAGCCTTAGCGAGGCCGGCGGGGACGCCGCCCCGAGCGGCATTCGCCACCAACTGTTCACCGCGCGCAGCGGTCACAAAAAAAAGCCGCCCGCGATTTGCTCGCGAGCGGCTTTGCTTTCGCCAGATCGGCGCGGAGCGCCCGGACTACATGTCCATGCCACCCATGCCGCCCATACCGCCGTGGGAATGGCCCTGGCCTTCGTCCTTCTTCGGCGCGTCGGCGACGGCCGCCTCGGTGGTCACCAGCAGGCCGGCGACCGAGGCCGCGTCCTGCAGTGCGATGCGCACGACCTTGGCCGGATCGATGATGCCCTTCTCGATCATGTCGCCGTACTCGTCATTCTGCGCGTCGTAGCCGTAGGCTTGTCCGCGCGCCTCGAGCACCTTGCCGACCACGATCGAGCCCTCGACGCCGGCGTTGGCGGCGATCTGGCGGATCGGCGCCTGCAGCGCCCGCTTCACGATGGCGATGCCCGCGTCCTGGTCGGCGTTGTCGCCCTTGACGGTGATGGCGTTGCCGGCCTTGAGCAGCATGACGCCGCCGCCGGGGACGACACCTTCCTCAACCGCGGCGCGCGTGGCGTTGAGCGCGTCGTCGACGCGATCCTTGCGCTCCTTGACCTCAACTTCCGTGACGCCGCCGACGCGGATTACCGCAACGCCGCCGGCGAGCTTGGCCAGCCGCTCGTGCAGCTTCTCGCGGTCGTAGTCGGAGGTGGTCTCCTCGATCTGCGCCTTGATCTGGTTGACGCGCGCCTCGATGTCCTTCTTCTTGCCGGCGCCGTCGACGACGGTGGTGTCGTCCTTGGTGATCGACACGCGCTTGGCGCGGCCGAGCATGTCGAGCGTGACGTTCTCGAGCTTGATGCCGAGATCCTCGGAGATCGTCTGACCGCCGGTCAGCACGGCGATGTCTTCGAGCATGGCCTTGCGGCGATCGCCGAAGCCCGGCGCCTTGACGGCGGCAACCTTCAGGCCGCCGCGCAGCTTGTTGACGACGAGGGTGGCCAGCGCCTCGCCCTCGACCTCCTCGGCGATGATGAGCAGCGGCTTGCCGGACTGCACCACGGCTTCGAGCACGGGGAGCAGCTGCTGCAGGTTCGACAGCTTCTTCTCGTGGATGAGGATGTAGGGATCCTCGAGTTCGGCCGTCATCTTCTCGGCGTTGGTAACGAAGTAGGGGGAGAGATAGCCGCGGTCGAACTGCATGCCTTCGACGACGTCGAGTTCCGTCTCCAGGCTCTTGGCCTCCTCGACGGTGATGACGCCCTCGTTGCCGACCTTCTGCATTGCCTCGGCGATCATGTCGCCGATCGCCTTCTCGCCGTTCGACGAGATGGTGCCGACCTGGGCGATCTCATTCGAGTTCTTGATCTTCTTGGAGCGCTTGCCGATCTCCTCGACGACCTGCGCGACGGCCTTGTCGATGCCACGCCGCAGATCCATTGGGTTCATGCCGGCGGCCACGGACTTGAGGCCTTCGCGGATGATCGCCTGGGCGAGAACGGTGGCTGTCGTCGTGCCGTCGCCGGCGAGGTCGTTGGTCTTCTGGGCGACTTCGCGCACCATCTGCGCGCCCATGTTCTCGAACTTGTCCTCGAGCTCGATCTCCTTGGCGACCGTCACGCCGTCCTTGGTCGTGCGCGGGGCGCCGTACGACTTCTCGATGACGACGTTGCGGCCCTTGGGGCCGAGCGTGACCTTGACTGCGTTGGCGAGAACATCGACGCCGCGCAGCAGTCTTTCGCGAGCATCGGCGGAAAAGCGAACTTCCTTGGCAGCCATCCTGGCTTACTCCTCAAGTTGGGGATTGTCGGGGGTCGCCGGCCGGGGCACGATGCGAGCGGTTGAACTCTGCGGCGGGCACATCGTCGACGGGTCTCGCGCGGAGCTTACTTCTCCAGCACGCCCATGATGTCGCTCTCCTTCATGATGAGCAGCTCTTGCCCATCGATCTTGACCTCGGTGCCGCTCCACTTGCCAAACAACACCTTGTCCCCCTTTTTCAAGTCGATCGCGATGAGCTTGCCGCTCTCGTCGCGGCTACCGGGGCCGACCGCGACGACCTCGCCCTGTTGAGGCTTTTCGGCGGCGGTGTCGGGGATGATGATGCCGCCCGACGTCTTGGTTTCGCTGTCGAGGCGTTTGACGACGACGCGGTCGTGTAAAGGACGGAACTTCATGAAATATCTCGCTCCACGTGGCGGGGTCGGCCGCAGGCGGCCTGACATTGACCGGAAGGAAGGGGTGTTTTGGCACTGCATTGAGGAGAGTGCCAAAAACGGTGTTGTGATACGCGCGGCCTGGGGCGCCTGTCAAGGAATCCGGCGCCGCGCCGCGGGGCGAGTTGTGCGCAACTCGCACAACGAACCGTTAACGGTGACGCGGCATTGCGGCGGGGCGCGGCGTTGATCGACCTCACGCCATGGCTGGGCGACCGGCGCGAGATGTGGCCGCGGCTGCGCCAGGCGATCCAGACCACGATCGCTGCCTGCCTGTCATACGTGGTCGCCGATGCCGCCGGCATGCCGCAGGGGTTCTGGGCGGTGATGACGGCGATCCTCGTTACACAGGCGAACGTCGGCGCATCGCTTGGCCTTGCCGTCGACCGCCTCTTAGGCAGCTTGCTCGGCGCGCTTGTCGGCGGCGGAGTGGCGCTGGCACTTGCCGATGTGCAGGAGCTGAAATTCGCCGGGCTTGCGGCGACCGTCCTGGTGCTCGGGTTTTTCTCGGCCCGGCGGCCATCACTGCGCATCGCCTGCGTGACGGCGGCGATCGTCATCTTGGGCGATCCGCGGCTCGGACCGCCCATCTCCTCGGCCGAAAACCGGATGATCGAGGTGCTGATCGGCACCGTCGTCGCCATCCTGACGACGCTGCTCGTCTTTCCATCGCGGGCCGGCCCCGGGTTTGCAGCTCACGTGACGCGCACCTTCGCGCCTCTCTTCACCGTGTTGCACGAGACTTTGGCCGCCGCGCTGGGGCAGCCGCTGGACGAGGCGGCAATGCACACGGCGGGCACGCGCATCCGCGCCGCGTTCGCGGCTGGCGACGGTCTTGCCCGCGAGACGCGGCTGGAGGTCGCCGGCTTTCTCGCCGAGCACCCGGATCCCGAGGCCGTTCTGCGCACCCTGCGCCGCCTGTGGCACACCGAGATCATGCTTTGGCGTTCGGTCTCCCAGCCGCTGCCGACAATGGCGGTCACCACCCTGCGCCCGGCCATCGAGACGCTGAGCGCCGCCGTCGACGAGGTCAGCGCGCACCTCACAGAACCGGGCGTGAGCTACGCCGCACCCGATCTTTCCGCAGTCGAGGGGGCGCTCGATGTCATCGAGCGGCAGATGGAAGACATGCGGGCGCGCGGCGCGCTGCGCGAGCTGTCGATGGACGACGTCATACGCCTGATGGCTTTCGACTTCGCGCTGGGCCAGTTGCGCCACAATCTGCGCGACCTCGCCGAGCGCAGTCAGGAGTTGGCCAGCTTTGCCGGCTCGACCTTTCCCTTGATCCATCGTGTGCGGGCAGCGCTCGGCGGCAAGTGAGCGTTGCGTGCGCTCAGCAGCGTCGGGCGGCGATGCCGGCTGCATCGAACACGTGGCCGGTCAGCGTGCGCCCGCGCCGCGAGGCGAGATAGAGCGCGAGCGTGGCGATGTCCGGCTCGCTGGCCAGACAACCGCCGGTCTCGGGCGGCGAGGTCGAGGGCCCCACGGCGTTGATGCGGATGCCCTGCTGCGCCCATTTTTCGGCCTCGCCTCTTGTCACCGCGGCGAGCGCCGTGCGCGCCACGCCGGTAAGCGCCGCTTCGCCGGCCGTGCGGGGTGCCGGCATGGTCATCACGTTGAGCACCAGGCCCTCGTTGAGCGTCAGCCGCATGCGATTGGCAGCGATGCGCGTGACGAGCACGGGCAACATGAGCTTCTCGGCGACGAGATCCTCCACGTCGGCGATACTCGACCGGTTTTGGAGATCGGCATGCGCGATGGGAATGAGATTGATCACGACGTCGAGGCCGCCGAACGTCTGCGCGGCGGTCTTGGCGAAGCGGATGGAGGCATCGGAGTCCCGGCAGGCGTCGGTGAACAGCTTCACGTCACTCGCCGTCTCGGCCAGCACCGTCGTCAGCACGTCCAGCTCGGTAGAAGCGGAGACAGCATGCAGCACGAGGCGGCCGCGGTGGTCGGCAAAGCCGCGCGCGACATCGACGCCACAGCTCGGCGACAAGCCCGTGATGAGCACGCGGACGCCGGCCAACTCACCGTAATTCGACGCACTCAAGTCTCGACCCATGACCGTCATCAGCATCGGGCTTCCCTTCGTTGAACGCCGGGACCACAAGGGAACGCCCCGACACAACTGATACCACGTCGATTCGCCTAACGAGATCTAAACAAGCGCCCGGATTCGGGTTGGCCGGAGGCCGACACGAGGCGCTAGTGGGGCGATGCATGGCAATCCCCAGGCAAGCGAGAAGTTCCGGGCGCGATAGTCATTGGTTGTGGATGAACGATTGGCGATTCGCGCTGCCCCGTGGTTGCCGCTTTTGCTCATCCAGCACTTCTAAAAAACGAATCGGCGCTCGGTGGAGAAAGCTGGTGAAAGTGGCCGGGCCGTCATTGCGCTTAGGGGAGGCGGGCGAAAAGGATGGTGACATAACGAATCGGCAAGGGGCGGCAGTCACTCTCCATGGCGAGCATCGAAAGCAGCGGACGCGGAATGCCCAAGCAGAATGGCATTGCCGATCTCATCGTGAAGGGGGCCATCGCGCTGGTGACCGCGGCCTTCTTCATCGGCGCATATTTGCAGTTTCACGTGACGTTCTGGCTGGCGCTGATCGCGGCGCTGTCGGTGTACATCATGCTGTTGATGCTGCACGCGCTGATGCGCCGATCCGAGCGCGAGGCTGCCCTCGTCTCCGAGGTTTCGCGGCTCGAAGGCGAGGTGGCGCGTCTCAGAGTCGGCGGCAGGCGTCAGGCGGACGACTCGACGCCCACACCAGCACCGACAGCCGCATTTTCTGCAGCGCGGCAGCGCGGCATCGTGAAGACAGCCGCGGCAGTTCCTCCGCCGCCGCCCCCACCCGTGCCGTCGGCGCCACCCATTGCAGCAGCTCGCGATTTCACGGCGCCGGCACGCGATAAGCCGATGGTGGCCGAGCGCGAGCCGCAATTATCCACGCGCCGCATGCCGAGCCGCGTGCCCGAGCCCCCGCAGCGGCACGAGCCGGTCCTTTCCACCACGCCGCTTGCGGCGGACGATGCAACCTTGCGTGCCGATCAGGCGCCGTCGCTGTCACATTGGCCGGCACCGCCCGCAACATCCGATTTGGTGCAGGGTTATTGGCCGGCGCGTTCCGCCAAGGCGTCCCTGTCCGAGCCCCCCCGCGCCGAGCGTCGAGAGCCGGCGCCGCCGCCCGCCGCGGAGCGGGATGCCGATCTCGACGCCGTGCACGGCATGATCAAGCGTCTCTCCGACGAGGTGAGTGTGGCTGGCGAGGGGCTGAACGATTTGACGCCGCCTCCACGCCAGGAAAGCGCGCTGCGTGCTTCGCTCAACGCCTTGCAGACGACGGCGAGCGCCATGCGCGCTTCGCGCAAGAAGGCACCGCCCGCGCCGCCGATTCCCGCTGCTGCGCGCCGCGAGGCGGCGCCCGTTCCGCCGCCCATCATGGCAGCGCATGCGCGCCTGGCTTCGCTCGCCGATGCCGTTACCGCCGGGCGTGTCGATGTCGCGCTGTCGCCGATCGTTGGTCTCGCCGATCACCAGGTGCACTACTACGAGGTTATCGCGCGGCCTTGCGACGAGCGCGGTGTGCCCCTACCCGTCAGCGTCCGCGATCCGCAGCTGGCCACCGCCGGGCTCCTGCCAATGCTCGACACGACCCGTCTCGGCCAGTCGGCGCGCGTCGCACGCTCGTTTGCCGAGGAGGGACAGGAGCGCTGTCTGTTCGCGTCGGCCACGGCCGAATCGCTGGCCACCGACCGTTTCCTCGACGAATTGGCCGATGCCTACCGGGAGCGCGAGGCGCTGGCCGGCGAGCTGGTGCTGATGTTCGCGCAGGCTGACATCCGGACATTCGGCGGCTCGGAGTGGAGCGCGCTCACCGACATGCGCGATCTGGGCTTCCGCTTCGGGATCGAGGATGTGACTGATTTCGACTATGAGTTCACGGCGCTGTGCGCCGCCGGCTTCGCCTTCGTGAAGCTCGACGCGGCCACCCTGTTGGGTGGGCTCGCTTCGCCAAACGGCGTCATGCCGGCCAGCGAGGTATGCCGCAACCTGGGCGAGCTGGGCCTGACGCTCGTTGTGTCGCGCATCGACGACGAGGCGACGCGCGCGAAGGTGCTGGAGGCCGGCGTGCCGCTGGGGCAGGGAGAGCTGTTTGGGCCGCCGCTGTCGGTTCCCGGCGACGGCTACGCAGCCGCGGGCCATGCCGCCGCTTGAGCTTTTGGCGCGCTGCGGCTAGGCAATCGCCATGCCGCCCGCCCAAACGCCCGAGCCCACCGTCTCCATTCCGCTCCTCCGCTCGATCGAGCCGCTCGCCAGCGGCAAGACCGCGTGGCTGGTCGACATCTGGGGCGTAATCCATAACGGCGTGCGCCCGTTCGACGAAGCGTGCGCCGCGTGCACGCGCTTCCGCGAGGGCGGCGGCCTCGTCGTCCTCGTCTCCAACTCGCCGCGTCCGCGCGACAGCGTGGTCGAGCAGCTCGACCGCATCGGGGTCCCGCGCACGAGCTGGGACGCGATCGTCACTTCGGGTGACGTGGCGCGCACGCTGATCCGGCAGTATTCCGGCCGACCCATCTTGCACTTGGGCCCAGAGCGCGACTTGGCCACCCTGGCCGGCCTCGACGTGTGGCGCGTCGACGCCGACGTGGCGGAGGCGGTGATCTGCACCGGCCTGTTCGACGACGAGCGCGAGACGCCCGACGATTATGCCTCGACGCTGAAGCAGTGTGCCGCGCGCGGTCTGCCGATGATCTGCGCCAATCCGGATGTCACGGTGGAGCGGGACGGCCGCACCGTCTACTGCGCCGGAGCGATCGCGCGCGCCTACGAGCAGATCGGCGCCAGCGTAACCTATGCCGGCAAGCCCTATGCGCCGATCTACACGCTGACCTTCGAAACACTCGAAGGGCTGCGCGCAGGAAGCGCCGACCGCGCGCGCCTGCTGGCCATTGGCGACGGGGTCGACACCGACATCGCCGGCGCGGCGGTGGCCGGCGTGCCCTCCCTGTTCGTGGCCAGCGGCATGCACGTGAAGGCCGGTCTCGACGCCACGGCGATCGAAACCCTGTTCCCGCCAGGGGTGCCGCGGCCCATCGCGGTCATGGCCAAGCTCGCCTGGTAGGGGCAGACGCCGAATTTCGGCTGGCGGGGCTGCTTGACGCGGCACGCCGGCAGGCCGATTTATCCTCGATGCCCAACAAGGACGCGCACGATGCCTCGCCGGATATGGCGGCGAAAGAGGCGCTGCAACCTACCGCTGAAATCGCGGCGGGTGGCAGCGGGCCGGAGGTCATCGCGCGCTATCTGAAGGTGCTGCCGTCGCAGCCCGGCGTCTACCGCATGCTCGATGCGGAGGGCAGCGTCATCTACGTCGGCAAAGCGCGCAACCTCAAGGCGCGGGTGTCGAACTACGCGCGCCTCGGCGGGCATACCAATCGCATCGCGCGCATGATCGCCACCACCGCCGGCATGGAGTTCGTCTCCGTGGGCACCGAGGCCGAGGCGCTGCTGCTCGAAGCCAATCTCATCAAGCGGTTCCGCCCGCGCTTCAACGTGCTGATGCGCGACGACAAGTCGTTCCCGTACATCCTCATCGCGCGCGATACGCCGGCGCCGCAGATCATGAAGCACCGCGGCGCGCGCAACCGCAAAGGCGACTACTTCGGGCCATTCGCTTCGGCCGGCGCCGTCAACCGCACCATCAACATGCTGGAGCGCGCCTTCCTTCTGCGCTCGTGCTCGGACAGCGTCTACGAGAGCCGCACGCGCCCCTGCCTGCTGCATCAGATCAAGCGTTGCTCGGCGCCGTGCACGGGAGAGATCTCGCTCGACGATTACGGCCTGCTGGTGGAGGAGGCGGTGCGCTTCCTGCGCGGCGAGAGCCAGAACGTTCGGCGCATGTATCAGGAGCTGATGGAGAAGGCGTCCGCGGGGCTCGAGTTCGAGCGGGCGGCGAAATTCCGCGACCGGCTCGCTGCGCTGGCGCACGTCACGGCCGACCAATCGATCAACCCCGAGGGGATCGAAGAGGCCGACGTGTTCGCCGCCGCGCAGGAAGGCGGGCAGAGCTGCATCGAGGTGTTCTTCTTCCGCACCGGACAAAACTGGGGCAACCGCGCGTATTTCCCCAAGGCCGACCGCTCACTGTCCGTCGAGGACGTGCTCGACAGCTTCATCGCTCAATTCTACGACGACAAGCCGGTGCCGCGGCTGATCCTGCTGTCCCACGACGTGCCCAACCGCGAGCTGCTGGCCGAAGCGCTGTGCATCAAAGCAGATCGCAAGGTGGAGATTCGCGTCCCGCAGCGCGGCACCAAGTCCGGTATGGTCGAGCACGCGCTGGCCAATGCGCGCGAGGCGCTGGGCCGCAAGCTGGCCGAGGGCTCATCGCAACGGCGTCTGCTCGAAGCGCTGGCGGAGCGCTTCGGACTGGCGACGGTGCCGCGCCGCATCGAGGTGTTCGACAACAGCCACATTCAGGGTGCGAGCGCGGTCGGGGCGATGATCGTTGCCGGGCCCGATGGCTTCGTCAAAGGCCAGTACCGCAAGTTCAACATCAAGTCGGAGACGCTGACGCCGGGCGACGACTACGCGATGATGCGGGAGGTGCTGACGCGGCGCTTCCGGCGGCTGGCGCTGGACGCAAACGGCGATAAAGAAGCAGACGGCCCTGTCGCCGAGGTCGCCGCCGTCGTGAGCAAAGCCGTAGACCTGGTCGCCGTTGCCGTGGCGCCGTTGTTGCCCGACGAGAATGCCGACGACGACGCTTTGCCCGATCGACCCGACCTCGTGCTCATCGACGGCGGTGCCGGACAGCTCGCCGTGGCGCGCGAGGTGCTGGCCGACCTCGGCTTGCACGAGATCTGTCTCATCGGCATCGCCAAGGGGCCCGAGCGCGATGCCGGACGCGAGCATTTTCATCTCGCCGGCCGCGATCGGTCGCTGATGCTCGAGCCGCGCGATCCGGTGCTCTATTTCGTGCAGCGGCTGCGAGATGAGGCGCACCGCTTCGCCATCGGCTCGCATCGCACGCGGCGCTCGATGGCCATGAGTGCCAGCCCGCTCGATGAGATCGTCGGCATCGGGCCGCGGCGCCGGCGCGCCCTGATGAAGCACTTCGGCTCCGCCAAGGCCGTGTCACGCGCGGGTGTGGAGGACTTGAAGGCGGTCGAGGGTATCTCGGCCGAGATGGCGCAGCGGATCTACGATCATTTCCACGAGCGCGCCGGCTGAGTTCGGGCCGGCGGAGTGTAGCGGGTGGTCGAGTGCGCATAAACGCGCGCACGGGGCAGGCGTGCCGGCCCCGTGCAGACGCGTCGTAGATCACCGACCGGTTAGACCGGCGGGGCCGCTGCGGGCGGGAACACCATCGCGTGCAGCCAGTAGGTCCACGCCACGTAGAAGGCGGCGAAAAACACGGCCGTCAGGACTGCTCCCATGAAGCGATTGCCGAAGGCGATGGCGTTGCCGATGAGCGCGGCGACAAACGCGATAGCCGAATAAATGCCAACGGTCGTCCAGTCGACCGTAGCCAAGTCGAACGGCAAATTGGGCATGCGTTACGACTCCCCCTATGAGCCCTGTTTCAGGCTGTTGTGGTTAACCTAGCCAGTTTCCGCCAACCAGCCGGCATATGCAAGGCCGGCCAATAAGCCATTGTGCGCAAGCGCATCCTCGCGATTCGCGCGTGCGCATCCTCGCTGCCCAGTGTGACGGGCGTGTGCACGATGCCGTTGTGCGGTGCATCGAACAGGGGGGCTAGGCGACGCCGTTGGCGCGGAACCAGGCGAGCATCCGCCCCCACCCGTCCTTGGCCGCCTCCGGCCGGTAGCTCGGCCTGTAGTCGGCATTGAAGGCGTGCGGCGTATCGGGATAGACGACGATCTCGCATCGCTTGTTGGCGGCTTTGCAGGCGACACGCATGCGTTCGATCGACTCGAGTGGGATGCCCTGGTCGGCGCCGCCGTAAAGCCCGAGCACCGGCGCCTTGAGGTCGGCTGCCAGCTCGATGGGGTGGCGCGGCGTCATTGCGGTCGCCTCGCCGGTGAGCTTGCCGTATCAGGCGACGGCGGCTTTCACGGCTGGGCTGTGCGCCGCATAGAGCCAGGTGATCCTGCCGCCCCAGCAAAACCCGGTGATGCCGAGGCGCGAGGTGTCGCCGCGGCCCGTAGCGCGCGCATAGGCGACGACGGCGTCGAGGTCCGACATGACCTGCGCGTCGGGCACCTTGGAAACGACCTTGGAGATGATTTCCTGAATGTCGGTCATGTCGGCGACGTTGCCCTGGCGCGCGTAGAGCTCGGGAGCGATCGCCAGATACCCTTGCTTGGCGAGGCGCCGGCAGATGTCGCGAATGTGCTCGTGCACGCCGAAGATCTCCTGCACGACGAGGACGACGGGAAAAGTGTCGGTCGTATTCGTCGTGGCCGGTCTGGCGCGGTAGGCCGGAATCCCGCCATCGGCGACGGGGATGCTCACCTCGCCGGCCTCGAGACCGGCGGCGTCGGTCTTGATCGCGGTTTGCGCCGCGACGGGGCGCACGGCGGCGGCGAAGCCTGCAGCCAGGCTCGTCACCAGCATCCGCCGGCGGTCGAGGTCGGACTTGGCGCTCAGGCTGCGCCGATCGTTCTCGAAATCGTCCATGCGTTTACTCCTGTTGAAGCGCCGCGCTGCCGCCAGCCGCCTTGCAACCGCACCTTCATTTGTGGCTGCTAGACTGCAATCCCATTTTCGCCGCGCTCGTTTCCGATGCTGCGCGGCGCGGGGGAACGCGCACGGCCTCTTCGCTGTTAACCGACCGGCAGGTGAGGATGGCGTCCATCGACAAACCGCTTGGCAGGCTGTCCACTTGGCTGTCCGCGCTCGGATTCGCCGGCCTTGCAGCGCTGACATTTCTTCCCACACGTATTTCGGAGCCGGTGCCAGCCAGATCAACTGCGGTGCCGCCCAAGTCTGCGGCTGTAGCACCCAAGGTGACGGCGCCAGAGGCTCAGGGGCCGCGAACCTCGCCCGCCACCGCCTCCGCAACCGCACCGCCGGCGAACCCTGCCATGCCCGCCGCCAACCTTGCGCCCTTGCCAGGCGCGCCCGCCGCCGCTCCCGCCCCTCCGCCACCTGACGTGTGGACGCCCGACGAGATCGCGGCCGGCCTGCGCCAATGCCTGCGGCTGCTCGCACCTGTATCGGCCGACATCGAGCTGCAGGATCCGATGAAGCATGCCCAGTGCGGCACGCCGGCGCCGCTCCTGCTGCACAGCGTCGGCGCCGTCGACAAGATCGAGTTCGCGCCGGCGCCGCTGCTGAACTGCGGCCTCGCAGCGAGCTTGAGCGAGTGGGTTGAGAAAGTTCTGCAGCCCGCCGCCAAGGAGATGCTCGGCTCGCGCATCAAGCGCATCGTCGGCGCCTCGTCGTACTCGTGCCGCAACATCTACAACAACCCCAAGCTGTCGCTGAGCGAGCACGCCACCGGCAACGCCGTCGACATCGTCGGTTTCGTCACCGCCGACGGCCGCACCATTCTGGTTGCCAAGGGGTGGGGCCCGACCGAGCGCGACATTGCCGCGGCGAAAAAGAAAGTCGCCGAGGCCAAAGACGCTGCCGCCAAAAAGAAGGGGGCGAAAACGGCCGACAGCGAGCCGACGCCGTCGATCGAGGAGGCCGGCAAGAAATCCGACGCCAAGCAAAAGGGGCGTCTGCACAAGACCGATTTCAAGCGGGAGACCGACAAGCCCGCCCAGGTGGCCAGTGTCGGCGAGATCGGGGCCGCCACGACGAAGGAGGCGGCATTCCTGAAACGGCTCCATGGCGGCTCCTGCCGCGTGTTCGCGACCGTGCTCGGTCCGGAGGCCAACGAGGCCCACCGGGACCATTTCCACCTCGACATGAAGGTGCGCAGCAGCCACGCCGTCTGCCACTGACGGGTCGCGCCACCGGGCGCCAGCCCGGGCGGCCGATGTGCGCCATTGACGGACCATCGGCTGGATGGTGTACCAAAGCTAATGGAACACGCAGCTTCGCGCCCCATGCCGATGAGTTTGCCGAACGTACTGACGTATGTGCGGATCGCGGCCGTTCCCGCCCTCGTCGCCTGCCTGTTCTTTCTGCAGGGCGATGTTGCGCGATGGTCAGCCTTCTCGCTGTTCGTGTTCGCCGGCCTTACCGACTGGCTCGATGGCTATCTCGCGCGCGCCTGGGAGCAGCAATCGACGCTCGGGCGCATGCTCGATCCGATCGCTGATAAGCTTCTCGTCGGTGCCGTGCTGATGATGCTGGTGCACGATAACACCATCAACGGCTGGTCGATCTGGGCGGCGATCATCATCCTGGTGCGCGAGATCCTCGTCTCCGGTTTGCGCGAGTTCCTCGCCGAGCTCAATGTGAAGATCCACGTCACGCAGCTCGCCAAGTGGAAGACGACGATGCAGATGATCGCGCTCGCCGTGCTGCTCGCCGGCCCGGCGGCA
>Ga0299912_10001314_pt1 | contig 20055 bp, 15 predicted proteins | sample RVTome_2_FD_207667 | JGI IMG/M metagenome (GOLD analysis project Ga0299912, IMG submission 207667) | Soil microbial communities from uranium-contaminated site in the Upper Colorado River Basin, Wyoming, United States - RVT95D214 (version 2) ... | reverse complement strand
AGGGGACGGAGGGGACGGAGGGGACGGAGGGGACGGAGGGGACGGGGCCGTTAGATTGCCGGCGTCGCCACCGGGGGCTCCGCCGTGACCGCCATGCGCCTGCTGCTGCTCTCCAACTCCAAGAACGTCGGCCAGGGCTATCTCGAGCACGCCGAGGCGGCCATCAAGGACTTCCTCGGCGGCCGGGTGACCATGGTGCTGTTCGTGCCGTACGCCGCGGTGCGGCTCACTTACGACGACTTCACCGCGACGGTGCGCAAGCGGTTCGGCGAGCTGGGCTACGGCGTGGAATCGGTGCACGCCGCCGCCGACCCGCGCGCCGCCGTCCGCACCGCGGAGGCGATCGTGGTGGGCGGCGGGAACACGTTCAACCTGCTGAAGGTGATGCACGAACTCGGGCTGATCGAGGCGATCGCGTCACGGGTTCGGGAAGGCGCGCCGTACATCGGCTGGAGCGCGGGCGCGAACGTGGCCTGCCCCACGATGAAGACGACCAACGACATGCCGATCGTCGAGCCGCCGACGCTCGGGGCCTTGGGGCTGGTGCCGTTCCAGATCAACCCGCACTACCTCGACGTGCATCCCGCGGGGCACGGCGGCGAGACGCGCGAAGAGCGGCTGCTCGAGTTCATCGAGGCCAACCCCGGGGTGCACGTCGTCGGGTTGCGCGAAGGGAGTATCCTGCGGCTGGAGGGCGACCGGCTGGCGCTGCTCGGCCAGAAGAGCGCGCGGATCTTCCTCAGGGGACGCGAGCCCTGGGAGGTGGGGCCGGAGGAGTCGCTGCAGTTCCTGCTATAGCAGCAGGTCGCTGCGCACCCGCTTGCGCACGGCCCACCACAGCGCGCCGAAGACGTTCGAGCGCCGCACCGTGATGCGCGCCTCGCCGGTCACGCCCGGCCGGTACGCGGCGCTGCCAGGCACGCGCACCCGCGCCTCGACCTGCCCGCCCTCGCGCGTCCCGGCGCCGGTGCCCGCCACGGCCACGCTCGTGACCGCGGCGTGCATCGCGGCGCCGACGTCGGAGTATGGGACGACGGCGGCCCGCTGCCCGGCCAGCACGAGGGTCGCCCCGGCACGCTCCAGTGCCACGCGCAGCTCGACGGTGTCGCTCGTGCCGATGAGCTGCGCGACGGTGTCGCCCCGTTCGAAGCGGCGCCCCACCAGATCCTCGAACCGCGGCGTCACGACGACGCCGGCCGCGGGCGCGCGCAGCGTGAGCAGCGCGAGGCGCGCGCGCAGCGCGGCGAGCGCGCCCGCCGCCTCCTCGCGCGCCGCCTCGAGCCGCCGCGCGTCCGCCGCCGTGCCCTGGGCCCGTGAGCGCTGCTCGCGCGCCGCCAGCGAGTCCACCGCGAACGTGAGATCGAGCGCCTGCCGCTCCAGCGCGAGGTCGCGCAGCACCAGCACCGGTGCACCGGCGCGCATCGGGGCGCCCTCGGACGCCGCGACGCGCCCGACGACCGCGTCCTCCGGTGCCACCAGCGCGACGTCGGCGCGCGTGGCGACCGTGAATGACCCGCCGACCTCGACCCTCCACGGCACGAGGAAGCCGGCGAGCAGCACCAGGCCCAACGCCATGCCGGCAGGGCGCCACACCTTCGGCGAGCGCAGCTGGCCGCGATGCTCGCGCACCGACGTCACCACCGCCTGCGCCCAAGCGCGCACGTGGCGCTTCAGCGCCGACCACACCAGGAACAGGAAGGCGATCGCCCCCAGCGCGCCGAGGCTGGCGCTCACCCAGCCGAACAGCCGGCCCCCGAGCACGGTGAGGATGGTGGCGGAGTACGCGAACGCGAGCAGCCCATACACGAGGAAGACGCGCTTCTCGCGCTCGTCGGCCGGCGGCTCGGGCACCGCCAGCCGGAAGACGTGCCGGCGAAGGAGCCAGCCGACGTACCCGAACGCGCGGCTGCGGAGGTTCGGGATCTCGAGCCAGTCGCTCAGCATGTAGTAGCCGTCCAGCGGGATCAGCGGGTTCGCGTTGGCGAACACCGTGGTCGCCCCGCCGATGAGCACGGCGACGAGCGCGACCTGCGAGACCAGCGTCTCCGGCTCGACGGCCCACCAGACGATCGCCGCGATGCCGGCCACCACCATCTGGATCCACGAGCCCGCGACCGTCACCCACAGCCGCGCGCGCAGCTCGGGGAAGGTCCAGGCATCGTTCACGTTGCAGTAGAAGGCCGGCTGGAAGTAGATGAGCATCGCGCCCATCTCGTGCACCTCGCCGCCGAAGTACTTGCACGCGAAGCCGTGCCCGAACTCGTGGATCACGATCACTGTGACGCCCGTGCACCAGAAGACGAGGAACAACTCGAGGTCCCAAGCGCTGGGTGTGTACAGCCGGGCGAGGGCGGCGGCGAACTGGGGCGCGCGCGCGACCACGATGACGAAATACGTGACGAAGAGCAGCACCGAGAGCACCAGGAACGGCTTCGAGAAGAAGAACCGCACCCGCGGGGTCCAGGCGTCGAAGAACCGGTTCGGGTCGCCGGCCGACCAACGCATCCGCAGGATGCTGCCCACGTAGTGGGTGCGCTTGACGCGCCGGTTCCGCTCGGCGCGCAGCCGCTCCATCAGCAGGACCGACTTCTCCGCCACCGTATGTTCGAGCAGGCCCATCCCGTCGAGCTTGCGCGCGAAGCCCTCGACCGCCGCCGGCTTGAGCGGCATCCCCTGCTCGGCGAGCGCAGCCGCGACCTCGGCGCAGGTGTGCTCGCCGTCGAGCTGCTGCATGACGAGGATCTCGAGCAGCTTGAAGCGGAAGTACTTGTGGGTGGAGTGCTCCTTGACGATGAAGCTCTGCTCGCCGCGGTAGGTCTGCTCTACGATCGAGAGGTCGGTCCGGAGCTTCGGACGGATCACGGCTGGGACGGGGCGAGGCGCTCCCCGGCGGCGAGTCCGCTCACGACTTCGACGCGCCCGTCGGGAAGGCGCGCGCCCAGGGTGACAGCGCGCAACGTCGTGCGGCCGTCCTGCCACACCAGCACGTAGCCGGAGTCGGCGACGGCGGACGCCGGGACGGCGATCACGGTGCGCCGCTCGCCGCCGACCCGCACGATGACGCTCGCGCCGGGCCGCATGGCCGAGCCCGGCGCCAGCTCGAGCACGAACTCGCGCGTGCCGCTCGCCGCGTCCACGCTCGGCGAGGCGCGGATGACGGTGGCGCGCACGCCGGTTCTCTCCAGCCCGGCGACGTACGCGCTCGCGCCGACCGCGAGGCCGCGCGCCGCCGCCTCGGGGACGTGCACCGCGACGCGCAGCGGCGCGAGCGCGGTGACGCGGAACAGCGAATCACCCGGCGCCACGAGCCGCCCCGCGCGCACCGTCCGCGCCGCTACCACGCCGGCGAACGGCGCGGTGACACGCGTCAGCTCCACGTTGCGGCGCGCCTGCGCCCGCGCGAGGTCGGCGCGGCGGTAGTCGAGCTCGGCGCGGTCCGAGTCCGCGGCCGAGACCATGCGCGACTGCGCGAGCGTACGCTGGCGCTCCACCTCGCGCTGTGCGTTCTCGAGCGCTACCTCGGCCTGCCGCAGCGCGATGACCTGATCGTCGTTCTCGAGCTGCGCGAGTAACTCGCCGGCGCGCACGCCCGACCCGAGGTCCACCAGCAGCGTTTCCACGACGCCGGTCGTCCGCGCATACACCCAGGTATCGTGCTCGACATAGAGCTGCGCGGACAGGGAGAGCGGCACCGACACCGTCGCAGTGTCCGCCTTCACGAGCGCGAGGCCGGCCGGCTGCGCGGCCGCCCGCTCCGATCCGGCGTCGTCGCCGCAGCCCGCCGCGACCACGGCCACGAGCGCGAGGAGCCCGAAGCGTACGCCCCTTGTCGTCTTCACGTCTTGACGTCTGCCGACTGTCCTCACGCCCAGATCCTCCACCAGACGATGCGCAGCCACCGCACCGGCCCGCGCAGGATGCGCGTGGCCACGGAGGCCCGCGCGGTCAGCACCTTGGCGTGCGCCGCCATCCCCGGCTTCAGCAGGCCGCCGGGGTTCGGCACGAGCGCGCGCACCGGGAACGCGACCGTCCCGCCCCCCGCGAGCGGCGCCGGACCGACGAACGTGACGCGCCCCTCGAAGGTGCGCTGCGGCAGCGCGTCCACCCGGACGCGCACCCGCTGGCCCGGAACGATCCGCCCGATCTCGCGCTGCTCCACGCCGAACTCCAGCTCGAGGGTGTCGGTGCGCCCCAAGGCGACAACCAGGTCGCCTGCCTCGAGGGCTGCGCCCACCCGCTCCTCCGGACGCGGCGTCAACACTACACCGCTCACCGGCGCCCGCACGGTGGCCGCCGCGATCTGTTCGTCGAGCAGCACCAGCTGCTGGCGCAACGCGGCCGCGCGCGCGCGCTGTACGCGCGACTCCGCCGCGTTGCCGCGGCTCTCCGCGGCCGTGGCCATCTGCTCGGCGCCGCCCGCGGCGGCATCGGCCGCCGCGCGGTCCGCCACCAACTCCGCCGTGCGCAGCCGCGCCAGCGGCGCGCCGCGCAGCACCATCGTACCCTCGCGCACGAAGGTGCGCTCCATCACCCCCGGCACCAGCGCGCGGGCCTCGGCGTACGTCGCAGCGCGGAAGGCGGGCGCCCGCGCCGTCACCCGCAGCGGCCAGCGGACCAGCGTGACCGCCGCCAGCGCCGCCACCGCCGCCACCGCGTAGACCTTGAGGCGGCGCCGGGGCAGCTCCATGAGCCAGCGCTTCTTCGCCGCGAGCGCGCCGAGCGCGTCCACCAGCGGCACCTGCTCGTACAGCTCGGCGTTCCGCAGCGCGACGGTGGTCGTGTTGGCGAGGATTTCCGCCAGCTCGCGCTGCGTCGGCGTTACGAAGTCGGGTTGCTTCGCCTCGAACATCAACACGCCGAGCACGCCCTGCTCGTCCTTGAGCGGCAGGTACAGGCCGCTCTTCAGGCCCTCGCCGTCCAGGTCGGCGCCAAACGCCTCGGTGAAGGCCGCCTCGGCGTCGCTCCCCGGCGCGTCGCGATCGGAGAGGTAGAACGCCGTGCCGCGCCGGCAGACCCACTCGCCCCAGGTCGCAAGCCGCAGCGTATGCTCGGCCTTGGGGTCCACCTGCTGCTCGCCCGCGATCGCCTGGATGTCGCAGTGGTCTTTCCGCCACAGCCCGATCGCGGCCTGGTCGAAGGTCACCGCGCGCGAGGCGAGGTTCACGACCGACTGGAGGACGCGGTCGAGGTTCAGTGTCGCGGTGATCTCGCGGCTGATCTCGAGCAGCAGCGCGAGGTCGCGGGCCCGCTTCTCGGCGGCGTGGAGCTGGGCGTTGCGCAGCGCCACCGCGGCGCTCGCGGCCAGCCCCTCGAGGACCTGGCGGTCACGCTCGGTGAAGATCCCCGCGTCCGTGACCTTGTTGGTGACCTGGATCGAGCCGACCGTGACCCCCTCGGTCACCATCGGCGTGGCGAGCAGCGTCGTCGTGATGAACCCGCTCATCCGATCCGAGCGCATCTCGAAGCGCGGGTCCTGCATCGCGTTCACGACCATCGTGGAGCGCTGTTTGCGCGCCACATCGCCCACGAAGCCGCTGCCGATCGGCACCGTCGTGCCAATCAGCTTCTGGCTCGCCCCGCCCATCGCGAGCTTGCAGCGCAGCTCGTCGCCTTCGGCGATCCAGATCGAGCCGCCCTGCGCGCCGACGGCGGTCAGCACCCGGTCGAAAACCTTGGGGAGGAGTTCGTCGAAGTCGAGCGAGCGGCTGAACTCGAGGCTGATGGCCTGCAGCAGGCGGAGGCGCTCGACCTCCTCCTTGAGCTCGTCCGGCGGGGCGGACGCGGCATCGAGTTCGCTATCCATCTCCGGCCAAGTGGCTTGCAAATCGCTTCGGTGTCAAGGAGCGGCGCCGTGACCGCCGGAAACACACCGGGGCGCCCGCTGCAACGGGCGCCCCGGTAGGCAGGGCTTGTGCTGCGGACCCTACTCGTCGGCGGGGAGCACCTTCGACGGGGCGATGCGCTCCTCGAGCTCCTGGACCGACAGCTCCAGCGCGTCGGCGTTCTTGCCGGTCGCCTTGCGGATCTCGGCCTGCTGCTCAGGCGTGAGCTTCAGGCGGAAATTGGGGTTGGCCATTGCTGCCTCCTCTTAGGGGTCGAACGTGGTTGTTTCGGAAGCTCACGCGACAAGATCGGACGCGACCGTGAAAAGCCCGTGAAACCCGGCTTGCCGGACCGTGAATGTGGCGTAGCTTATCCCCCTTCCCCGCCGCCGAGGCCTATGCCCGGCATCATCCTCAGTCTGTTGGGTCCGCCGGCCGTGGAGCTGCCGCACGGCTCACCAGGGCAAGCTCTGCGTGCGTCCAAGTGCCTGGGCCTGCTGGCCTATCTCACCCTCGAGCCCGGCCCCCACGCCCGCGAAGAGCTGGCGGCGCTGCTGTGGGGCGACTCGACCGACGAGGCCGCGCGCACCTCGCTGCGCCAGGCGCTCAAGCACCTGCGCGAGGCCGTAGGCGACGCCCTGCGCGTGGACCGGAACGCCGTCCAGCTGGTCGAGCCGGTCGAGTGCGACGTGCGGAGTTTCCTGCAGGCGTGCACCGAGCGCCCTGCCGAGGCGGCGCGTTTCGACGTGCCGCGGTTCATGTCCGGCTTCTCGGTGAGCCACGCCCCGGGGTTCGAGGAGTGGCTCGAGTCCACCCGCGCCTACCTGCGCCACCAGTACCAGCAGGTCCTGCAGACGGCGACCCGCGAGGCGCTCGCGTCGTCGCACTGGCGGGAGGCGACGCTCGCGGCCGACCGGTGGCTCGCCACCGATCCGTTTTCGGACGAGGCCGCGCGCCTCGGCGCGGAAGCCGAATACATGGCCGGGGACGGCGCGGCGGCGCTGGCGCGTCTCACCGCCTTCCGCGAGCGGCTAACGCGCGAGCAGCAGGGCACGCCGAGCGCCGCGCTTCAGGCCCTGAGACGGCGGATCGAGCAGGACGGCGTGGACCACCGCCACCGGCCGGCCACGGAGGGTGGCCAGGCGCCGTCGTTCCAGGCACCGCTGGTGGGACGGGAGCGGCTGTGGCGCACGCTGACGGAAGCGTGGCGCGCCGTGGCGGGCGGCGCCGGGCGCGTAGTCATGCTCGAGGGCGAGGTCGGGGTCGGAAAGACGCGGCTCGCCGAGGAGTTCCTGCGGTGGGTCCGCACCGGGGGCGGGACGGTGCTGCGCGGCCGCGGCTACGACCCCAAGGACGGCATCCCCTACGGGCCGGTGGTCGAGGCGCTGCGCGACGCGCTCGAGGCACCGGGACTCGGTGGCACGGCGCCGGAGTGGCTGACCGAGGTGACGCGGCTCCTGCCGGAGCTGCGGCGCCGCTTCCCCGGCCTCGCCGAGCCGCCCGCGCCGACCGACGCGGCGGAGCGCTGGCGGCTGTTCGAGGCGATCGCGCAGGTCCTGCTCGCGCTCGCGGCCGAGAACCCGACGGTCCTGCTGATCGACGACCTGCAGTACTGCGACGGCGAGACCTGCGCCCTGCTGCACTTCCTCACCCGGCGGCTCGAGTCCGCGGCAGTCGCGCTGGTGTTCACGGTACGCCTGGGTGAGCTGGAGCGCGACCTCCCGGCGGCGCGGCTCTCGCGCTCACTGCGCGTGCGCTCGCAGGCGATCGTGGTGCCGGTGGCGCCGCTGAGCGAGGACGAGCTGTGGCTGATGATCCGCGAGCTGGGGCACATCACGTCGCCGAGCGGCGGCCGGCGGTTCGCGGGCCGGATCCACCAGGTGACCGACGGCAACCCGTTCCACGCGATCGAGCTGCTCAAGACGCTGTTCACGCAGGGACTGCTCACGATCGCGCCCTCGGGGGAGTGGACGGCCGCGAGCGTGGGCACGGCGGAGCGCTCGGAGCTGCTGCCGATGCCGCGCACGGTGCGCGAGGCAATCGCGGAGCGGGTGGCGAAGCTGCGCTACGAGCACCAGGACCTGCTCGCGACGATCGCGGTCTCGGGCGCGGGCTGCCGCAGCGTGCTGCTCTCGCACGCCCACGGGATCTCCCGGCTCCACGCCGCGGCGCTGTGCGACGCGCTGGTCGAGCGGATGCTGCTGATCGAGGAGGGCGGCGTGTACCGCTGCGCGCACCCGGTGATCGCGGCGGTGGTACGGGACTCTCTCACTGCCGCGCGGCGGCGCGAGGTGCACCGCGCGATCGCCCTGTCGTTGGAGGCGGTAACCGAGGCGGCGGACGTCGGCGAAGTGGCGGGCGCGCTCGCCCGCCACGCCGACCGCGGTGGCGAGCGGGCACTGGCGTACCGCTCCGCGGTGCGGGCGAGCGAGGAGGCGCTGCGACGCTACGCGTTCGAGGAGGCGCTCTCGTGGCTGGATCTCGCGGCCGAGACGGCGCAGGGAGGCGGCGAAGCGGACGCGGTGAACCAGCGCACCGCCGACGCACTGGCGCTGGCCGGCTGGTCCGAGCCGCCGCGTCGCCCTCGGCGGCCCGGCACGCCGACCCGCGGGATCAACCAGATCGACCTCGATCTCGGCGGGGTGTAGCGGGAGCCTTGCGGGCCGGACCGTCCATCCGCATCTTGGGGGTCCGCTCGCAACCGCTTGGCCTCGTGAGCCTTAACGCATCGGAGTCGGTCTGGCTGATGGCGGTCACCACAGCCCCGTCGGCGGAAGCGGCAGCGACGCTCGTGCGCTCGCTCCTCGAGCGGCGGCTGGTCGCGTGCGGAACGGTGCTCCCCGGCGCGACTTCCATCTTCCGGTGGAAGGGCGCGATCGAGGAGAGTGGCGAGGCCGTCGTGCTCCTGAAGACGACGGGTGCGCGGTGGGAGGAGCTGAAGGCGGTGCTGCCGACGCTCCACCCGTACGAGGTGCCCGAGCTGATCGCAGTGCCCATCGCGGATGGGCACCAACCGTACCTGGACTGGTTGACGGCGGAGACCTGAACGATGGGTCGCTCGAGACGGCGCAATCGGCGCGTGCTGGGGGAAGTGGCGGGCAACGACGACGACTCGTCCGGGCGGGAGGGCCAGGGTGAGGCCATTCCGGTCGAAACGCTCGCGCCGACGTACGTGTCGGTGGGCGCGGAGTGGGAGGCGGCCGACGTCGTCGCGCCGGTACTCGCGCTCGACGGACTCAAGCCGTGGGAAGAGATCCGGGGGCCAGCACTGATGCTCGAGGACGAGCCGGAGGCGACCGAGACGCTCGTGGCCGAGGTGGACGACCCGCAGCAGCTCGAGCTGACGCCGGCCACGGCGGCCGCTGAGCAGCCCGACGACAGGGCGGCGATCGAACAGCCGATCGCCCCGGCCGAGGAGATCGCGCCGGAACCCGAGCCCGACCCCGCCGAGCTGCTGTTCGACGAGGCGCAGGCCGCCGCGGCGACGGACCGTCCCGAGGAGGCGAAGCGGCTCTACCGCCAGGTCCTCGCCCTGCGCGGCGCTCACGTGCGGGCCCGGAACAACCTCGCCCTGCTGCTGGACGCCGCGGGGGATCACGCCGCGGCGCTTGCCGAGCTGGACCGCGCGCTCGAGTACGACGCCGAGAACCCGACCGTCCTGGTGAACCGCGGCGCGCTGCTGGGCGCGGCGGGGCGGTTCGCCGCCGCCGAGCGCGACCTCAAGCGCGTGCTGCGGACCGAGCCGGCCCACGCCGAGGCGCTGTTCAACCTCGGCGTCGTGATGACGAAGAAGGGGCTGTGGGCGGAGGCTGTGCCGCACCTGCGGCGCGCCATCGAGCTGGAACCCGGGCGCGCCGCGGCGCATTTCTACCTCGGCGAGGCGCTCAACCACGTGGATGACCTGACGGGCGCGATGCTGGCCTACCAGCGCGCGGCCGAGCTGCAGCCCAACCACCCGCGCGCGCTCTACGGGCTGGGCATCGTGTACGACCGGCTCGGCCGCCCCGACGACGCCGCCCAGATGTACCGCCGCTCGCGGGAGGTGGGCCGGCGGTGATCTTCGTGGTCGGAGGCGACCTCGCGTCCGCAGCCGCGGACGCGGTGGTCCGGCCCGCGACGACCACACTCGACCTCATCGACCCGGCCCTGCGGACGCTTGACGCGGCTGCGGGGCCGCGGTTTGCCGAGCAGCGCCAGCTCCGGCAGCAGCTGGCCCCCGGAGCGGCGGTGGTGACCGGCGCCGGCGATCTGACGGCCGAGTTCGTGGTGCACGCCGTGCTCGGCATGTCGGCGGAGACGGTGACGCCCGACGCGGTGAGCAAGGCCGTCGCGGCCGCGCTCTGGCAGTGCACCCAGTGGCACATCACGACGCTGGCCTGCCCCGCGGTGGGCGCCCCCGCGCTCACCACGGCCGAGTCCGCCGAGGTGATCCTCCCGATCATGCGAGAGCATATGCGTAACGCCGACCACCCGACTACTGTACTGGTCATCCTCAGCGACCCCCAGGACCAGGAAACGTTCACCGCCCGCCTCGGGCAGGGATGATCCGACTGAGCCGCCAGGCCGTCTTCGCCGCCATCGTCCTCGCGTGGGTCGCGGGGATGGGATTCCTCGTCAAGCGGGAGTACTTCAAGTCGAGCGCGCTGCGGCTCGAGGAGGAGGCCGTGGCGCGGGTCGGCCCGGGGGCGAGCTACTACACCCTGACCATGGGTGGCGGGCCGGTCGGCTACGTGGCCAGCACGATTGACACCACGCCCGCGGGGATCACCGTTCAGAACAACACGGTGCTCGACATCCAGGCGCTGGGAAGCGTCCAGAAGACGAGCATCACGACGGTCATCAACCTCACGCGGACGCTGCGGCTCGTCTCGTTCGACGCCGAGCTGAACTCGGAGGCCGCGAAGTACCGCGCGAGCGGCCGGGTCGAGGGCGACTCGATCCTCACCGTCCAGATCGACGCGGGCGCCTCGCGCCCGCAGCGCCAGCGGATCCGGCTCCAGCGCCCGCTCGTGCTCCCCGAGCTGGTCTCGCTGCGGCTCGCGGTGGGCGGCGAGCTGCGGCCGGGAAAGACCTACGCCCTGCGCACCTTCGATCCGATGCTGATGCAGGAGCGCGAGGTCGCGCTCCAGGTGCTGGCCGAGAGCACGATGGTGTTCCCGGACAGCGCGAGGTACGACTCCACGCGCCGGACGTGGGTGCCGGCGCGGCTCGACACCGCGCGCGCCTGGAAGGTGTCGCAGAGCTACGGCGGCATCAGCCTGGAGTCATGGATCGACGAGCAGGGCAACATCGTGAGCGCGACCTCGCCGGTCGGGTTCCGCATGGACCGCACGGCGTTCGAGATCGCCGTGGAGAACTACCGGGTGGAGCGCCGGCGCGGCCTTGCGCTCGGCGCGAGCGGCAGCGACATCATCTCCACCACGGCGATCGCTGCCAACGTGCGGCTCGAGCCCGAGGCGCTGACGCAGCTCCGGGTCCGGATCGGCAATGTCTCCCTCCAGGGCTTCGACCTCGGCGGCGGCCGGCAGCGGCTGGCCGGCGACACGCTGATCGTGACCCGCGAGAGCCCGCGGCCGCCGTTCTACGACGCGCAGCTCCCGCTCGCCTCCGCGGGCGACACGGCCATCGCCGCGGCGCTCCAGAGCGAGCCGCTCGTGCAGTCGGACGACCCGCGGATCCTGGCGCAGGCGCGCCGGATCGCCGGTAGGGAGCGCCGCGCCGGCGTGGTCGCCGAGCTGCTGGTGCGCTGGGTGCACGACAACCTGGAGAAGAAGATCACGGTGAGCGTGCCGAGCGCGGCACAGGTGCTCGAGGAGAGGAGTGGCGACTGCAACGAGCACACGGTGCTCTACGTGGCGCTGGCGCGCGCCCTCGGCCTGCCGGCGCGCACCGCGGCGGGCGTCGTGTACCTGCGGGGCCAGTTCTACTATCACGCCTGGCCCGAGGTCTGGCTCGGCCAGTGGGTGGCCGTGGACCCGACGTTCGGGCAGTTCCCCGCCGATGCGGCGCACCTGCGCTTCGTGATCGGCGGCCTCGCCCGTCAGGTGGAGCTGATCCGCCTCATCGGGCGCCTCCAGCTGACGGTGGTGCCATGAGCAGGCTTCAGACGGGCAGACGCGCAGCGAGAGCAGGATGATCCTGCTCGAGAATCTGACCAAGCTCTACGGCTCGTTCTGCGCCGTGGACAGCATCGCGCTGCACGTGCCCAAGGGGACGCTGTACGGCTTCCTCGGGCCGAACGGCGCGGGCAAGACGACGACCCTCCGGATGATCGCGGGGATCCTGCGGCCGACGGCGGGCCGGATAACGATCGGCGGGCACGACCTCGCCACCGACCCCATCGCGGCCAAGGCGAAGCTCGGCTTCATCCCCGACCGGCCGTTCGTCTACGACAAGCTTACCGGCGCCGAGTTCCTGCGGTTCGTGGCGGGGCTCTACGGGCAGGACGGGCAGCTGGTCGAGCGGCGCATCGACGAGCTGCTCGAGATCTTCGAGCTTTCGACCTGGAAGAACGAGCTGGTCGAGTCCTACTCCCATGGGATGCGGCAGAAGCTGATCATCTCTTCGGCCCTGATCCACCGGCCCGACTTGATCGTGGTGGACGAGCCGATGGTCGGCCTCGACCCGCGCGCCGCGCGGCTCCTGAAGGACCTGTTCCGCGAGTTCGTGGGCCGCGGCGGCACGGTGTTGATGAGCACGCACACGCTCGAGATCGCCGAGGCGCTGTGCGAGCGGATCGCGATCATCCAGGGCGGCAAGATCGTCGCGGCCGGCTCGATGGAGGAGCTGAAGGCCCAGCACGCCGGCGGCGACATCGGGCTCGAGGACCTGTTCCTCAAGCTCACCGGCGGTGCCGCGGCCCGGGAGCTCAAGGTCGTCCTCGAGGCCTGATGCAGCCCTCGCTGGCGCACGTCCTCATCCCCAAGTGGCGCACCGCGCTCACCCGCATGCGCCAGGAGCGCGACGCGGGGGGCCGCGGCAAGGCAATCGTCCTCGGCACCGTGGGGATGATCTTCTGGCTCACGGTGTTCGGCGTGCTGTTCCGCGTCCTGCGCTACTTCAGGAACGTCGAGGAGATCGGCGCGCTGCTGGCGGGGAAGCTGCTCGGCATCGTGCTGCTGTCGTTCGCGTCGGTCCTGCTGCTGTCGAACGTCATCACGGCGCTGTCCTCGTTCTTCCTGGCGAAGGACCTCGACCTGCTGGTCTCCTCGCCGGTGGACTGGCTGCGGATCTACCTCGCCAAGCTGCTCGAGACGCTGATCAACTCGTCGTGGATGGTCGCGTTGATGGCGGTGCCGATCTTCGCGGCGTACGGCGTGGTGTACGGCGGCGGCTGGCTCTTCCCGCTGGTCGCGCTGGTCGCGTTCGTGCCCTACCTGGTGCTGCCCGCCGTGGCGGGCTCGGCCGTGACCGTGATCCTGGTGAATGTGTTCCCGGCGCGGCGCACCCGCGACCTGCTCTCGATCATCGCCCTCGGCGCAGCGGCGGGGATCATCCTGTTATTCAGGATCATCCGGCCCGAGCGGCTGGCGCGCCCCGAGGGCTTCCAGAACCTGCTGGACTTCATCGCGGTACTGCGCACGCCGACCTCACCGCTGCTGCCGAGCGAGTGGGTGGCGAAGGCGGTGATGGGACACCTCTCCGGCCACCCCGACTGGCTGTCGCTCTATCTGCTGTGGACGACGGCCGCGCTGGTGGTGGCCGTCGGCGCCTGGCTGCACGGGCGGGCGTACCACACCGGCTTCACCAAGGCGCAGGAGGGCGCGGAGCGGTTCGTGCGCGGCGGCTTCTGGAACTGGACCCTGGGCTGGGCGCTCACGCCGCTCGGCACGGCGCGGCGCGAGTTCGTGCTCAAGGACCTGCGGCTCTTCTTCCGCGACACGACGCAGTGGAGCCAGCTGATCCTGCTCGCGGCGCTGCTCGCCGTCTACCTGTTCAACATCAAGGCGCTGCCGCTGTTCCGTGGCGAGCAGGTGCCGTTCTTCCTGGTCTCGGTGGTGTCGTTCCTCAACCTTGGCCTGGCCGGGTTCGTGCTCGCGTCGATCGCGGCGCGGTTCATCTTCCCGGCCGTGAGCCTCGAGGGGCGGCAGATGTGGCTGCTGCGCTCGAGCCCGCTCGAGCTCAAGGCGATGCTGTGGGCGAAGTACTGGGTGGGAACGGTCCCACTGCTCATCCTCGCTCTCGCGATCACCGTCCTCACGAACGTGCTGCTCAAGGCGACGCCGTTCATGATGGCGGTCGGTGTAGGGACGATCCTGCTGCTCACGCTCGCCATCAGCGCGATGGCGCTCGCCTTCGGCGCGCTGTACCCGCAGTTCGAGACCGAGAACGCGGCGCAGATCCCGACCAGCTTCGGCGGGCTGGTGTTCATGATGGCGACGATCGGGCTGCTCGCAATCGTGATCGTGATCGAGTCGGTCCCGGTGTACCGGTACCTGAGCGCGGCGTTCAGCCGCGAGCCGCTCACCGTGACGCCGCTCATGGTGGGCTCGTTCGCGCTGGCGGCGGGGGTGTGCATCGCCGCCACGATCGTCCCACTCAGGATTGCGCTGCGGAAGATGGAGGAGTTCGAGTTCTAGTACGCCGCGCGACGACTAGCTGCGCGGGTTCAGGGTCCGGTCGATCCGCGAGCGCAGGTCCTCGAAATGCGCCCGGGTCAGGCGGTCGGTGGTTCGGATCAAGGCCGTGCGCAGCTGGGTATCGAGGTCGCGCAGCTCGGCGCGCGCCAGCGCCCGCGCGTCGGCCGGCCGCGGGGGCGGCGGCGTGGCACCAGGGCCTCCAGGGAAGCCGCCAGGGCCGCCGGCCCGCGGCGCCGCCAGCGGCGTGTTGATCAGCCGGTCGAGCTGGTCCACGAACTCGCGCTGCAGGTTACGGCGGTAGACGTCGGCCGACGGGCGGCCGGCCGCGGCTTCGGCGAACAGCCCGCGCCGCATGTCGCCGAGCAGATCAGAAATACCATACGTCGGACCGAAGGATGCGTTCTCCGCCATGCGGGCCAGACGCGCGTCCTGCAGCAGCGTGGTGAGCAGCGTCGCCTGGCTGCGGCGCAGGCGCTCCACGCTCCCCGTGTACTCGATGCGGCGCAGCACGGCCGTGTCGAGGAGGTACGCGGGCGTCGTGAACGCCTCGGCGAGCAGGAAGCGCACGGCATCGGCCTGCTTCGCGCGCGGGACCGGCGTGTAACGCACGCCCGCCTGCCCCGCGTAGCGCTCATCGTGGTACAGCCCGCCGACGATCACCGCCACGTGGCCCATCTCGCGCTGCCACTGGCTGATCAGCGCGCCGTACATGTCGTTCAGCAGATCGTAGTTCTCGCGCGGGTCCGTGGTGGTGGCCGGGATCAGCATGGCCGCGAGCCGACGGATGTTCTGCACTCCGAAGAGCGTCGCGCGCACGGCGTCGTCGCCCACCTGTTCCCGTTCGGCGCGGGGATCGGTCGGGTCGTTGTCGCCGAGCCAGCGGTAGTACGGGTTGGCGTCCTGCAGGCGTGCCAGCGAGTCGAGCACCGGGCGCTCGGCCTCCGGCGACCCGGCGCCCGGGATCCGGCCGTAGCCCCAGTTGATGACGTAGTAGTCGTAGTCGCCGATGCCCTGCATGAGGCACGCGTCGTCGCCGGGCTGCGCGACGTAGTTGTACCGGGCGTAGTCCATGATCGACGGGCTGGTGTTGCGCATCCGGCACGTGAAGCTGCGGCTGCGCAGGGAGTCCACCGGGTAGAAGCCGGATGCGATCATGTTGTGCCGCAGGCCGAGGCTGTGGCCGACCTCGTGCGTCACGATCCAGGCGATCATCTCGCCCATCAGTGAATCGGGGAGCGGGAGTGCGCTGGCGCGCGGGTCGGCGGCGCCCGCCTGCGTCCAGTACCAGTTCCGCACCAGCTGCGTGATGTTGTGGTAGAAGATGACGTTGGCGTTGAGGGTCTCCCCGCTGCGCGGGTCGCTCACGTGCGGCCCCATCGCGTTCGCCGTCTGCGACGCGGTCCACCGGATGGTCGAGTACCGCGCGTCGTCGAGGTCGAACGTCGAATCCTCCGCAGCCGTCGGCGCCACCCGGGCACGGATCGCGTTGCTGAAGCCCGCGGCACGGAACACCGGCTCCCACGCCTGCACGCCGCGGATCATCCACGGCACCAGCTTCTCCGGGGTCGCCGGGTCGATGTACCACGTGATGGGCTCGACCGGGTCGGCAACGCGCGCGGCGGGGTTCGACGGCTCGAGGCGGAACCGTGCGATGAAGCAGCGCTCGGGCACCGACGCCTCGTAGCTTCCGTAGTCCCGAAACGTGACGCCGAAGTAGCCGACGCGGTCGTCGCACAGGCGCGCCATCATCGGCCGGTCCGGCAGCAGCACCATCGAGTAGTTCATCAGCACGGTGAGGCTGTTGAGCCCGCGGTCCCCGGCACCCGCGCCTAACCCCGTACGCGGGATGGAGTCCACTTCGAAGGTCTGGATTGCGCTGACCTCGATATTGCGCGGGAAGCTGCGCGCGCGCTCGATGGCCGTGCGCGAGGTGTCCAGGCGCCGCACGCGCACGCCGTCCTGCCGGACGTTCAGCTCGCCCACGTCGGTGGTGAACAGCCGCGTGGCCTCGATGACCAGGTTGCTGTCCTCGGGGCTGAACGCGGCGATGTCGAAGCTCATCACGATGGGCGCGAGGTTCGACATCAGCACGGCCCGGCTGACGGCGCGGGTGCTGTCGGCGCGGTTCGCGTACGACACGATGCGGAACAGCACGCGATTACCCAGCCGCTCCCAGCGCACGATGCGGTTGTTCAGCTCCTCACCCGCGAGGTTGACACCGCGGGTCGTGCCGCGGTAGTCCGCGATGAGGAGGAACTCGCGGCCGAACATGTTCCGCGGGATCTCATAGAACAGCTTCTCGCCGCTCCGGTAGATGATGAACACCCCGGAATCGGGCTGCATCTGCGGCGTGATCACCTCTTGATAGGGCTTGGGGCCCTCCTGCTGCTGGGGCCGGCCCCCACCCTGCTGCTGGCCCTGCTGGCCCTGGCCCGACGGGGGGTTCTGTGGTCGGTTTTGCGCGACCGCCGGCCCCGCGAGGGAAACGGCGAGCGCGATCGTGGACACGAGCGTGGATCGCAGCATGGATGGTGTCCTGGTTGTGAAGGGTACTGCCGAAACGACTGCGGATACACTACGCGCGAGGGCCGGAAGGCGTTGCGCGAGCGTTGCGGCCTGCTACGCCGCCACCTTCGACCCGCACTCGACGCAGAAGCGGCCGCTCCCCTCGAGCGGGCTCCCGCACTCGATGCAGAACCTCGTCCCTTTGGCCTGGGCGCGCGCCGCGGCGATCAGTCGCTCGACCGCGTCATCGTCCGGGGGACCGGGGGACGGTGGGACTGGGGGACCGACATGGCCGCGCGGTCCCCCGGTTCCCCGGTCCCCCGGTCCCGCTTCCTCGGTCGCGCGCAGCGCCTCCAGCGCCTCGGCCGTGTAGCTCGTGCGCAGCCGCTCGTAGTCGGCGTCCGAGAGCTTGGCGGTGGCGTGATCGAACTCGATCTCCTTGAGCGCCGCGAGGGCGCGGTCGCGCCGGCGCTGCACGGGATCGTCCTCGTCGTCGGAGTCGGAGAAGATGGCGACCGGCCGGACGGCCACGCCGGCGCCAGCTCGCAGCACGGGTTCGAGCACGAGGAGTACGGCGAGCACGGCGATCAGCAGCCCGGCGACGATCAGCATCTCACGCCTCGAACTTCTCGAGCTCGCGTTTCAGGCGCTCGAGCTCCTCGTTCGACCCCTCAGCGCCGGCCGGCGCTGGCGGTTCGAGCGGTTCCACCGGCCGCGCCCGTATCCAGCGCCGCATGATGAAGCCGAGCAGCACCAGGCCGAACCCGAGTCCGACGAACGGCATCACGTAGGCCGCCCAGTTGAATCCGCGCTTGGGCGGCGCCATCAGCACCGACTGACCGTACTGCCGCTCGAAGGCCGCGATCACCTGCGCCGCGGTCATCCCCGAGTCGAGCCGCGCGAGCACCAGGCGGTGCATCGCCGGAGAGGTCGCGCAGGTGAAGTCGGTGGTGCGGCAGGTGAACACGTCGAGGTTGCAGCCACAGGTGCAGTGGATCTTCCCCTCGATCGCCTTGACCAGCAAGTCGTTGTCGCGCGACGTGGGGCTGCGCTCCTGCACGACGCCCGGCTGCGGCAGCCTGGCGGCGGGCGCGGTGGTGTCCTGGGCGGCTGCATGACGCCAAGGCGCCAGGACGGCAAGGAACACCAGTGCCGCCGCAATCCTTGCCGTCTTGCCGTCTTGCCGTCTTGCCGTCTTGCCGCCTTGCCGTCCTGCCATCTTCACGTCGTCACCTGCGCCACGTACCCCGCGGGCTCCGCGCGCCGCCGGCTCGCGGCCGTCGGCCCGCCGCCGCCCGGCCACATCGTGATGATCCCGCCGACCACGAGCACCATCCCGCCGTACCACACCCACCAGACCAGCGGGTTGATCGTGACGCGGTACACCGCCTCTTCCGTGCCCTGCACCGATCCGGCGTACACCAGATAGAGGTCCTCGCGGATATCGGATCGGATCGCCACCTCGGTCGAGGGCTCGAACGTCGGCCGGCCGAGGGAGTTGAGGTGTTGGCGCTTCTCGCTCTTCATCACGCCGAGGTACGTGCCGTCGCGGTAGACGTCCAAGCTCGCGGCGGAGACGAACCGGTTGAGCTGCTCGTACTGCGAGACTCCCTGGTGCACGAGCCGGTACGTGTGCCCGTACGGCGACTTTACCTCGACCGCTTGGCCGGGCTTCAGCGTCGCCTCGGTGTCCGACTTGAAGGCGAGCCCCGCGAACCCGGCGAACAGCATCACCATGCCGAGGTGCACGACGTAGCCGCCGTAGCGCCGGCGGTTGCGCCCCACGAGGCGGACCAGCGCCAGCGGATACGACTCCCCGTGCAGCCGGTGCCGCGCGCCGGTCCCGCGCACGAACTCCTGCACGACCGTCCCCGTGACGAACACCCCGAGCGCGAAGGCGCCGATCGCCCAGCCGTCGCTCATCCGCAGGGCCAGGAGAAAGGCGGCCGTCAGCACCATCAGGGTCGTGGGCCACAGGAACTGCCGCTTCAGGTTGGCGGTCGTGGCCTGGCGCCAGGCGATCAGCGGCCCGATCCCCGTGAGGCCCAGCAGCAGCAGGCCGAGCGGCACGTTGACCTGGTTGAAGAACGGCGGCCCGACGGTGACCTTCGTCCCCTTGATCCACTCGCTGAGGATCGGGAACAGCGTCCCCCACAGCACCGAGAAGGCGATCACGATGAAGATCAGGTTGTTGAACAGGAACGTCGCCTCGCGGCTTACCATGCTCTCGAGCTTCGCCTCGGCCTCGAGCCGCGGCCAGCGGTAGGCGAGGAGCGCGAAGCTCACGCCCGCGGCGGCGACCAGGAAGATGAGGAAGAAGTAGCCGATGCTCGACTGCGCGAAGCTGTGCACGCTCGAGATGACGCCGCTGCGCGTGATGAAGGTGCCGAAGATGGACAGCAGGAACGAGCCGATGATCAGGCCGAGGTTCCACTTCTTCAGCATCCCGCGCTTCTCCTGGATCATCACCGAGTGCAGGAACGCGGTCATGGTGAGCCACGGCAGCAGCGACGCGTTCTCGACCGGGTCCCACGCCCAGTAGCCGCCCCAACCCAGCTCGACGTAGGCCCACCACATCCCCAGCACGATCCCGCACGCGAGAAACAGCCACGACAGCAGCGTCCAGCGGCGGATGGCGTGGATCCAGCCGGTGTCGAGCCGGCCCGAGATCAGCGCGCCCATCGCGAAGGCGTAAGGGATCGTGATGCTGGTGTAGCCGAGGTAGAGCATCGGGGGATGGATCGTCATCCCCGGGTTCTGGAGTTGCGGGTTGAGCCCGTTGCCGTCGGCCGGCGTGAAGCCGAGGCGCTCGAACGGGTTCGAGGAGAACACCATCGCCGCCACGAAGAAGGTGACGACGACGCTCACCACGCCCGCGACGTACGGCATCAGGTCGCGGTACTTGCCGCGGTTCACCAGCAGCGCCACCGAGCCGAAGCTCGCGACGATGATCGCCCAGAGGAGGAGCGAGCCCTTCTGCCCCGCGTAGAACGCCGACCACGTATAGTAGAGCGGCAGGTTACGGCTGGTGTAGGCCGCGACGTACTCGATGGTGAAGTCGTGGGTGAGCAGCGCGCGCAGCAGCCCGACCGAAGCCAGGAACAGCAGTCCCCACTGCACGTACACCGCGCGCTCGGCGCTGCGGGCGA
>Ga0299912_10001313_pt1 | contig 20060 bp, 15 predicted proteins | sample RVTome_2_FD_207667 | JGI IMG/M metagenome (GOLD analysis project Ga0299912, IMG submission 207667) | Soil microbial communities from uranium-contaminated site in the Upper Colorado River Basin, Wyoming, United States - RVT95D214 (version 2) ... | reverse complement strand
ACTATCATTACCTCGATAAGCGTAAAGCCTGTGTGCTGTTTAAAATATCTCATAAATAACTCCTGTTAAAAGTTTCTCATCATAACCAGCCCGTCGAATCGCCCCTGCTGTTTTTTGCTTTCTAACCTAAATGAATATTGAATCCCGTCAATAACCGATAGTTCATCGGCGCCTATCGCAAAATCGCCGTCGCTATCGAGCTGATCGATAGTCAAAATATCAACAATACCGCTATCCGATTTAACGACATATTTAAATTCAAGTTCGCTGATTTTGAAATTATCTGGTGTAATGGCGTTTTCGTTTTTGTACAATCTGCCTAAATTATCCGTTTCATATTTGCTGTTTATCAAATTACTTTCCAAAATAGTAAGGCTGGAATTGTCCGCGTTTAATATCTTAATCCCGTCGCCGATAGTGTTATTCAATGATCTGGTTACCAGCCGGGCGCAATCGGTGAAAGAGCTTTCCGATTCCCACTTTAAATAAGCCTTGCTCGAAGTTAAATAAATAAAAAACACGATAGTTATGACAATCGAGGTCAATAAAAGCGAGACTAAAAGCTCGACCAGCGTTACGCCATCTATATTGTTAAGATTCATGATCAAGATAAACATACCTCTTTAGCACTAAAAGCTTACCTTCGATTTTACTTCGCGTGGATGTAACTGTTACCAGAAGCAAACCATCTGTTTGCACGCAAACCGTATTTACATTAAATGATTTATTATCCACTGTAATGGTCGTCTCGCGATTAATAAATTCCTTCGAAGCCAACACTCTTTCCATCATGCTTCTGGCCAGTTGATGATTTGTTAATAAGTCCTCGGTCGACATGCGCGTGATATACTCCTGGAAGAACACAGAGATCGGTATCAACACCGTGCCCAGGATAGCCACGACTATCATAACCTCTAAAAGAGTATAGCCTTTATAATCCGCCGACTTTCGCATAACCTGCTCCACCGGCAAACACCGCCGGCACCGTCGTAAGGATATCATCCGCTTTCACCGTCGCATCCACCAGCCAGTTTATAAAAACCGTCGGCGAATCGAATATGTAAAACGAACCGGTCGATAAGTTGCCGGATATATTGCCCGCTATCTGGCTATAACCGGTATTGAATACAACTCCGGCAAAATTGCATTTAGGCGACATATCTATAGTTTTCATGATATTTCGATGCCCCGGCTTATTAGCATTCATATTCTCCAGATCGCAGAGAATCATGCCTTGGGAAAGCTCGGTGCTATTTAAGTAAACACATCTTTCATCCTCATCAATTTCTCCCAGGCATATTACTGCCGCGTTACCGGCAAGTGAAGCGCTCCCGGCAATGTCGATTTTAGCGCTGGCGATTAGCTGCCCGCCATAAACCGCGTCGCCGGTAAGCTGAACGTCACGCCTGGCCAGTACTATCAAATCTTTCAAATAACATTCACCCTCAAGCTGAACTTCGCCCTCAACCTCGATTACGCCATAGCCATAAATCCGGGAGGATTCGTTTACCAGTAAATTGCCGTTTACCTTAAAATGCCTGCCGGTCATATCCAGCGTTTTGTCCTTCAAGCTGATAATCAAATTGGCCTTAAATTCTAGCAATGAATCATTCTGCAACTCGAACCAGGCGGCATCATCGAGAATAAATGTCTTGTCGATCTCTTTATTTGAATTAAACGATATTTGATTAACATCAGTTAAAAATTGATTTATGACAGCGTCATCATATCGCGGCAGCCTGTCACTTGGACTCTGAACAATCTCCCCGAATACCAGCTTGCTTCCGCCGAACCGCTTGCCCTTAAACCTGCCCGGCAGTACTCCCGAAGGACTCACCAACACATCCCCGATTATCGTCGTCCTGCCCGCTAAAGTCAGCGGATAATCCTGCCCGCCAAGATTGATGGCGTTTTTGAATTTTTCCTCCGGTAAGGCTCCAATTAAACAGCTAATGGTTTTATCACAGCTACCGGCCCGGCCTATCGACTCACATAGCAGATATGCCCCATATGGCTTAACGCTTACTTTGAAACTTTCATTCGGACCGACATCCATGTTAAACGCAAGTCTGTAATCAGGCTTTCGATTTAGTCTTGACAAAGCCGTCTCGATACCCGATTCCGCCAGGTAGAACGCCTGCGTATCCATAACATCCTTAAGCGCCAGCCGTCGATGATAACTGCCGTACAGCACCACTGCCGAATAAAGCGAGGTTATCAGCAGTATCGCGACTAACACCAGAAGCAAGGCCGAGCCATTTTCTAATCGCAATCTACTCATTTAACTCAAGCTCAAACTCTTTGCCCTGATATTTCAGTTTTAAATATTTCTCATTCACTTTGGTAATCTTCGTCGATTCCAAAGTATCGCCGGCAGCCACCACATAGGTTCGGCCGGCTCTGTCAGCCAGTATGCCGCATATCCTTTTCTTGGCTTTGATAAGACCGATATACTTAAAAGGCTGATCGATGACTATTTCAGGTACAATAAAAGCCGTATCTACTATTATTGGTTTATTGTATATATAAAACGGCTTGAAAGGATCGGGTATATTCTCCGCCAGTTCATAACCCCAGTTAAAATTGAAAGCCGAAGCCTGGTAAATGCGCTTATCCGGATTTTTAACGTTAGCGCTTGTCCGAAAGAATGCGGTTTCGGATTTAGGTAAAAATAACGCCAGGTTGTACGCCCAGATCCCGCCAAAGGCCACCAGCAACACGACGAATATCGTCTTCTTTAACTTATCCGCGTTCATCGAGCTAACCTGTAAAAATTAATCATTGCCGACATCTCGATAAGGGCCTTCGATGCCCCCGATGTCGCCAGCTCAAGTTTGGTTATTCCCATCACCTGAATTTCGTTTTCAACATACTCAACGAATCGCAGCAGGTTATCAAAACCGCCAGTCAGTTCGAATTTAACCGGCAGATACCTGATATCACCGTCACTCGACTCCTTGCCGTACTCGATCTCTTTTAATTCCACGTCAAATGATTTTAACCTCTCCAAAACCAGGCCAACCCGCGAATTATACGAGACTATTAACGAATCGCCTTGAAGCTCACGATCCATTCGCTGAAGAACAAAGTAGCGATCCATCAAAACCTTCTGCTCGTTTTCAAGCTCACCCGCGCCGTCTACATAACTTTGCGCGTCTGATAATTTGGCATACCGATTATAAATATTGGAAAAACCAAACAAGCTTACCGCTAAAATAAGTATACCTGCCGCGATCAGTATAGCCAGCATCACCAGCGACCGTCTATCTATATCAGGCATAGCTATCATCCGCTTACCTCCAGCTTAAGCGAATAGCGGTACAAGCTTTTTTGATAAGCAAACGGAATGTCATCCGGCACGTTTTCGGCTATTATACCAAGCGATACGATATCGACCGAAGTCACACCGGTAAGTCCCTCCAGGGCATGAGCCAACTGGGCTACTTGCGAACGATCAACCGAATAGCCTTTTATAGTTACCGTAGACCCGCCGCCGATATCGTCGGTTATCTCCAGATGCCGATACCATAAACTGTCCGGCGACATCGAGGCCAGACCCGCCAGTATCTCGCCATAGCTTGAATGACGATCCAAAAGATTGGTATAGGCATTTAACTCGTCCTCCAATCCGCCGATCTTATTTCTTAATAGTTCGCTGTTAGCCATTAAGATTTTAAGCTCCGTTAATATACCACTGCTTTTTGATTCTTTGATTGATAAATAAATATTAGACGATACCAATATAATAAGCATCGACAATAAACTAAACACGCCCAGTTTGAAAATTCTATGCATTATGGAAAAACTTAAACTGATCGATTTTCGAGAGGATAAATTCATATCAGCCAGCGACGACCCATTCTTAAAAGATATTAGTCTTTCTGATAAATTAAGTTCCGTTATTCCTGATCCTGCTTGGCCATCATTGATTATGCCTGGATTGTCCCAATACTCATTAGAATTTAGCTTGGTATGTATGCGGAAATAGCCATCGCTTAGCTCAATATTATCTACAAGTTTGCCACGAACTAGACTCCGATTGCTTTGCTCTAAAATAGCTTTATAATTATCGCCGGCAAACAGCAAGCTCGCTCTGGGTAAAATCTGAACCGGAATCAAACCGCGCTTCTCGCAATAGCTCTCGATTTGCCGGATTGTCTCCTTATTTATAAAACAAAAATATATGTCGATGTTAGCTGTACTTTCAAGCAGTGTATAGCTAAAGTCAAGCAATTCATCATCGATACCCGCCGGCCAGACCTGATGGCGATGCTCGATTATCCATTCAGGGATATCTCCCGCCGCTATATCAACCTGGAATACCCTCTGATATAGCTGCGGCCCGGCGACAAATACGGCAGTATTATAAGGGAGTTTCTTGCTTTGTCGAATATCATTCAGCCGAATTAAACTGCTGGATTTATTTTGGGATACATGATCATATAAAGCCGGAACATTGTCCTCCCAGAATAAAATATATTGATGATCCACCCCTCTATACATATCTGCTAGCGCTGATAAATCCAGCCTCGATATGGGCGATCTTAAAAACTCAAGTAATCTATTTCTTAAGATACTTGGAGACATCGACTTTCGCCTCCGAACCATAATAAACTTGTGGAGTCAAATATATGACCAACTCCGATTTGGTTTTAATCTTGGATCGATTCCTAAATAATTGACCTAATAATGGAATATCTCCCAGTATAGGGAATTTCTCCAGCGTAGTGTTCTCTGTGGTCTGAATCAATCCCCCCAAAATTATCGTCTCGCCGCCTTTGAGACGAATCGTCGAATCCAATACCCGATGATTGATAGTCGGCGGAATGTCCGGATCAAAGGCGCCTTGCGGCGTGTTAAATTCGGGATGAACCTCGACGATTATCTCGCCTGATGAATTCACCCATGGCGTTACGCTTAAGCTCATCGAGGCTTCAATCGTCTCAAACTTCTCCGATACCTGGGTGCTGGGCGATTGCTGGTTCACCCCATAAACGGTCTCGGTCTTGAGAAGATAATATTGAGTCGTGCCGACATCGATTTTTGCCGAATGGCCATTCAAGGTCGCGATCTGCGGTCGGGATTGAATGTTGGCCTTGCCTGATTGAACCAGAGCATTCAATTTGGCAAAGAAGTTGGCCGGCAGCTTACCGATATTCTTTATCGACAACCGATCAGCTAAATCTTGGATATCATCGTTTAAATCATCACCATAGGCGTGAACGTCAACATTAGGATAATAATTCATGCCATGAGCCAACGTATCGCCGAAACCGTAATTGTTCGCCTTGATACCGAGTTCGCTGCGATCAGTGATCGTGTAATCTATCACCAGAGCTTCAATTAATATCTGCGGGGATGGCTGATCAAGCTCGGCAATATAATCTACGACCTCACGCACATAACCCGATGGCCCAAACACCATCAAACCGTTATGATCTTTCACCACCTGCAAGACTATTTTAGATGATAAAGCGGCCGGGATTAAAGCCAGTACACTTTCCGCCTTCAGATGCTCCAGCCTGATTAACTTCGATTCATTGACTTCGGCCATCGAGGCCGAGCCGAAGAAATATATACCGCCATCGATTCGGTAAGTATAGTTCGTGCCTTTCAGAATATAATCGAAAGCCTTGCCGGCCGGCAAATCCTTAACCGAAGCCGTAACAGTTCCCGCTATCTCGCCATAGATAAAAATATCGATTCCAAGGTTATTAGCCAAATCCTCGATTAAAGACCTTAAATCGACACTTGTAACATTCAAACTAACCAAATTGCTATCGACTTTAATGCCAAAGCCTCGTTTGGCCCGTTTCTCTTGTGTTACAGCAGCTGAGATATAAAATATATCGCCATCACGCCGCAACTGTAGATTGTTGGCATCCAGCATAGCTGTCAAGCCCTGCTCGAAATCCGCGTCTTTCAGGTAGCCGCTTATCTTACCGCTTGCCCCTTGTTCCAGCACCAGATTGCGGCCGCAGCTATCGATAATCGCCGCCATAAAATCAGACAAAGGCAAATCCTTGACATTAATAGTCAACATATCATTTTCACAATGAATAATGGAGGGGATGATTATCGCCTCCGGCTGCTTCTGATGAAAGGATACAATGTTGCCGTTTTTTTCATAGACAAGATCGTAACGCTCGATTATGAACTGCAGGGCGTCAAGCAGCCTTACATTCTCCAGATAAACAGAACCGACAGCCGCAATCTCGGGATCTACCCAGAAATTCAAACCGTGAGACTTGGCCATCGCAATCAATATATCCCTGATCTTCACGTCCTTGAAATCAACCAGCGGAATTTTTATATTCGGATCGACTACCGGCTCAGGCTCAGGCGGCGGAACCGCTAACGAATCGGCGGCTGTTGATGGCGGTAATATCAATTCTTGTGTTTCTTGCGTAAAAGCAATATTCGAAAATAAAATAAAAATGATTAAAAACAGGCCCCCCAGCGCCAGTCTGCTCACAACCATCTCATCTCCAAAGTGATGTAATCTCTCTCAATCAAAAATTAACAAATATAAAGGCCAACTTGTCAAGGATTATATAATTCAAATAATAATTTTAATATCTTAAGACAAACATAGCACAAAGTATCCTGTTAAAGTTATCCTGTTCCACTATGAAGATTATACATCCCATTATTAATATACTATTGCCTTGCATTCAACCTCAAAGGTTCGTAATTAACCTCGACTTCATCGCCATGGTTGTTCCAGAAATAGAATTTGAAATCGCGGTTTTCGTCCTTTAGGCTGCGGGTAGTGAATGTATGTTCGCTGGCCAGGGGCGTTCTGACACGTTTGAGATGAATAGTAGCAATCTTGCCCGAACCCGGCAGCAGCGGTGATGAGTTAATCTCGGCGTTGGCGGATTCGAGGATGAAGATGAATACCTTGTCCTGTTCGGGATACTCGGTGTAGAAACATTCATAGAAATGCCCTATCCTTGACCCGGCAAATGACACTGAATCCAACTGCAGCCCCAGTTTACTCAAACCCAAATCAAGCGGTATCTGCATGCCGGAGAGAGTGTCCTGGTTTACTAGGTACAACTCAACGGTAATTGCGTGATTGGTGATACTAGGGCTTAACTGGAGGTTATTTCTAGCCATAATAGCGGAAGCGGCAAGAAGTGTAATTACCAACATAATAAATGGTTTCTTAAACATTAAAATTAACTCCTTAAAATTTTATCTATATAATTTTGTGTTGGGGCCTTTATCTAGTATTTCTGGATATTTGCGTCTAACTTCGAATATTTTTTCTGATACTAAAATATTCCAAGCTTCTATATTTCCAAATTCTTTCTCCCATGTTGAAAGATTTGCATCATAATATGGACCATTCTTGTTTTCAAATTTATATATTCGATAAAAAAACGAATATTTTTCAATACTATTGATATCTTCTTCAGATAATTTAATAAAATATTCTTTAAGAGATGAACCAGGTTGTCTTTCTATAAAATTACTCCAAATACGTTTATATTGATCGAAATCATATAAAATATAATATGGGTTTCTTGCTGATAAGGTATTCAAATATAATTCAATTAATTTTTCAATTCTATCCTTTTCAAAAATTTGCGGCAGATATATTTCCATTACCTTTGAAAATGCTATATAGCCACTGCCGAAGCGATATATAGTTGAATCACTAGTATTATATATTGCGCCAAAATACCATTCATCTGCGTCATGCATTGGAAAACTTTCAAAAGTATATAGTTTAAGTAGAGGCAATTCTTTAAATGAATATTTCTTTAGGAGTTTAGATTCTTTGTATAATGGGGCAACAGACTCATTAGTTAATAATGAATCGTATAAATCCCGAACAAATAAATCAAGTTTAACGTCAGAAATTGTATCTTCACAGACACCGAATAATTTTAGGTCTTCAACGATCCGATCAACAGATGACCATACATTTGTCGAAGACAAAATTACAATCAAGAACACAATAATGATATTTCTCATAATGACCTCCTTAATTACAAGTAATATTTTAAAAACCCAATGCCGAGGCAACAAGGGAATTTTGAATTGCTGAAACAAGCATTTCTTCTCTAAAATGCTCATCACCTTCTGCCCAGGATTTGCCTTTATTATAATTAAGGCTGGATTCAGAAAAAGCATCTAAATTTTGTGCATAGAAATCATATTCTCGTGCATAGGCATTTGCCTCAGTCGCGACTACGTAACTATTATCGGCGCCGAAAACATGAAAATCATCTTTATCCATATCATGAAATCTATCCATAAATACTAAATGTGCAGCTTCATGAATTAAGATGCCAATCAATCCTAAATCAGATGTATTTGGATTCGAAAATAAAGCTTTATCTAATAATAATGATGCCTGTTTTGAACTTACTAAACCGTTATCACCAACTCTTCTTGGATCAACAAGTGCTTTAGCGCTTCCCAAGTCTTTTATAATAATCTTCTTATCTAAAAATTCATCCATATGATCTGCTAGATATTTTAACATTTCAGAATTTTTTTCCCATTCTTTTTGTGTAGATTGATCCTCGGTAGTCCCAATCATGTGAAATGCAGCTTCTGATGCTTTTTCAAAAAGCTCCTTAAGAAGCTTTTTTTGTAATTTTTCCTGTTCAAGTTTTTCATTTTGCATCTTTGCCATAGCTACTAAAAAAGGATCGCGGTGATCACCGAGTTGACCAAGGTCTTTTGCCTTTATTGCATCTGGATTTTGCCATATAAATTGTACGGCCGGCTCATCAAGCATCCCCGTTGGATCGATCCTATTCATAGGATTGTTTCCAACATAGCTGTAAGGATTGAGGAAATCGTTGATCGGATCAGGTGAGATAAACCGGCCCAGGGCAGGGTCCATGTAACGCGCGCCGTAGTAATACAAGTCGAACTCCCATTCGTCATCGTATTCCTTGCCGGTATAGGTGTGCGCCCCCGGCGTACCGGCTACACTTAGCTGTTGCCCGAACGGTTCGTAATCTACTCGTGCCAGTATAGCCCCGGCTTCGTTGGTTATCGCCCGCATACTGCCCAGATGATCGGTGTGATAAATTTGCCTGGCATCCTGCTGTTTGCTGTCGTTGAAGCGAGCCAATCTTTGCCCCAGCCCATTGACATAGTTCCATTCAAGCACGCCGCCGGGGCCGTACTCGGCAATCATTTCGCTGCCACTGTATACATAATACGTCGTCTCCGGCTCCACTTGCCAGAAACAGCACTTGACAGTATCTAAACCCTGAAAGTGGCGGACCATGACTGTAATATCGCTGCCAATGATGGAACCATCGCAATTGGCGTCAGCCCGGCTCATTGGGGCGGCAATTGAGTCTATTACGCCCCTAAAATAGTTGGTCATGAATGTAACATCCTGTCCTGTAAATGTACAACTCTTATTCGCGTCTCCCGGTACATAGCCCGCCATATTTCCGGGGGTACAATTGCATAAACCAGGGGTTATTTCATCACAGACATCATCGGCGCTGGGAGAAACGGTATCCGGATGCTCGCAATAATGGCTGTTATAAGTTAACTTCATGACCCGCTGACCGACATGATTGTATATGAATTTCAGCCGGTCGGTACCATCTTTGGAATATGTCGCCAGCCGCCCCAGGTCATCATAAGTGTATGCTTTCGAAGCGGAAGAATCGGCAATCAATCGGCCGGCGCTATCGCAAACGTAGTTACTCAGAGATTGCCCGGTTATATGATTGAGCCGGTTAGTGACATCCCACTCTGTATGAGTAGTATCGATAATATAATAAAATAAATGACCATATGCTCCACATTCATCCCATCCTGGATCGCACATATCATCCTGAGTTAATACAATATCAAGTCTTTCTGTAGACAGAGGAATAAAAAACCCTGAATGAGGCCCTCTTGTATTTACGTAAGTGCTTTCTTCTGAAAAGATGGTAAAATCAAATCCACCAGCATGCCCATCAATGGTTTCCCAATATATGGTATCGATATTATTTTCGGGATAAAATGAGGTCGAATCATACAGGTTGGAGTAATCAGGAGCATAATTAGTACCTGCCGATGCCCAAGTCACTTTTTCATATTCAATATCAACGGGGTTAAGATAATAACTATAATTTATCGAATCACCGGGGACTTCGCCATTATATGTCATATTACCGCTATTATCGTACCCATACTTGTATTCTTTCTCTACCGCCCCTGATTTTACCCTGGCTTGGATAAGCTGGTAGTTATAGTCATAAGCATAAACACCCAGCGTATCACTGTTGTTGACCGAGCCATTACTATTCAAACCGATATTCCGAAGGACATTACCGACCGCGTCATACTCATATGTCTGACCCCAGATTTTAGCGGTATTATGCTTGGCATATGTCTTACGCACTTGGTAAAGGCTATCATATTCATAAACAGTGGTGTAAAGACTGTCCCCGAAATAAGTAATTGACTCCAGACCTCCCCAGGGTTCATAAGTTATGGCGGGCCTGGTCGTATCGCTATGCTCCAGAAAATCCGGGATGCTTATCAACTGTCCGGCGGCATTATATCTATACTCGACCTTGGAACTATCGGGATAGGTTAGGCCTGTTAGTTGGTCGGCATTATTATAGCTGTAATAGATTTTTAAAGTGTCCGCGAATCCCTTGATATGAACCATTTTCTTATACAGCCGATTGCGGTTGTCATAATAGAACCAGGTTGTACCCGATGAATCTCTCACCTCGGTCAGGTTTCCTTTAGGATTGTTATTAGCCGGGTTGCTCGGTGCAAAACCACTGGTATATTCATCATATTTATTGATAACATATTCCCTGGTATTACTGGTAGGATAATCCGGATCATCGACCTCGGTAGTGTCGGGATTGTAGACCATGCCCATCTCGATTTCGCGGCCAAGCTCATCGTATTTATGGTATATCCAGGTGCCGTTCGCGTCTTTAGCGAACCGTAAATTATTGCTCTTGTCGTAGTAATAGTACTTTTGCCCTTTATCGGCTGAACTATCGGAATAAAGTCGGCCATATTGGTCATACCAATATTTCTTGGTCATGCCGCGGGGATCGGTTTCTTTGACTACCTTGCCTCCGGGGCCGTATTCAAAAACGATCGAATCTTGATATAACGAGTCAAAAAACACTTTTTCGACCTGCAGATATTGGTTCAACACCGTCTTTTTCTTACGCCCCAGCCGGTCTATGGTTTCCGAACTGAGCGGATTGTAGACAGTCGAATCGTAAGCGCCGCCTGGATATATTGCCTTAACCACCCGCCCCAGTCGATCATAAACAAGTTCGGACCAGACAGTATCGGAAGAGCTGGTATCCGGCTTGCTTGTCCGATAAACTCGTCCCATATTATCATATTCATAATGAGACAAAATATTCCCGATTTCTTTTTCGCTCAAGCTTTTTACCGGCCAATGGAATTCGTTAAATATCGATTTTGAAACGGCAAAGCTATTCGTCCCCGTTCGAACCGAGTCAATCTTGGTTCTATTAGCCTCATCATAAACAGATTTTGCGGTCCAACTGCCTTGTTCCAGAGGTTTCTTAACGCTGGTTTGCCTGTTAGAGGAATCATAATAATAAAATGTCGTATCACCGTTAGCCGAAATCTGCCATCTTATAGCCCCAACATTGAAATGATAAGCCATTTTATAAAAATCACCATAAACAGACGAGTACGCCCGTTTTAGAAACGCTGAACTATCGGCGGAATTGTATTCATAATATAAAGTATCGCCGGTAGGGCTGATTACATGGGTCTGGTTGCCATAATTGTCATATAAATAGGATGTTATTAAGCTGTCATTACCGCGAATTGATATAACTGAATCAAGCTCCGATTCTGTTATATCCCATTTGGAAACGACGGTACTGGTTTCGGGATATGTGCCGGTAGTATCAATCATTCTCATATATGTTAAAAACATTTGATTGGTTACGTTATTCCAGACAATCCCTATTGAATCGGATATACCGTTAGAATGAGAATTAGCAAACATTCCGGTATGAGTATTAAATCCGTTATGAGAAGTATAAATTGTTTGTTCATCTTCATTATAAATAGTACTATTGAAAATTACCGGCACCATAATCGAATCGCATCCTTTTGTTGTACAAGGAGGAACGGCTTGGCAACATTGATAACATTTTACAATATCCCAGTAAATACTATCTACACAGTTATAAACTGTACCTATTTTAACCAGCTGCAAATCTAGCAACTCGTCAGCCTGCCAAGCAGTTTTAAAGCTGTTCGTATGGTTTTCCCAGGAATTCAGTGGGAAGTAGCAATCATAAACTTTTTGGGTAGTCATGACATTTTCTAGGCTTTTGTATTCTGAATCCTCTTCATAATCGCCGGTATGAATATAGAAATTATAGGATGAATCTGGATATAGACATGACGAATAAATATTTACATAATTATCATGAGCGGGATATTTAAAATAAAAATTAGTGATATCAGATGAACTATCTGCATGAATCCTGGTTTTGCTCATAACGTTATGTCCTGGTTCAGCGTGAATTGGACTTTTCGGGTTTAATAATAAGCACTATTTGATTGTTTAGTCAACTCCTTTTTAAAAAGTTATCATCCATACTGTCATAGGTCGGTCAAAACCGGCCAGGGAGGGTCGCTTTAAAACCGGCCACTTGAGGAGGCGGTATTTGCCATATTGTCTTTCTGTGAAGGAGGACAGATATGGCGAATCAACTCAAGATGGCTATGGTTCATGCGATTATAGGATTATTAGAGCGGGGTTAGCCCTAAGGCGGATAGCCTATGGGCTTGTTTTTTTCGTGGACAGTAACTCGTTATAATCGGCTAAGAAAGACTCCCGACTCAAAATTGGCCAAACCAATCCCACTGAACAAATGGGGGAAAGCTGATCGTCGACGTGCCCACCGCTACGGCCATCCTGGACAGAATCCTGCAGAAAGCCGAGATAATCCAGATCACCGGCAAAAGCTACCGGCTCAAAGACCAGGCTTCACATATGGAAAAAAAGAAAGAAGAAGACAAAACAAAAAATTTAAACTTGATAAAAACAAAAATGAAAGTACAATGAAAATCACTAACAATAAAACTGGCTGGTTTTAACCCGACCCGAACTGGTACAGTTTGACCCGACCCGTGGCACTTCACATCAACAATAATCACAAAACAAATTAACGTGCGGTGTGGCCAAATCATGATGGTTATTGAAGAAGGTTATAGTCATTTTCGCTTTCAGCATACGCCAATTAATCTATGATTTATTGATCTTTTAGAATAAATTGCCTAATCCGTCAGATATCCTTGCTGGACTGACTTTCCTGTTGCTTAAGCTGCTTTAAAATTTGAAGGTTTTTCCGGGCGTCCTCGTTGCCTGGCCATATATACAATGAACGCTCAAAATGATCTATAGCTTTATCGATATAACCTTGAGCACTGTAGATTACCCCAAGATAATTATGAGTTTTTACTATCTCGGGATCGCTGTTTATAATATTCTCGATAGTTATCAAATCATACGCTCCCAAATCAGCAACTGTGATTTTTTTTTCCAGCATCCCTTCGATGATTTTAAGATTTTCTGTATCATCACTATAACACGGCATGGAGCGTTTTAACATTTTTATAAAGGGGGTAGTTAAATCAGTTTGGATCTCCAGCGTTTTTTCAAGCGCTATGCGCGCATCATCAAGCCGACCCATATCATGATACAAAGTACCAAGCCGTTGATAAACCTGGTCCTGCTCCACCTCGCTATTTAAAGTTTTCTTGTAATAATCGATCGCTTCTTCATATTTGCCTTGCCTTCTGAGGATATCAGCCATATTGAAGAATATAGTGCCGTTTCGATTTGTGGTCGCGGCAAGTGCATCTTTCAAGAACTGCAATCCTACATCGTGCTTGCCTGAAAGACTATAAGCAATTGCCATATTAACGAGAGCCCCTGTATGATCGGGTTTTATTTCCAGCGCTTTCTGGTACTGGGCAATCGCCATTCGGTAATTTTCCTGACGCAGAAAATTATCGCCATAATCAGATAGGCTTCTCGATTCATCCGTCCTGCCAATTGTCGCGAGTTTTTTAAACCAGGAGGGCTCTGTCGCCGCAACAAAAGCAAAAGATATCAAGAACAACCAGATAAATACTAGAATCCAGGTAATTATCTTTTTCCCCAATGATGGCATGCTTTTCACCCGCTGATTGCATTCGGAATATATTTTATCAGCAGGTATTGTGAATAATAAACAAAACATTTTTATTCTCTCTTTTAAGCCTGTTAAATGTTTTGCAGGCCTCGCCATTCCTCTGAATTATAATCTGCGCAATCCCCTTCGTGTATGAATTATAAATAAAAGCATGCCGGGGATCCACAAACCCCTTTCCCCCCTTGCCATACAAACCGCTACCGATCAGAATTATATCAGGTTTTCTTTTAAAGAGAAACGCGAGATCGCGATCATTGAAATAATGCTTTTTATCAACCAGACGAAATGTGTCATCGGGGAATATCATTATATCAAAAAAAGGTACCGGGATACCCTTATAAATTGTCAAGCCGTACTGATTATAGACTATACCTTTATCTCGATATTGTACAAAGAAAAAACCCTGTACAAGCAAGAGCGCTATCAGGGTACTACAGAAAATGTATTTTGCTATTTTAAACTGACTTAAATGCAGAATAGCAAAGAACAACAAGAACGAAATTATAGTTAGGCCTGCTACCAAAAATACGAATTCAGATTCAGTGAGTAATGATCCGATGGTTAAAAATATAACTGACAGTACAAATAGAAGCACCATTTGGGTAAAAGGATTTTTGTAATAGTATTTCAGTTTTTTATAATGGATCCTGCGCCAATCTTTAAACAGGGTAGCGGAATGTTTGCTTGAGAAGTAGACTATAATCATCCCCATGTAAACGCCCCAAACATCCTTGCCTATGTCGCAAACATCAAATACCCTGCTGCTCATAAATTGCTGAAAAAATTCATCGAAAGTTGATAATCCAAGGGCAGAAAAATATGTCATCGCCAACATTTTATAAAGGGGAAAACCCCTTGGATCCAGATCACGATAGATTATATACGCATACAGTCCATAGGCTAGATAATGCCAGTTTTGTTGAAGGTCATAAAAATTGTGGTCGAAATAGTAATCCGTTATCTGCTGTGCCAGAGCGTTGAGTAAAACCACCAGGCCGACTGCCAGAATTCTCAACCTGGTTATTTTTGAACGAAAAACTATCAGTAATATTATCGCGATTATCAGTGCTATCAATGGAATTAATTTCAATTCTATGCCAAAGGGATAAGTTGAAGTATCTGAAATAACAGCAATGGCCTGAACCAAATAATTCCGCAATAAGATGAATGGCGTGGCAATTAAAAGCAGCGAATACATAAATACATGCAGACGGGTGGAATAAATCCAGAATACATATGCATTGGCTTGATTTTCCTTATCCATAAAAAACCTTAAAAACCTGTTCTCCTGAAACTTTTAACAAAGATGTCAGCCACAGATGAAATTCAGCTTAAGGGCATTATGTATAGATTTCTTTTAAAATAGTACTACCGGTTTTCTGTAGAAGTGCTCCTTAAAATATTAAAGTTTGTCTCTCATTTTCAACGAATTAGCTTCCACGATTCTAATTCGTTGAATTGAAGCAAAAAAAAACAGTATTATATTACTAAAATAACTAAATTTTATATAATTTCAAGCATTAAATTGATATTCTGATTAATGTCAATCAGGCTTCCGAGCCCAGCATGCTAGAATTTGGTTTCCGGCCATAAGAATGAGATGCTGAGTAGGTTTCCGTATTATAAATTAATTACCTTTGACTATAACTATCCTAACATTTGAACGGTCTTTTTTAACCATATATGTTGCCGTATTGTTACCGCGGCCAATATTGCACTATCTATGAATCTCTGTAGCTTATTGTGGGACAACTAGCGGCGCAGGGACTCGAACCCCGGACACGAGGATTATGATTCCTCTGCTCTGACCAACTGAGCTACGCCGCCAGTAAGGGCCTAATTTATTGGGCCGTTTTGGATTGTCAAGAAAATCTTTACTTGTATCGGCATAAAACTTGACTTATTGGAGAAATCTGTTATAATTAGTCAAGGCATATAACTTGTTATGCCCCATCAATAACTACATTAAAGCGTGACCAGGCTATCAGGGAGGTCGCTATGAAAAACGAATATAATAACAATAGTCAAAACGGTTTATCTCGACGTCGGTTTTTGGGCTTGGCCGCCGCCGGATCGGCCTTATCGCTGGTTAATCCAGCCCAACTTCTGGCGCGAACCGCGCCGGCGCCCATAAATCCGGTGTTGACCGATTATGTCGGTCGATTGTGCTATAATGAAAATCCCCTGGGACCATCGCCGCTGGCTATGCAAGCCATTATCGACAATGTAAATATGGGACATCGTTATTCCGACTGGTTTGCCGAATCGCTTAAAAGCGACCTGGCGGATTTGCACGATGTTGCTGTGCAAAAGGTCATAGCCGGTTGCGGTGCGACCGAAATTTTAAGGCTATGCGCGTTGGCGTATGCGACTCCCGGCAGTAATGTCATCGTTCCCTACCCCTCATATAGTCAGTTTCCCTCGGATGCCGATTTTCTCGGCGCCGACGTTAGATATTCCAGTCTCGATGATGATTATCGGGTAGTTCTCGATGATATAGCGGACCGGGTTGATAACGATACGACCGCGATTTGCCTCACTAATCCCAATAATCCCACCGCTACTGTCTTGCCGGCCGCCGCTATCGAAGCTTTCGTCGATAGTCTGCCAGCGCATGTTGTTACAATTATAGATGAAGCCTATCACGAGCTTGTCGATGATCCCTCATATCAATCGGCTATGGAACTGGTTCGTCAGGATAAAAACGTTATCGTTATCAGGACATTTTCCAAAGTGTATGGCCTGGCGGGTGTGCGTATCGGGTACGCTGTGGGCAAACAAAGCCGGATAAGCGAACTGCAGTCATGGCTAACTTATTCGACTGTCTCCCGCCTGGCGCTGGATGCCTCCCGGGCTGCCCTGAATGATAGCCAGCATATCGCGAACACTGTCAGCCTGAATAACCAGGCCAAGCAATACTGCTATGAAAATTTCGACCGGTTAGGACTAAGTTATGTGCCATCACAGGCAAACTTCTTCATAGTCGAAACTGAAATGGCCGCCGCGGATTTGGCCGGCGCGCTTGCTCAACGCGGGATCAGTGTCAGATATGGCTGGGGCATGCCGAATCATATTCGTGTTTCCACCGGTACGATGGCGGACATGGAAAGTTTTATCACCGCGCTGGAGGATATCCTCGACAACGTTCATATCGGCGGATATTCGCTTCCAATAGTAACATCGCTGGATGGCAATTACCCCAATCCGTTTAATGGTTCGACTAAAATCACCTATTCTATCGCCAAACCAGGCCAGGTATTGATACAAATTTTCAATATCCACGGCCAACTGGTTAAAACCGTTGTCGATCAGTATAAACTTCCGGGCAAGCACGCGTTTGAATGGCACGGCGCCAATCAGCAAGGCGCGGCGGTAGCCTCAGGTTCGTATTTCTACCGTCTGACCACCGGTGACTACAGCCAGACCCGGCGGATGATTTTGGTGAAGTAGGGATAGCGATTAATGGAGGAGCAAACGAGCACGTCTGCCGCCCACAAAGTGAAGTATTAAGGATGTTATGGAGTATCCCACCCCGCGCTTGAGGCCGCGGGATGGGGCACCGGGCGATTTGGTAGGGAATATCGTGTTACGCTGTCGTAGGGAAAGGATTATTGACGGTTTATTTAATTATTATATCATCTTTGATGGTTAATAATATTTAATAGTTTGTCTTTAAATGGATCTTTCTCGGGAATAAGCACCCGATATGGAATTGGAGGAAACTCCTTATCGAAAAATTTATTATTTTTATTTGTTAGGCGGTACTTCGCAAGTAGCCAATAGGCAAAATTAGCTTCAGCGTCTTTAGTTTTTGATCTTGGCCATCGCCCTGCTAAAAAACCTTCTTGAAAGTGCGGCCTGTACGCTTCGGGTGGGCAAACACTTTGCAGTCTCACTAGAATCAATTCATCATCAGCATATGTGCTTATGCTTCCATTTGGATGTGGAAATCCAAGTACATATACAAAACCATCTTCTCTATCTTTATTTGAATTAATATCATAAAGAGCAAAAGTTGCGGCAACTCGGATAGATTGTGTCAAATCTAACAATCTTGTAGGGCAAAGATTATAATGCTGAATGATGGCTTCCCAGTATTCCTGATGTTTGAGGAGGTAGCCGCTTAGACCTAAGTTTTTGCGGTTCTTGGATAATGCATAAATCAATTCTTTAAGATTTTTTAATCTTTTTTGGAGTTTGACCGTACTAAGCCGCCCATTCGAGTTGACTGGGCGATAGATAGAAGGGTACAGTTTTGTGCGATTATTACTATCTTTGTAGTCATTTCCCTGCCCGCGAAAGAGCAAGTTGAAACGAGAATTCCTGCTTCCCAGTTCTGCGATACATTTAACCAACTCAGAAAATGATTTAACTCGATACCCCTTATCAGCTCGCACTTTAGCAACAGTTGCCAAGGTAAATCCTGAGCAGATGCTTCTTTTTATTGTTAAACCGGGCTTTCTCTTAACAATATATTTTTCGCTTGTAATGTGGCTGTAAAATTTCAAATTCCGATTACTCATAGCACATATACTTATACCTCACCCATTGGGTGGGTGAATTTGAAAAAGTTGCTTACGCAACTGAACATAATATATTATTAAGCTGCATTGTTTCTACTAGTATAACTATTTTCCGTTAATGTTCTTTATATAAGAATCAAGCCAGTTTCCAAAAATAACTGGTTTCCAATTGGAACCAAATCCCGATCCTAGTTCAGCAATAAATTTGAATGAAGCACCACCAATTGCACCTAGTATTGCTCCTTGTATGTTTCCAATTTCAGCCCCGACAACAGGCGGACCCAAAATACCGAACAATTTTATTGTTGTTCTGCCTAACTTTGTCATACCTGTTTCTTTGGCTACTTCATTATGATATGCTATAATCGCATTGCGGTCTCTATCACTTTCGGACTGAAGCCATTTTCGAAATTTGACAGCTTGTTTCCTAATCTTCATTATATTATTAAGATCTAAACATCCGCTATTTACTAAAAACTTAATATCTGGGAATTCAACTTCTGATTTTAAATTATCAATAATGCTTTTTGTGTTTTTAAACCTGTGGGCTGTTTCATAAAGTTTATCTCCTAAAAGGGTACTCATAGGATTGCTTATAAAAGCGTCGCATTTTAACTGGTTTGTAGTCTGAAGTGTTCTATTGCACAAGGCAGCAGCGGCAAGCGGTGCAGCATTAGAAAAATTTATTTTTTCCCCTAATCTCTCAATTAACTTATTTAAATCCATATTCCAATTAATCCGAAGTTGATCGCCTAATTTATCTATGGTTACTTGGACTTTCTTGTCTTTTCCCCATCCGATGAATGGATAAACCTCGTCTATTAATGATTGTAATAATAATGAACATTTTGCAGGATTACGAAAATCATCTCGAGCATTCTCAATAGGTTTGCCAAAATCATCTGCTTTTACTTCAATTATATTTCCTTCAATAGTTTTTGCTAAAAGTTGTTTTTGTTCATTAGTGATTACATCATTTAGTAAGGGGTGAAATACAAATCTTTTAATAAAAGTATTCTGTTTCTTTTGCTCTTCATCTTGAATATTCATTATAATGTACTTGCCTTCTTTACTTATTGGTGCAGTAGCAAAAGCATAATGATAAATTGTTATTATGCCGTCCCCTAATAGTGATAATAAGTATTCAAACTTTCCTTGCTTAATGAACCATTTTAAAATTTCAATAAAATCATGTACTGTACTAAAATTCAAATATATATTATCATACACTGCTGTCCCAACGTTTTTCTTTTGAGTCGCTGTAAGTGGATAGATGACAAGGAATTTTAGCGAAATATGGTCGTTATCAATTTGAACTGGGAAAGGGGAATTTGCC
>Ga0299912_10001312_pt1 | contig 20067 bp, 10 predicted proteins | sample RVTome_2_FD_207667 | JGI IMG/M metagenome (GOLD analysis project Ga0299912, IMG submission 207667) | Soil microbial communities from uranium-contaminated site in the Upper Colorado River Basin, Wyoming, United States - RVT95D214 (version 2) ... | reverse complement strand
GAAAGTCTTGCCGACGACTTATTACTTTTGCATGCGGCTTTCCGGATAACAAACCAGAATCCTTTAGGCTCAGCGGCAGGTTATGGATCTTCTTTTCCGATCGATCGGCAACTAACCACCGATCTGTTGGGATTCGAATGCATGAATTATAATGCAGTTTATGCCCAGATGGGACGTGGAAAAGTTGAACGGACTGTTGCCTTTGCTCTTGGTTCAGTAGCTTCAACCATTTCAAAACTGGCATATGATTGCTGCTTGTTTATGAGTCAGAATTTCGAATTTATCAGGCTTCCGGAGGATATGATTACAGGTTCAAGCATTATGCCGCATAAAAAGAATCCCGATGTATTTGAACTGCTGCGTGCAAAGTGCAATAAAATTCTATCCCTGGCGAATGAAATTACATTAATTGGAAATAATCTGCCTTCTGGATATTACAGAGATTTTCAGATCATAAAAGAATCTTATCTCGAATCGTTCGTCTTACTTCAGGATTGTTTGGAAGTAGCAAATTATACACTCGGTAGGATTATAGTAAGAAAGAATATTCTTAATGAAGAGAAATACAATTACATATTCAGTGTAGAAGAAGTGAATCGTGAGGTATTGAAAGGAGTCCCATTCCGCCAGGCATATGAGATCATTGGAGAAAAAATCAGAAAAGGCGAATTTCAGGCAAATAGAACGATCCATCATACACATGAAGGGAGTATCGGAAATTTAAGTAACGATAAAATAAAAAATAAATTTGCAACCATTTTGGAGGGTTTTAATCGTGAACGGATTGAACAAGCTGAGAAGGAACTCTTGAAGTAATATAATCATGTGTGCAAGCAGAATCGTAGTTAGAATTGAAATAGCAACGCTCTCAAATTCAGATGGGAAGTTTAACCATCAAAAAATGGATCGGTTGGCAATGGTCCTTTCAAATTTGAACAACAGCGGGAAGCAGGTAATAGTTGTCAGCTCGGGAGCTATTGCACTGGGTGCCGATAAAATTGGTATGAAAGTCCAGCCTAAAGCTTATGAAGAAATGCAGGCCATTGCTGCAATTGGACAGGCCGAACTGATAAAGTTTTATCAACACTATTTTGATCAATACAACCAAATTGTTGCCCAAGTGTTACTTACAGACGATATTATTGATAATCAGGCCAGAGTTAAAAATACACAAAATACCTTTGATACCCTGCTTGAAATGAATATCATCCCGATAGTGAATGAAAATGATGCTGTTTCACTGACGGATATTAAACTTGAGGATAACTATTCACTTGCATTACAGGTTGCTAAAATCACCAGGGCAGATATCATTCTGATAAAAATGGATACCAATAGTAAATTTATCATTCAACCAAGAGCCAGACTCAAAGCAAAACTTGTTTCCGATGAAACACAGCTATTCGATGAACTGGAAAAAATCTGCTATGAGATTATGAATGTTGATGGCAAAGAATCTCAGTTTCCCGAATCGATTGGTGATATTGTTTTAAATTAGAACAAAAAGCAAAAGATGAGGAGAGGATTTAAAAATAAAAAACGAATTGTTGTTAAAATTGGAACTTCTTCGCTTTCCTATGCAAACGGGAGATTGAATTTTCAGCGAATAGCCAATTTATCGTATGTATTAAGCTCACTTCGTAATCGAGGTCTGGAAATAGTTCTTGTTAGTTCAGGTGCAATTGGCGTGGGTGCCGGACGATTAGGACTGGTAGATCGGCCAACTGAACTATCTAAAAAACAGGCACTTGCTGCAATCGGTCAGGCAGAACTTATGAAAATCTATCAAAAGTTTTTTGAAGAATTCAATCAGACTGTTGCCCAGGTGCTTCTAACAAAAGATATAGTGACAATACCTGACCGGCATCAAAATGCAAAGAATACACTTCTGAAATTGATTGGAATGGGCATTATTCCCATAATTAATGAAAACGATACCATATCGACCTTCGAAATCGAATTTGGTGATAACGATACACTTTCAGCCGATGTTGCCCAGCTTATTGAAGCTGATTTGTTGATATTGCTCAGCGATATCGACGGGCTCTATTCAGCAGATCCTAAAAAAGAAAAACAGGCAGAAATAATCCGATCGGTTGAAACCATCACTCCCGAGCTGGAAAAGTTGGCTTCAGGAACCGGAAATTCTTTTGGGACAGGCGGAATGATTACTAAAATTTCTGCTGCCAAAATATGTATCGATGCACATATTGATACCATTATCACAAACGGAAATGATCCTTCAATAATATTCGATATCCTTGATGGAAAAGAAGTAGGAACCCATTTTGTGGCTAATAACAGGAATGTTACACAAAAAAACTGACAGCATGATGAATAAAACATTGCTTCAAAAAGGGATAAATGTAAAGGCGGCTACAAGACAACTGGTGAAATTTACAACCGATAAAAAGAATGCTGCACTTGCTTTAATTGCCGAGGAAATCGAAGCTCATCGAGGGGACATAAAGAAAGCCAATTCAATTGATTTAAAAAACGGGAAAACAAAAGGACTTTCGGCAGCCTTTCTCGACCGGCTCGAATTAACTGATAAGCAGATCGATGGAATGATAAAAGTTTTGCACGATGTGATAAATCTGAAAGATCCTGTTGGTGAGATAATAAATATGAATACAATGCCAAATGGCTTGCGCGTGGGACAAATGAGAATGCCCCTTGGTGTTGTGTGTATCATTTTTGAATCGAGACCAAACGTATGTATTGAAGTGGCCGCACTGACTATAAAATCAGCGAACGGAGTAATATTACGTGGAGGTTCCGATGCGATCAATTCCAATATTGCGCTTACTCAAATTATTAAGAGTGGATTGCAAAAGGCCGGACTTCCGGAAGCCTCTGTAGAAGTGATCGAAGATACAGACCGTGAATCGGTGAAGGAACTTCTTCGCATGCGTGAATTTATTGATATTGTCATTCCCAGGGGTGGATTGAGCCTGATTCGTTTCGTCGAGGAGCATTCCTTGATCCCGGTAATACGTCACGATCTTGGGATTTGTCACACCTATGTCGATGAATTTGCTGATATAAATATGGCAATTTCCATTTCTTATAATGCAAAAGTACAACGCCCGGGAGTATGTAATGCTATGGAGACCTTATTGGTACATGAAAAAGTTGCCGGTGAATTCCTACCAAAAATGAAATCTGAATATGACAAGGCCGGCGTAGAACTTAGGGGATGTAAAAAGACAAAAAAATACTTGCCCGATATTAAAGATGCCAATGAGGAAGACTGGAGCACGGAATATCTCGATTTGATACTATCGATAAAAACGGTTGATTCTGTTGATGAAGCTATCGATCATATAAACACTTACGGATCTCATCACAGCGATGCAATTATAAGTGAAAATTATACACGTGGGATGCAATTTATTAATGAAGTTGATTCTGCTGCATGTTTTATCAATGCTTCAACACGGTTCACCGATGGAAATGAGTTTGGACTTGGCGCCGAGATGGGAATAAGCAATCAGAAATTACACGTTCGCGGTCCTATGGGATTACGGGAATTGACTTCAGCCAAATATATTGTCTTTGGGAATGGACAAATAAGAAACTAAGGCCATTGCTATATTATAAGATGGTACATAATAATCGCAGGTTAAAACAAAAAACTAACTGTTTTGAATTGAAAAACTCAGTTTACTAGTTACCTAAAAACATAAACAGACATATATGGATTTCATTCAGCATTTGGATAAGCTTTCGATCGATGCCTCGCAGATCGATAAGGACCTATTTCCCCGATATAATGTAAAACGCGGACTACGAAATCAAAATGGCTCAGGAGTATTAGTAGGCCTTACAAATATTGGTGACGTTGTCGGTTACGAAAAGATTGGCGATCAGGTAATTCCGGCACATGGTCGTTTGTATTATCGTGGTATTGAGGTAACTGAACTTGTTAAAGGATTTCAGCAGGATAAGAGGCATGGTTTTGATGAAACAGTATTTTTATTGTTATCAGGGAAGTTACCAACCCGTGATGAGTTATTGCGATTTTCGTCACATCTGGCCGGGCTAAGGGATTTACCCCAACATTTTACACGAAATATGATATTATCGCTACGGGGGCATAATATTATGAATATGCTTGCCAGGACAGTTCTGGTCTTATATACTCTGGATGATAATGCCGAGGATCAATCACATATGAATGTCCTTCGTCAGTCTCTCGATCTTATTGCAAAATTTCCCGTAATCACTGCTTATTGTTATTTTGAATTCAGGCATTCATACCAACGGAAATCACTTGTTATTCGCCACCCTGAACCTGATTTAAGCACTGCTGAAAACTTTTTGTATATGCTTAAGGGCGATAAATATACCAAACTTGAAGCTGATATTCTCGATCTGAATCTTGTACTTCATGCTGAGCATGGCGGTGGTAATAATTCTACTTTTACTTCACGGGTGGTCAGTTCTTCAGGAACCGATACATATTCAACCATAGCTGCAGCGCTGGGATCGTTAAAAGGGACTTTGCATGGCGGAGCCAATCTTCAGGTTATAGGAATGATGAATGATATTAAGAAGAATGTAAAAGATTGGAACAATAAAAAAGAGATTTCGAAATATCTGCTAAAGATTTTACAGGGCCTGGCAGGTGATGGTTCCGGTAAAATATATGGAATCGGGCATGCCATTTATACTCTGTCGGATCCAAGAGCAATACTATTGAAGCAAAAAGCACAGGAACTTGCCGATGAAAAAGGGGAAATAAATGAATTTGTACTTTACAATAATATTGAGCAACTTGCACCTGAAGTGCTGGCCAAATTTAAAGGAGGTGAACATAGTAAAACAGTGGCTCCAAACGTCGATTTTTATTCAGGTTTTGTTTATCATTGCATCGATATTCCAGTAGAAATTTATACACCGATTTTTGCAATTTCACGTATAGCAGGATGGTGCGCACATCGTATAGAGGAGATTACTTTCAGTTCAAAGCGCATTATACGGCCTGCTTATAAAAATGTATTCGGGCAAACGAATTATGAAAAACTGGTAGATAGAACAAGATAATTTTTGTATATTTATACAAAACTCATTAATATTTATAAAAAATTCAATAAATCCTTTTTATAAAAAAGAAATATACTATCTTTACAAACTCGAAGACGCCCATTTTGATGACTATAAAGAGTTATACAATTTTAATTAAAAAGACAGACTCTGCGTGAGGATGATTTAAAGTATTTAAATATGGGCCATTCTCATTAAATAGGATGGCTTTTTTTATAAAAATGGGTAATTAATAAAAAACACCATGGTACGAGGATTTCCTGAAGTACAGGGATTATACGATCCCAAAAATGAGCATGACAGTTGCGGGATTGGATTTGTAACTCATATAAAAGGAATCCGATCAAACGATATCATTAAAAAGGGACTTGAGGTACTGGTTAATATGTCACACAGAGGAGCCGAGAGTGCTGACAATGTTTCGGGAGACGGTGCCGGGATATTAATTCAAATTCCGCATAATTTTTTCCTGAAAAAAGATATTAAGTTACCGGCTGAAGGCAGATATGGTGCTGGTCTTGTATTTCTCCCAAAAGACCTTAAACAGCGTAAGCTTTGTGAAGCTATTCTTGTCGATACTCTTACAAGTGAAGGCCTTGATGTTATTGTTTTTATCGATGTAAAAGTTGACAGCTCAGTTCTAGGAGATATTTCACGATCCACAGAACCTTTTATCAGACAGATATTTGTTACAGGTAATTTTCCTGAACAGGACGAACTGGAACGAAAGCTATATATAGCAAGAAAACTGGCAGAAAAATCGATCCGTGAATCGAGTATTAAAGATAAAGAGGCTTTTTACCTTCCGAGTCTTTCATCAAAAGTATTTATTTATAAGGGTATGTTAACTCCCGATCAGGTGGAGCGTTATTTTATCGATTTAGGCGACCCGGATATGACAAGCGCAATAGCTCTTGTGCATTCACGTTTTTCAACAAATACCTTTCCAACCTGGGATCTGGCTCAACCTTTCAGGTTTCTGGCACATAATGGAGAGATCAATACCATAAAAGGGAACCGTTTGTGGATGACTGCACGTGAATCGATTATGAAATCGGATCTGTTTGGAAGCGATCTTGAAAAGTTATTTCCAATAATTGAACCCAATAAGTCCGATTCTGCTTCGTTCGATAACGTATTAGAATTTCTTGTTCTTACCGGAAAATCACTACCACATGCAATGAGTATGTTGATACCAGAGTCATGGAACGATAAAAATCCAATACCACCCAGTTTAAAAGCATTTTACGAATATCAATCGACTCTCATGGAACCCTGGGATGGACCTGCTTCAATCGTGTTCAGCGATGGTCGATATATTGGGGGCACGCTCGACAGGAATGGATTACGTCCTTCACGATACATAATTACCAAAGACGATCTTATTGTAATGGGTTCTGAAGTAGGAGTGCAAATGTTCAAACCTGAACAGATAAAGGAAAAAGGTCGTCTTCGCCCCGGTAAGATCCTGCTTGTCGATACTAAAATGGGTGTTATTGTTCCCGATGAGGAAGTAAAAAGCCAACTGACAAACAGAAATCCCTATGCCCAATGGCTGTCTGAGAATCGAATTGAACTGGGAGAAATCAAAGTCAAACAACGTATACCAACATCACTTGGTGAAAATTTTGATAAATATCTGAACGAGTTCGGATATACCAAAGAAGATGTGGAATTTATTATCAAACCTATGGCAATACAAGGGCAGGAGCCTTTACATTCCATGGGTAATGATACACCTCTGGCGGTTTTTTCAGATAAACCTCAACGGTTTTTCAATTATTTCAAACAATTATTTGCCCAAGTAACCAACCCTCCTATCGATCCCATTCGCGAAAGCTTGGTAATGGCTCTGACCAATTATATTGGTTCAGTTTCGAAAAATATACTGATCGAATCTCCAAGTCATTGCAAACTCATCAAATTTTTTTCACCGATAGTTACAAATACCGATTTGAATAAACTTCGAAATCTGAAAGAAGAAAATTATTCACACTTCGAAATACCAATTCTGTTTCCTGCAAGAGGTATCGGATTGGGGAAAGCCCTTGAGATGGCTCTCGATGATATCTGTCAGAAAGCTGAAAAAGCTGTTGATGATGGTAAGAATTTTATAATACTTACCGACAGAGGGATTAGCGAAAATATGGCTCCTATTCCATCGTTACTTGCCACTTCATCAGTGCATCATCATTTGATTCGTTCAAAAAAACGTATGCAGATCGGACTGGTTGTTGAAACCGCTGAAGCACGCGAAGTCAGCCATTTTGCCTTACTGATCGGGTATGGGGCCAGTGTTGTGAATCCTTATGCTGCTTTTGCTATCATTGAAGACCGGTGTCTGAGGGAAGAAATAGAACTTGATTATGTTGCAGCACGCGAAAATTATATTAAGGCAATTGATAAGGGATTGTTGAAAATCCTTTCTAAAATGGGGATATCAACCCTCCGGAGTTATCATGGTTCTCAGATTTTTGAAGCCATCGGGATTGGAAATGAAATAATTGATAAATATTTTACGGGAACTGATTCAAGGGTTGGAGGAATTGGTTTTGAAGAAGTTGCAAAAGAAGCACTTTTAAATCATTCCAAAGCTTTCGGGAATGATCCGAAAAGACTCTCCGGCTTGAAAAATGAGGGCTTTTATCATTTTCGAAATGATGGAGAAAAACATGGTTGGAACCCGGAATCGATCGGATTGCTTCAATGGGCAACCCGGGCTAATGATTACAACAAATTCAAAGAATTTACTGCACTGGTCGATCGTGATAACCGGAAGCCTCATTTTCTGCGTGGCTGTGTAAACATTAAAGAAAGAAAATCAATCTCCATTGAAGAAGTCGAACCCGTTGAAAATATTTTAAAACGATTTGTCAGCGGGGCAATGTCCTTCGGATCGATCAGTAAAGAGGCTCACGAAGCATTAGCTGTTGCTATGAATATGATTGGAGGCAAAAGCAATACAGGTGAGGGAGGTGAAGATGCGGAACGTTTTAAAGTTCGTGACGATGGAACCTGGGCACGAAGTGCCATAAAACAGGTTGCTTCAGCACGATTTGGTGTTACTGCAAATTACCTGGTCAATGCCGAAGAAATACAAATAAAAATTGCCCAGGGCGCAAAACCGGGCGAGGGAGGACAATTACCAGGACATAAAGTGGATAAAATCATTGCCCGTCTTCGTAATAGTACGCCTGGTATTACGTTGATTTCTCCTCCTCCGCATCACGACATTTATTCTATCGAAGATCTGGCACAATTAATTTTCGACCTGAAATGCGTTAATCCGCAGGCAAGGATCAATGTTAAACTGGTTTCGGAACGAGGTGTAGGTACTGTGGCAGCAGGCGTTGCAAAAGCTTATGCCGACAGTATTACCATATCGGGTATGGAGGGTGGTACGGGAGCCAGTCCGGCGAGTTCAATTAAACATGCCGGGTTACCAATGGAACTTGGAGTTTCGGAAGTTCAGCAGACTCTGGTTATAAACAACCTGCGTGAAAGAGTCCGCCTACAAACTGACGGACAACTTAAAACAGGACGCGATGTAATATATGCCGGTTTATTGGGTGCCGAAGAGTTTGGATTTGCTACCCTCGGACTTATTGTATTGGGTTGTGTGATGATGCGTAAGTGCCACCTGAATACCTGCCCTGTTGGTGTGGCTACACAGGATAAAGAGTTACGAAAACAGTTTACCGGGAAACCGGAGTATGTGATTAACTACTTTCACTTTCTTGCACAGGAGGTTCGCGAACTTCTTGCTGAAATGGGATTTCGCACATTTGAAGATATTGTTGGCCGGATCGATCTACTGGAGCAGCGTACCGACATTGTGCACTGGAAAGCATCGAAAGTTGATCTGACAAAGTTATTGTATAGGCCAAAAGAAGCAGAAATTCATAATACACATTGCTCATGTTTTCAGAAACATAAGATTGACGAAATCATGGACCGGCAGCTTATCAAACGGTCGGTCGGTGCAATAAAGAATAAAAATAAAGTCTGGATCTCACTCAAAATACACAATACCGACCGGTCTGTTGGTGCAATGCTTTCGGGTGAAATAAGCCGGATTTACGAAGAAGAAGGCCTGCCCGATAAAACGATCAATTGCATGTTTACAGGCTCAGCCGGCCAGAGTTTTGGAGCCTTCCTGGCAAAGGGATTGAATTTTCATCTGGAAGGCGATGCAAATGATTATCTGGGGAAAGGACTGTCGGGAGGGCGAATTATTGTTGTTCCGCCAAAGGGATCGACTTTTAAACCGGAGGAAAACATCATTATCGGCAATACCGTCTTGTATGGTGCTACATCGGGCGAGGCATACATACATGGCATTGCAGGTGAACGATTCTGTGTTCGTAACTCAGGAGCCTGGGCTGTTGTGGAAGGTGTGGGAGATCATTGTTGTGAATACATGACCGGTGGGCGTGCTGTAGTACTGGGACAAACAGGGCGCAACTTTGCTGCAGGCATGAGCGGTGGCATTGCATACGTCCTTGACCGGAATGGAAATTTCGATTATTTCTGCAACAAAGGTATGGTGGAGCTTGGGAAAATTACCGACAAGGACGATGAATTGGAATTGCAGGAAATGATCAATAATCATCTGAATTATACAGGTTCGGAACTTGCACAGGAAATCCTGGTGAACTGGGAATTGTATCTGCCAAAATTTGTGAAAGTGATTCCTCTTGAATACAAAAAAATTCTTCAGGAAATGAAACTGGAACAAATCAAGAGCAAGATCGCGAAAACAGAAGATGAACCTCATTTTCAATATTAAAATATCATTGCTAACCTTAGATTGTGGAGATTATGGGTAATCCAAAAGGATTCATGACCATCGAACGAAAACCGGCAGGATATCGTCCGAAAAACGAAAGGATCAGGGATTATAGTGAAGTCGAACAGGTACTAAACCAGAAGGATAGAAAAGACCAGGCTGCACGATGTATGGATTGCGGCGTTCCTTTTTGCCAGTGGGGCTGCCCCATTATGAACAATATGCCGGAATGGCAGGACGCGATTTATCGAGGCAACTGGCAGGAAGCCATAGATATACTTCAAGTCACGAATAATTTTCCTGAATTTACAGGTAGAATTTGCCCAGCGCCTTGTGAACATGCCTGCACACTGAATATTCATGAGGAACCCGTAACAATTCGTGAAAACGAATGTGCAACGGCCGATCAGGCTTTTGCACGCGGTCTGATAAAACCACATCCTCCCAAAGTTCGCACAGGGAAAAAGGTTGCCGTAATAGGTTCGGGACCGGCGGGCCTTGCCTGTGCCGATCTTTTGAACAAGTGGGGCCATACCGTTACGGTATTTGAGAAAGATGAAGCTGTGGGAGGTTTGCTTCGCTTCGGGATCCCTGATTTCAAGCTGGAGAAAAGCGTTATTGACCAGCGATTGACTATTTTACTGGCCGAAGGACTTATTCTAAAAACAAATTGTCATGTAGGTATCGATATCAAAGGAACTGAATTACTTCAATCACATGATGTTATTGTACTAGCAATCGGAGCAATGAAACCACGTGACCTGGATGTTGAAGGCAGGGAACTGAAGGGTGTGCATTTTGCCATGGAATTTCTTACACAGCAAAATCAGGTAGTGGAAGGCAAGAAGTTTTCTGATAAAGAGCGTATTTCAGCAATGGGAAAGAATGTACTAGTCATTGGAGGAGGCGATACTGGTTCGGATTGTGTGGGAACTGCCATCAGGCATGGTGCTTTGAGTGTGAACCAGATAGAAATATTACCTAAACCCCCGCTGAAACGAGTCATAGACAACCCCTGGCCATATTGGGCAAATACCCTCCGGACCTCCTCGTCGCATGAGGAAGGCTGTGAGCGATCGTGGCTGTTGAATACCAAACGATTGCTTGGTGACAAGAATGGGAACGTAAAAGCTGCAGAGGTAGTCGAGGTAGAATGGAAAAAAGAAAACCTGCCTGACGGCAAGGCAGGCGGGCAATTCAAAATGATAGAAAAACCTGAAACCAAACGACAAATGAAGGCTGAACTTGTACTTCTTTCTATGGGATTTGTTCATTGTTATCATGAAGGCCTGGCAAGCGAACTAGGAGTCACATTCGACCAGCGCGGAAACATTGTTACGGATTCTTACGGCCAAACCTCTCAAGCAAAAGTATTTGCTGCGGGCGATGCAATTTCGGGAGCCAGCCTGGTGGTAAGGGCCATTGCTTCAGGACGGAAATCAGCGGATCGTGTGCATGATTATCTGATGCAGAGAGATAATATTTAGTAAAAGTGGTTATATAAAATTCTCGGAATTTTTTTACTTGAATAACCTTTTAGGATCTGCAGCATCTATCAACGTTTAATTTATCCAGAGACTGATCAGATACAACAATTATTTTAAATCCTTTCCGTCTTTTCCTTACAAAAATCACGTAATTTGCCAACCATTTTTTAATGATTGTGGAATTAGGGCTATTTTAACCGCGATTAAGCATTTGAATTTAAATGCTTAATTGACGAATGAAAATGAGCGAATTTTGAATAAATAACTTGTATATTGAATCGTTTTCATTGTCACGGTTAACCCTGATAAAAGTTTGAATCCCGAAAAATCGAGACAAACTTTTCGTCAGCACTTCGGGCAAAATTCGCAATCATATTGCGTATTTTGGGTTTAACGGCCCGTTGAAATCTCAGTTGGATATATGAACACGATTGTTGCGAAGGAGTATCTTTCAGAACTTGTGGTGAAGCTGGAAATTGAGGCTCCGGTGATTGCTAAAAAAAGGAAAGCAGGTCATTTTGTAATTGTCAGGATCGGTGAAAAAGGCGAAAGGATACCTTTAACCATCTCCCAGGCCGATCCGGTTAAAGGCACCATTACTCTGATTGTTCAAAAAGTAGGGACAACAAGTCATAAACTTACCAGTTTAGACGTTGGAGACTCAGTTACCGATCTGGTGGGCCCTTTGGGACATGCCACTCATATTGAAAAAGTTGGAACAATTCTCTGTGCCGGGGGCGGGGTAGGCATAGCTCCTTTATTCCCGATAGTTGAAGCTATGCATCAGTGTGGAAATCGTATCATTTCGATTCTTGGTGCCCGGACAAAAGAACTCATCATTCTGGAAAAGGAGATCAGGGCAGTATCGGATGAGGTGATCATTATGACCGATGACGGAAGTTACGGGCAGGAGGGGTTGATTACCAAAGGCATGGAAGATGCAATTCAGAGAGAGAAGATTCATCAGGCCATTACGATTGGACCAGCCATCATGATGAAATATTGCAGTATACTTACGAGAAAATACAATATACCCACCATTGCAAGTCTGAATTCCATTATGGTCGATGGAACTGGTATGTGCGGAGCCTGCAGGGTCACAGTTGGAGGGAAAACTAAATTTGTGTGTGTCGACGGCCCGGAATTCAATGCACTTGATGTGGATTTTAATGAATTGCTCATGCGGCTCAATGCATATAAAGCAGAAGAGTTGAAAAATTATCAAATGTATAAGGAAGGTGTAAAGTCGATACAGCATGGCATCGGAGAATAATGAATATTTAAAAAAACGCAGGGAAGCCGGGTGGCGTGAAAATTTGCGAAAACAGATCAAAGCAAAGGATCGTACCCTGATCGAGCGGGTAAAAATGCCTGAAGCTAATCCGGGAGAGAGAATTAAGAGTCATGTGGAAGTAAACAAGGGACTGACAGGCGAAATGGCGGTGAGGGAGGCCCAGCGCTGCCTCGATTGTGTTAATCCGACCTGTATTGAAGGATGCCCGGTTGGAATCAATATTCCCGAATTTATCAAATACATCGAAGCCGGAAAATTTTCCGAAGCGGCCCGCACACTGAAACAAACCAATGCGTTACCGGCTGTTTGCGGCAGAGTCTGTCCACAGGAAATTCAATGTGAAGCGCGCTGTTTTTATACCGTGAAACTGAAGAAAGATCCCATCGCTATTGGACATCTGGAACGTTTTGCTGCTGACTATGAGAGAGAAAGCGGGACTATATATGTCCCGGAGATTGCTGGGAAAAACAGTATCAAGATAGCTGTTATCGGATCGGGGCCGGCGGGTTTATCGGCTGCAGGCGAATTGGCTAAATTCGGATATAATATAACCGTATTCGAAGCTTTGCACGAACTCGGAGGAGTACTGAAATACGGAATTCCCGAATTCAGGTTACCTAACCGCATTGTGGATGTGGAGATTGATAACCTGAAAAGAATGGGAGTTGAATTTTTTAAAAATACCGTCATCGGGAAGACACTTTCGTTTGCCGACCTGAAAGAACAGGGATTTAAAGCATTTTTTGTCGGGAGTGGAGCAGGATTACCCGGATTTATGAATATTCCTGGTGAAAATTATATTGGCGTACTCTCGGCCAATGAATACCTGACACGTGTAAACCTTATGGGTGCAGCCAGTGATAAATATGACACACCCGTTTTCTTCGGAAAGAATGTGGCAGTGATCGGTGGGGGAAACACAGCGATGGATTCTGTGCGAACGTCAAAACGCCTGGGTGCCGAAAGAGCCATGATCATTTACCGGCGGTCGTTCGATGAAATGCCTGCCCGTAAGGAGGAAATCAAACATGCACAGGAAGAGGGGATTGAATTCATGAATTTGCGGAGCCCGGTTGAATATCTCGCAGACAAAAACGGAAGGGTGAATACTATTCGATTGCAGAAGATGGAGCTAGGAGAACCTGATAGTTCAGGCCGCAGGAGACCGGTTCCAGTCGAGGGATCGGAATATACTTTAGAAGCCGATCTGGTGATTGTGAGTATAGGTGTCTCACCGAATCCATTGATACCACAAAGTATACCGGAGCTTACGATTACCCGTTGGGGAACAATCGATGTCGATGCAGAGAATATGCAGTCGAATATACCCGGTGTATTTGCAGGAGGCGATATTGTGAGAGGTGGAGCCACAGTGATCCTGGCTATGGGCGATGGGAAAAAAGCTGCTCGGGGTATACATAAAAACCTGAATTACAGTATTCATACTTCGGAAACCGGTATTACTTCAAAGAGAACATGATAATGCAGCAACATGCACAATTCGGAAAACAATAAATTGTTGCATCAATACATAATAGTTTTAAGAATTTATTTATCAAATAGTTGAAAATATGGCAGATTTAACCACAAAATACCTGGGCCTAGAGCTGAAAAATCCGATCATCGTCGGGAGTTGCAGTCTGACAGCTTCTGTCGAAGATATTGTGCAATTGGAACAGAACGGGGCAGCTGCCATTGTGCTCAAGTCCATCTTTGAGGAAGAAATCCTTCTCGAAGCCTCTCAGGATCTAAAAGATGCAGAGAAGAGCAGACTCATCTATTCACAATTGTCGGAGACCTTAGATTACATTGATGTTCATACAAAAGAGAAACGACTTGGAGAATATCTCAGACTGATTCAGGACGCAAAAAGCAAAATACTGATTCCTGTAATTGCCAGCATCAATTGTATAACCGATCTGGAATGGGTCGATTTTGCCAAAAAAATTCAGGATGCCGGTGCCGATGCTCTTGAATTGAATATTTTCCTGAATCCGATGGATACGGAACAAAAAGATTATGAGAAAACAATCCGGAAAATTGTGGGCAAAGTAATTAAGGCTGTCAGCATACCAGTTTCAGTCAAATTAAGCGATTGTTTTACGAATTTATCAAAGACTATTGTTGATATTTCAAAAGAAGGCGTAGCAGGGATCATATTGTTCAACAGGTTTTTCACACCCGATATTGATATATACAATCTCAACATAATACCCGGCAGAATGCACAGCTGTGAAACAGATTACGCAAAATCGCTCCGGTGGATTGCGCTTTTATCCGATAAAATCGATTGCAGTATAGTCGCTTCAACCGGTATTCATGATGCAAATACCATAGTAAAACAAATTCTGGCAGGTGCCGATGCGGTACAGGTTGTATCGACTCTTTATCTAAATGGGAAACGATATATAAATCAAATGCTTGCAGGTATCGATAAGTGGATGCTGGAAAAGGGATTTTTCTCTTTATCACAATTCAAAGGACTGGCCAGTTACAAAAAAGCTACAAATCCTGCAGTTTATGAAAGGATTCAATTCATGAAATACTTTGGAAGAATAGGGTAATTAATATTTTTAATTTCGATGATCTTTGTAATTCTTCTTCGGAATAGATCAAAGCTACTTCATTCCAAATCATTTAATCCTCATATTCAATAATTTAGAGAACTGATTTTCCTGTCTTAATCCATAAGTGTTTTCTTATCTTAGCACTGGACAAATTGCTTTAAATATTATAATTTCGGTATCGTCAATGGATGTGCTAACCATACATTTTCGATTCCGGTTTAAAAATATACGGGCTTACGGATTGGAATTCAGGACCATTTACTAACCAGGGGAATTACAGATGATGCACAAAGTACATAAACAGGAAGAAGGGGGGAAAATGATCGTTCTCCAGAATATTATATCTGTCCTGAACAATTCCAATTCACTTAACACTTTGCTCCAGAAAATCTGTGATCTGCTTCCGGAAGCCTATACAGATCATGGATCTGTTTCAGCAAAGATTGTAATTGACAGCAGGGTTTTTTATTCTCGAAATTATAAGGAAACGCAATGGCTGGAACGACATGTTTTCGATACTCCGGGGACAAAGGAATGTGCACTGGAAATCTACTTTACACACAAATATCTTGAAGAAGCAAGGCGGGATTTTGCATTAAAAGATACCCATTTTCTGGTCACGGTAGCAACCTTGCTGAGTGGGGCCATTGCACGATCGGAACTGGAGAAACTGCTTTATGAAAATACCGAACGGCTGAAAGAATTGCGAGGTATCAACAGAACAACCGATATTCTGAGCCGGAGTGCCACATTAGAGGAATCGCTCCAGGAGATCTGCTTCTTTCTTCCGGAAGCATGGCAATATCCCGAATATACCGCATCGCGTATAACCTATGAGGATAAAGTTATTAAAAGCAGGAATTTTAAAGTGACACCCTGGTTGCAAAGTCAGAATTTTGAAACCCCTGACGGGAAAAAAGGTTTAATTGAAATATACTATCTGAAAGAATTCCCTCCTTCATTCGAAGGTCCGTTTATGAAGGAAGAACGCAATCTTATCGATAATCTGGCAGCCCTTATTTCGGGAACAGCTTCAAAAAATGCACTTCAAAAGCTTCTAGTTCAGAATACCGAAAGGTTGAAAGAACTTAAGGGAATTAACCAGACTTCCCTGATTCTGAGGCAAAGCAAATCGATTGAAGAATCGCTTAAGATGATCTGTTCGATATTGCCTGATGCCTGGCAGTATCCTGAATATACAGCTGTCAGAATTATTTTTGAGAAAAATATATTTACAAGCAGGAATTTTAAAACGACCCGATGGATACAACGACAATATTTTGAGACTCCCGGACATAAAAAAGGGACCATCGAAGTTTATTACCTCAAAGAATTCCCTCCCGAAGATGAAGGGCCGTTTTTAAAAGAAGAACGTAATCTGCTGATCAATCTGGCCAATCTGATAGCCGGGTCGGCAACAAAACATGTGCTAAGCAAATTATTAAATGAAAATAAGGAAAGGCTGAAAGAACTCAAAGCCATCAACCAGACATCAAAAATTATTGCCGAAGGAAAAACAATCGACGAAACACTACAACAGATATGCTCTATTCTCCCCCGTTCGTGGCAATATCCTAAATATACAGGAGTAAGAATTAGTTATGCAGAGAAAACATATATCAGTCATGAGTTCCCTGACACAGTGTGGTTGCAGAAAGAGAACTTTGTCACAATTGATAACAAAAAAGGTACAATCGAAGTCTTTTATCTGAAAGAATTTCCAAAAGAATATGAAGGACCTTTCCTGAAAGAAGAACGTCACTTGCTTATCAATATTGGCAAGCTCATCAGCGGGTATCTTAATAACTATAAAGGACGGGATATATACCGGAAGAATGTTTTCAGGGAACGCGATAAAATAACACCTACCGAGTATCGGGAATCACTGGTCCGAAATAAGCAACCCCTGCAACTTTTTTTCAACAAACAGGTACTCGATAAGTACATTTATCTAGATATGATGAAATTTAAGGTGAAGGAGATTCTTTTCGTGGCTACACTATACGATGCCTTCACAATTCAGGCCGAAGATAATTTTTTCGAACGTTTCATGGGGGTCATCTATCAATACAGTTTGTTCTCTTTGCCCCGCATTACCGGTGTAACTTCACCCGATGAAGCAATAGAACTTCTTGATACGACACATTTTGATCTGGTTATTTTAATGGTTGGTCTTGACAGGCAATCACCAATACTATTAAGCGAACGCATTAAACAAAAACAGCCTGATCTTTTGGTGTACTTATTATTAAACCAGAAAAGCAACATAAGTTTTTTTGAAGAACTTGTACCCAAAATATCATCAGTCGATAAATTATTTATCTGGAACGGCGATTCGCAGATATTTTTCGCGATCGTAAAATCGACCGAAGACAAGGCCAATGTCGATAATGATACAAAAATAGGGCTGGTCAGAATCATTCTGCTTGTCGAAGATTCTGCCCAGTACTATTCCAAGTATTTGCAAATTCTATATTCTATTGTTTTCGGGCAGGTTCAGCAATTATTGCCTGAAGTAGAGAAAAACGAGCTGGATAAAATTGCCAAGATGCGATCGAGGCCAAAAATTCTGCTTGCCCGCAACTATGAGGATGCCCTGTATATTTTCAATAAGTACAAAGATTTCATGCTTTGTGTGATTTCCGATGTGGAGTTTGAACGTGATGGAAAACTCGATAAGAAAGCAGGTATAAGGTTTATCAATTATGCGAAATCGCACATCTTAAATCTTCCCATTATCCTGCAATCGTCAGACGATAAAAATAAAAAACTGGCAAAGGAATTGAAAGTCAGCTTCATCAATAAAAATTCCGAAACGCTGTTGAACGATTTGAAAAAATTCCTGGTGCAATACCTGGGATTTGGAGATTTTATCTTCAGGGATAAAGAAGGAAATACTATTGCAAGGGCTCATTCTTTGAGAGAATTTGAAACGTTGCTTAAAAAAATACCCGACGATACATTCTATATGCATGCACTCGAAAATCAGTATTCGCTATGGCTAATGGCAAGGGGTGAGATACAGCTGGCTAAAACACTGAACCCAATGAAAATCGGCGAATTCAGAAACGTCAGGAAAGCAAAGCATCTTATTATTGAAACCTTAGCAAGATATAAGGAGGAGAAGAAAAAGGGGAAAGTACTGAATTTTGAAGAAACTTCAACGTTAGACGAACAAAACATCATAGCCTATTCATCAGGATCGTTAGGAGGTAAAGGAAGAGGCATTGCATTTATCAGCGCCTTGATCAATAATCTTGATTTTTCATCGTTTAACCAGAAGATCAATATTCGCACTCCAAAAACAGTAATCATTGGGACGGATGAATTTGAGGATTTCCTTGAAAAAAATTCCTTTTATAACGATATCATTAATAAAAATATTACCTATGAACAGATAAGACAACGTTTTGTAAACGGAAACCTGTCCGACACACTTACGGAAAGGCTCAGAATATTTCTCGATCAGGTAAAACGACCCATTGCAGTTCGTTCATCTAGTTTACTGGAAGATTCCATTTCCCAGCCTTTTGCAGGAATTTTTGACACATACATTATTCCATACAAAGGAACCCAAAAGAAAGCTACGCTCGAAAAATTATTAAGAGCTATTAAATTGGTCTTTGCATCGGTTTATTCCGATGAGGCGCGAGCCTATTTTAATGCGATACATCATAAAATTGAAGAGGAAAAAATGGCCATAGTACTGCAGGAACTTGTTGGGACACAGTATGGCGACTATTATTATCCGCATATTAGCGGCATTGCCCAGTCGTACAATTTTTATCCGGTGGCCCATATGGATCCGGAAGAAGGATTTGCCGTGATTGCGCTTGGCCTTGGAGCCTATGTTGTAGGGGGAAGAAAATCGTACCGTTTTTCCCCGAAATACCCGAAAATTGAGATGTATTCTACCAGAGACCTGCTCAATAGTTCACAAGTTCAATTTTATGCGCTCGATTTTTCAAAAAAAGATATCAATTATGTAAAAGAGGGTGAACTTGCCTCGCTATCATTACTGGAAACCAGCATTGCAGAGAATCATGGTACATTAAAACATCTGGCGTCGGTATACAATTCATCGAATGATCGTGTCGAGCAGGGCTTAAATGCATCAGGGCCCCGCATCCTGAATTTTACCGACATACTTCAATACAATCACATTCCACTAGCCGACACAATTGATGAAGTGCTCAACACGATTAAGGAGGCACTTGGAGCGCCTGTGGAAATTGAATTTGCGGTCGATCTGAATCCGACATTGAAAGGATTGCCTTCCTTTTATCTTCTTCAAATAAAACCTCTTATTGGTAGTCAGCAGACCTATAGTATAGATTTTTCAAAATTCGATAAATCGAAGATGATCTTGTATACGGAATCGGCGCTTGGAAACGGAGAAATAACCGATATCTGCGACATTGTTTGTGTTGACCTACCACACTTTGATAAGCTTAAAACAATGGAGATGGCGGCCGATGTGGAATATCTGAACGATAAATTGAAAAAACTTAACCGGCAATATATTCTTATCGGACCGGGCCGATGGGGCACACGCGACAGATTCCTGGGTATTCCAGTTAACTGGGGACAGATTTCAAACGCCAAGGTAATTGTCGAAATCAGTTTAGCCAATTATCCGCTCGACTCGTCGCTGGGATCGCATTTCTTCCATAATATTACTTCAATGAATATCGGGTATTTATCGGTACTTGATTCATCACCTTCCGGTTTTATTCAATGGAATCTGTTAAACAAGCAAGCCGTTACCCATCATACAAAATATTTTAAACATATTCAATTTGAGAAACCCCTTTCGGTATTTATGAATGGTAAAATTAAAAGTGCTGCAATTATTGATAATTCATAAAGGACATGGTACAC
>Ga0299912_10001311_pt1 | contig 20094 bp, 15 predicted proteins | sample RVTome_2_FD_207667 | JGI IMG/M metagenome (GOLD analysis project Ga0299912, IMG submission 207667) | Soil microbial communities from uranium-contaminated site in the Upper Colorado River Basin, Wyoming, United States - RVT95D214 (version 2) ... | reverse complement strand
AGGTATAAACCCTATTCCTTCAGGTTTTTCAACAAGGGAAAATACATCATCAACAGAAAGAAACCTGGGGAGCAGCTTTGGAAGCTTAGGATTCGGGACAAGCTTTGCCGGGTTTGATTTTATGTAAGCTTCTCTACAAAGGAATTTAAAAAATGACCTTATACTGGCAAGCCTCCTGCTGACAGTAGTTTTATTAAGACCTTTCTTAATCTGGTCTGCAATAAAACCGCGCACATCCATCATGTCTATTTTATCCGGTTCTGTTTTTACATATTCAAAAAAATCTTCAAGGTCTTTTCTATAAGCCCTCAGTGTATGAGCTGATACAGCCCTCTCAATATCGAGATACCTTATGAATTTATCAATGTAATTGTTCATCTATTTTAATGTATCATATTTTGTAGAAAATATGAAAATTGACATAAATAGTAAATTGATCAGCTGAGAATGCTAAGATTCTATGGGAGCAATGCGAGGCCAGCCAGAAACAAAAAAACCAAAAAAGGAGGTGATATAATAGTAGATATGTCACGCAGACTTAAGCTTTTCATTGTAGCCTTTATATTGTTACTCTTCCTGATTATAAGCTATATCTTATATATGGAGGAGCAGGGCAATTTCCACCCAATTACTATCGGTGAAGCCTATAGATCTGCTCAACTCGATAGAGATGAGCTTGAATATTATATCAAAAAATATAATATCAAGAGCATCTTGAATCTGCGCGGTAAGAACGTAGATGCACCATGGTATATGGAGGAGATGAAGGTCAGTACAGAACACAATGTTATACATTATGACAGCTCTATACCAGCATCTTATGAACCAAGTAAAGAAGATATTCAGAAATTAATAGAAATTTTCAAACACGCACCCCGCCCTATATTAATACACTGTCAAGCTGGTGCTGATAGGTCAGGGCTGGTTGCTGCAATGTGGAAGGTAATCGTTGATAAAGAACCAAAATCAGAGGCAGGAAAAGAGCTATCTATTTTGTATGGGCATATTCCCATAGGCAGGACATCTGCCATAGACCGTTTTTTCGAAAACTGGAGACCAGAACTAAATTGAAGGTTATGCTTATTTGAGACAACTATAATTGTTCTGTATTTATTCATTTATTTGTTTTTAAAAACCGTCAAGCTAAGTAAAAGATAATGTTTTCTCTAAACTTTTTACATCCTCAACATTAAGAACCCGTGTCTCCGGAACTATTCTTTTTATTAGTCCTGAAAGAACCTTCCCCGGGCCGACTTCTACAAATGTATCTATTCCGGAATTTGCAATAGCTATTATGGAATCCTCCCATAAAAGCGGGCTGCTAATCTGTCGAACAAGCGATGTTTTTATGCTTTCTATATTATCGAGAAATTTGGCATCTGCATTATTTACAATGGGGATAACCGGGTTTTTAAATTCTAACTTATCAAGCAATTTTGAAAGCCTTTGGGATGCATCAGTCATTAATTTACAATGAGACGGTACACTGACTGAAAGTGGCATCGCCCTTTTTGCTCCTGCCTCTTTACAAAGATTTATTGCTTCCTCAACAGCAGTTTTTTCGCCTGCAATCACTATTTGACCCGGACAATTGTAATTGGCAGGCAACGCGTATCCTGTTTTCAATAATCTGCATATCTCATCAACCTTGTTTCTTTCCAGTCCGAGTACTGCAGCCATAAGCCCCCTACCCTCTAAAACAGCCTCCTGCATAAACTGTCCTCTTTTTTCTGTTAGTTTAACAGCATCACCAAATGATAGTACCCCGGCTGCCACAAGTGCTGAATATTCACCGAGGCTATGCCCAGCAACAACAGATGGCTTTATACCTTTTGATAGCAATACCTTGTAGATTGCGATACTTACAGTAAGGATGCATGGCTGGGTCCTGAAGGTCTTATCAAGTTCTTCCTTTGGACCATTAAAACATATATCGGCAAGATCATACCCTAATGCATCAGAAGCCTCTTTAAATATCTCCTTTGCTTCAGGAAATTTCTCGAAGATTTCCTTACCCATCCCTACATATTGAGAACCCTGACCCGGGAAGACAAAGGCTATCTTCATTTATCCTCCTCCCTTGCTTTGTGCATAATAATTCTCTAATAAAATCTTCATGAGCCATTGGCTCACATTTGTTCTATTCAATTAGAAACCCTTATTCACTGAAAAAACTATATTTAGAGTCTGTTTATAAATGCCATTCAGCCGTCATGCCGGACTCGATCCGGCATCCAGAACGTCTTGAAAACACTGGATTCCGGTTTAAGGACTGCCGGAATGACACACTGCTAAGCAGACTTTATAAACAGACTCTATTTAATAAGGGTTTCATAATTGAATGAACACTCGTTTATACTTTATTGTTTCTTATCTGTCATGCTCGCAGGTTCCCCGCTTACGATTTGCGGGGACAGGCTCCAGCAGGCATCCAGTAGTTTTCTGTCCCGAAAGCGTTCGGGACCGGTCAATCCGGAGAATGACGGTCACCATAAATGAAAATCGTTGTAATTATTATACGACTGTAAATATATACAATTTTGTAAGGAGTTTTTACAAGCACATAAATTTAAATGTCAGCAGCAGAATGTTAAGGGAGCATGATAAGTGGCAAAGCTATGCCTCAGTTACAATGTTTTTTGACTTGAGGGATTACATGAATTCAAGGACGCGTTTGTGGTCAGACTGCGTGTTTTTATTACAGAAATAAAGGAACCGGCTGACCCAGATTGCGAGAAAAAGGACGTGTTTTTCAGGAGCTAATTTGTGTGAAAGAAGAAATTCTTGAAAATCAGGCAAAACCCCTTTTGTGTGGAGTCATGGGGTCAGGTCTTTAATCTTGACATATTGAAAGAACCGGAAGTGAAGGTCGGGTCTCCACTTTTTACAAAGATACAGAAGATAGATAATCACATAACAGCCACGTCCATTGGAAGCGATAACCCTCCCGAAAAGATTTGGCGGACAAGCCTGCCACTCTAATTTCAACGTTGAGCTTGTATAATAATATTGTACAGGTTATAGTCTTAATACTATTCTATGGAACGATCATCGCCCAATTCAAAAGGTCGTCCAATTCCTCCTTTGGATAAAAGGCAGTCAAGACCCTCTTTAAAATCTCTGTTACGGTTCCGCATGTTCGCAGTAATCGGCCTTCTTACCGTACTTGCTGTTTCTCTTGTTGTTCTATTCGTGATAGGAGTAAAAGGGCTCAGGGAAAAAAAATATGATGGTCAGTTTACGCCAACTGTCATGCCGGTTCCTGTGGAACAGATGCAGGTGATTGCCGGAACGTGGACAGGACGTGATGAGGTTGATGAATCCGAATGGCAAATTACATTCGAGTCTAATAGAGCGGTCTGGCTGAAGAATTCAAAAGGCTATTATCATCAGGGTACAGCGTTTATTCACTGGAATCTCGGCCTGATTGACGGCTCGATGCGGGTTCCGCCCGGCTGGAGCTCGATTGATGTAGACATAACACAATCCTCTGAGCCGTCTTTCAGCGGAAAAGTCTCGCTTGGAGCATATTCTCTCAGGCATGACGGCCTTCATTTCTGCTTCACAGAACCGGGCATTATGACAAGACCTATTACAGATGTGCCAAGGGAAGGTATAAGATGTGTTGTGTTGAAGAAGTCAACGATAGCAGAGCCTTCGAAATCCACCACACAGCCCGGCATTGCCTATTCTCCTTTCAGGGTAAATGGTACTGCTGAAGGCAGTTCGCCTGATAGGTTGCAACCGGCAGATAAGGCAGAAGTTATCATTGACGGCGTAAGGGAGTTTTATCCGCTCCGCAAAGGTCCTGGAGCAAAAACGTATTTCTCATACCCGAAGCGGGCCATAATCGAATTTCAGGCATATGGAGGGAAATACCCTGATGCCAGAAAGATCGAGATTACACTTGACTCTTCAAGAACCGGACTGCACCTTGCAGACGGCCGCAAGTATATTGAGAACATGTTCATGAAGGACAAAATACCGGTAGGACATCAGAAGGAAGGCGAAACATTTGCTATCTTTCTCTTCATAGCCGAAGGCGGAAGGATATATCCTCCAAAAACAATATGCGTAATAAATATCACATCTCCATACATAGATTCGCCGGAAAGCATCTTTGAAGGATGGCTGCAGGACTGTAAAGTTCGTTCTGCGGGTGACGAGCATACAATATCTTTTCGCTTTTCTGTGAAGGGGGTATTAAAGCAGTGAATGAACTTTACATGAATAATGCAGACATTGTTCAAAAATTTATTTAACTCGATGAATTTATCGAAATTATTTTTATTTGTTTTATTGATAAAAATATTCGCTATACCATTAGTTAAAGGTACACTAAGGTATCGAAAAATTAATTTTTTCACAACATCTGCATTATTCAATTGCATTATTCTAGTTAAGAAAAAAATCGGGTGCTATCCCTTTCTGATCACAGTTCTTCTGTCTGTTTTATATCTGCCGGCGGACGGGTCGATCCTTGAGCAGGATAGATTTAAGGTTAGGGTTAAGAATTTCCATGCCCGCATTATTGTGAACGAAGACGGCTCTATGACAGTGCATGAGACAATGAGGATCCTGAGCGATGGCGCTACATATGTCCGGGGAAAACATTATAAATCCGAAAGCATCCGGAAAGAGCTTGAGATTCCCGAAGCAATCTTCCGCTCTGTCGGCGTAAGGATACAGGGCCTTTACGCATATTACCGTATCATGGACTTTGAGATGATCGAAGCCATGATGGACGGGGAGCCTTTGCAGTTCGACATCAGGAAGAGCCGCGGAGCCTCGTTCACAAAGGAAATCTATCTGGGACCAAAGAGATTTGAAATACCGATGGGCACTCACGAAATCACATTGAGCTACAGGACTGACCGTCACATAGCCTTTTTCCCTGACCATGATGAAATCTTCTGGTGGGTATTTGGAAAGGGCGTTACCGGGTGGGCATCAAGTATAGATACTGTTGCGGTAACTGTTGAGCTTCCTCCATACACACATGGTGTTATCCAGAGCCTTGAAGACCACAGCTGGTCTCATGGAACCGGGAAGATACAGGAACTTCTCCGTCGTGCTGCTGAATCCGGAGAGGGGAACGTCCTCCATTACGGCCGGATATTATCTGAAAAAAAACCATATCTTTCAGTTGTCGTAAGTATGCCGAAAGGGGTCGTGCGTGAGCCTGATATGGATCAGCATCTGATATTTTTTTTCCGTGATATGTACACTTATCTTCCCGGACTCATCGGCCTGCTGGTTTTCTTTGCATATTACATTTTCATCTGGGCCAGCGTCGGCCGCGACCCTGCAAAAGGAGCAATCGTCACCCGCTATAAACCGCCCAGGGATTATTCTCCTGCAGCAGCACGAAGTATCATAAAAATGGGTTATGACCGCAGAACATTTGCCTCGGCGCTTATCAGTCTTGCGGCAAAGGGAGTGATAAAGATTCTGGGAAAGGAAGGACAATATACAGTGGAGCGAACGACTGAAACCGAAGAAGGAACTTTCTCCGATGAGAGGGTACTTTACAATGCCCTTTTCGAGCCTTCGGTAAAGACCTTGCCAGGTTCAGGTAAAGCAGAACTCAATGCCATAACTATCCATAAGGCGATAAAAAGACACCGGAGGCACCTGAAGAAAACGCTCGGTTCAGGCTTTTTCGTAAAGAACGCGATATACGTTATCCCCGGGATTATAATATCTCTTATAGTAGCTGCTATAAATTACGAACTGGTAGATATCCGCAAAGGCTATGTCAACAGTATTATTACACTCGCATTATGGACACTTGCAGCTGGATTGCTCCTCAGGTTCCTTGCAAGAAAAAAAGCGTTCAGGCTGAAAAAGCCTTCGAAACTCGTCTATCTCCTGCTCCTTTTCCCTGTGATCTTCTACTCCTGCATTATTGCTCTCGTCCAAGTCGGTATAGTCTTTAAGATCGAGACGTTCATGTTTACCGTGCCGTTTTTTATAATGACAACCGCACATGTCATATTTTATTTCCTTCTCAGGGCGCCGACCCGCCTGGGCAGAAAGGCACTCGATGATATTGAGGGCTTCAAAACCTATCTTGCAGCAGCAGAAGGAGACAGGCTTGACAGGATGATTCCGCCTGAGAAAACTCCTGCACTGTTTCAGGAATATCTCCCATATGCTCTCGCGCTCGATGTCGAACACCGGTGGTCTGAGAAGTTCGCCGGAGAAATCGATGAAACTTATACTCTTCCTCCTCTGGACATCTTCCTTGAAGCCATATCGCGTGTTATTCGTATTTAAAGACGAAGGTGGGGACATGTTTCCTGCGTTGCTTAACCCAGATTATTGTATAGCGTCAATTTCCTATACCCTTTGCTTCTTTAATCTTCTTAATCAAGAGTGGGATAATTTCATAGAGGTCTCCGACTATTCCATATGTTGCAACATTAAATATAGGAGCCTCTGGATTTTTGTTTATCGCAATGATTATATCCGATGACTGCATGCCAACAAGATGCTGTACTGCACCTGAAATACCACAAGCAATATATATCTTTGGACACACTGTCTTTCCTGTTTGACCGACCTGGTGTCTATATGGAATCCAGCCTGCATCTACTGCAGCCCTTGAGGAACCGAGTGCACCACCGAGTAACTCTGCTAATTCCTTAAGAAGCCCGAACCCGTTTGGTGTTCCGAGCCCCCTGCCTCCTGATACAATAATGTCTGCTTCCTGTAAATTAACAGTTAGCTCAGAGACTTCCTTTATCGTATCCAGAACCCTTGTTCGCGAAGATATATCATCTGCCTTTACATCTATAATCTCACCTGTTTTGCCTTCATTGTATTGTCCGCGCTTCATTACCCTCGGCCTTACAGTAGCCATCTGCGGTCTGTTATTAGGACAGACAATAGTCGCCATTATATTGCCGCCAAATGCCGGCCTTATCTGGAGAAGGTTCCCTGTATCTTTATCAACTGCAAGCGAGGTACAATCAGCAGTTAGTCCTGTTCTTATTTTTGCTGCAACCCTTGGTATAAACGAACGACCTATGGGCGTTGCTCCTGCAATAACTATCTCAGGACAATGTTCCTTTATAAGAGATGATAGCAATTCAGAATAAGGCTCATCATTAAATCTTTCAAAGATTTGGTCTTTTGACACGTATACCTTATCTGCTCCCCACCTGATAAGCTCCTGTGCTTCTGAGTCAGATGCCCCAAACAGAACAGCAGAAAGTTCTGTATTAAGTTCATCAGCAAGTCTCCTGCCGGCACCCAGAAGTTCATATGCTACAGATGCAACCTTGCCACCCCTTTGTTCAGCAAATACCCACACTCCTTTATACCCCTTAACATCCACACCTTCTGGTTTTCCCTTCTCAACCTCTATAATCGCACCTTCGGGACATACACTGATGCAGGCCATACATGCCTGACAGTATTCGTTAATAAATGCCTTACCCTCTTTTATCACAATTGCATCAAAGGGACATGAAGACAGACACTCTTCACAGCCTTCACACTTATCAATATCAATAATTACAGGCATTTAAGCCTCCTCATCTCCTTAATCAATGCATCAACCTGTTCTTCCGGTTCACCTTCAATCATCATTCTGTCTTTTTTTGCTTCAGGAGCAAATATATTCTTAACCTGTGTAGGCGAACCCTTAAGGCCGAGTTTGTTTTCATCTGCCTGGATATCGGATAACCCCCATTTTTTAATCTCTGCCTTTTTAGCAGCCATCTTGCCTCTTAATGATGGTAATCTCGGTTCATTCAATTCTTTTACCACTGTCAAAAGCACCGGAAGAGTCGATTCAACGATGTCATAACCTTCATCCATCAGCCTCTGAACCTTTATTGAACTTTTTGTAATATCGTCTATTCTTCTAATATATGATATATGAGGGATATTCAGAAACTCTGCTACTTCAGGGCCTACCTGTGCTGTATCCCCATCTATTGCCTGTTTGCCGCAGATAATTATATCAGCATCGAGTTTTGAAATAGCACTTGACAGGATATAGGATGTTGCCCATGTATCAGAGCCGGCAAATGCCCTGTCCGTAAGGAGTATAGCCTCATCTCCACCCATGGATATCGCATCTCTTAAGGCATTCTCGGCCTGTGGAGGTCCCATCGTAAGAATCGTTACTTTCCCTCCAACCTTCTCTTTTATCTGTAGTCCTGCTTCTATTGCATGCATATCAAAAGGATTAATGATACTCGGGACACCTTCTCTTATGAGGGTCCCTGTCTCAGGATTAATCTTAACCTCAGCAGTATCCGGAACCTGTTTAATACAGATAATTATATTCAATCGCATTTCCCTCCTTGAGATTAAGTTTTTTATTTTACCAGAATATTTTAAATAATTGTTAATGACTATTTGTCCAGGTAAGAAATTACCTTTATTGGATATGAGGTAATGAAATATATAAAACAGACAACACCTTTATGATATGATTAATTATAATATTTCAGGACTTCTCCAGTTTCTACTTTAGGAGTTTAACGAGATGAAGATAGTCCCGGCAATACTTGCAGAAAACTATGACGATTTTCTTTTGAGATTAAAACAGGCTGAATCTTTTGCAGACTATATCCAGATAGATTTCATGGATGGTTTTTTTGTCCCCTCGAAAAGTTTCAAGGCAGATAAGATAAATAGTATCAGAACACCCCTGTCCTTTGAGATACATCTGATGGTAAAGCATCCTTCAGCATTTATGAGCCGAGTAAGCAACTTATATCTTAAAAAGGTAATATTCCATTTTGAATCAGATGTAAAACATCTTGATTTCATTAACCAAATGAAAAAAAGAGGAATAGCTGCCGGGATAGCAATTAACCCTGAAACGCAAATAGGCGAATTCCAGGATATAGCAGGACATGTTAATACATTGCTGTTCCTTACTGTAGACCCCGGACAATATGGAAGTACCTTTAAGCCTGCTGTGCTCAAGAAGATTGAGGAGGCACGACAGATTTTTCCAGACAAGATTATTTCGGTCGACGGCGGCGTCTCGCTCGAAAATTTAAGGTTATTTTTTGAGCTTGGAGTTGATTATGTTTGTGTTGGGAGCAGGATTTTCCTTGCAGATAATCCGGAAGAGAATTATAAGCTATTCAAAAAAATATTAACTGAACTCGAGATTAAAGGAATTAATTCGGGAGGCACAAAGCTTTTTAGAAATGAAAAACCCTAAAGAATACAATGGTTGATATAGAAAAATTAAAAAAGATAGCAAAATTGATCCGCTATTTCATCCTTACTTCAACTACTGAGGCTGGTTCCGGTCACCCCACATCTTCTCTGTCAGCAACTGATCTGGTGACCGGTCTTTTGTTTGGCGGAATCTTTAGATTCGATGTAAATCAACCAGAGTATCCTAATAATGATCGCCTGATCTTTTCCAAAGGCCATGCCTCTCCCCTTTTCTATTCTTTATGGGCTGCTGCCGGAAAATTGACTGAAAAAGAACTGATGTCCATGAGAAAGTTTGGAAGTTTTTTAGAGGGTCATCCTACTGTTGCATTCCGGTATACTGAAGCAGCGACAGGTTCTCTGGGGCAGGGTCTTTCTATTGGCATTGGAATGGCTTTGAATGCTAAATACCTTGATAAACTGCCCTACAGAACATACGTACTACTTGGTGACAGTGAAATGTCAGAGGGTTCACAATGGGAAGCTATACAGATCGCCTCACACTATAAATTGGATAATCTTGTCGGCATTATTGATGTGAACCGACTGGGTCAGTGTGGAGAAACAATGTATGGACATGACCTAAACGCCTATGAAAGGAGAATTTCATCTTTTGGATGGGAAACGGTTTTAATCGACGGACACTCCCTCCCCGAAATTATTACTGCTTATGAAAAAACACTTCGCGTCATTAATAGACCAGTTATGATTATTGCCAAAACCATTAAAGGTAAAGGGGTCTCTTTTCTCGAAGATCAGTACGGCTGGCATGGAAAAGCGCCTAAAAAAGAAGAATTGACAAAGGCATTACAGGAGCTTGGCGCGGTTGATACATCAATAAGGGGTGAAATCTTAAAACCGGAAGACATGACACCTGAAAAACAGACTCCCCAAAAGGCTAAAGAAATCTCTTACCCAATTAATAAACCTGTTGCCACACGCAAGGCCTATGGTAAAGCATTAGTGCGTATTTTCCCGCAATTTCCCAATATGGTGGTTTTAGATGCAGAGGTGAGTAATTCGACCTATTCTGAGATATTCAAGGAAAAATACCCTGAACAGTTTTTTGAGATGTATATTGCAGAACAAAATATGGTGGGGGCAGCACTGGGTTTGTCCCGTCGGGGTAAAATTCCTTTTGTTTCAACCTTTGCCGCATTTTTCACCCGTGCCTTTGACCAGATAAGGATGAGTCAGTATTCAGACGCAAACATTAAATTTGTCGGTTCTCATGCCGGGGTATCTATTGGCGAGGATGGACCTTCTCAAATGGGGCTTGAGGATATAGCCATGTTCAGAGCTATTTTAAATAGCGTTGTGTTATATCCATCAGACGCAGTATCAACTGAAAAATTAGTTGAGGAAGCTGCAAAACATAACGGCATAGTATATATACGCACCACAAGAAAAGACACCCCGATTATTTATGACAAAGACGAAGAGTTTATAATTGGTGGAAGCAAGGTATTAAGAAAGAGCAACAGCGATTTTGTAACCGTCATTGCAGCAGGGGTAACACTCCATGAAGCACTTAATGCCTACGAGGAGTTGAAAAAAGAGGGGATTTTTATTCGCGTTATCGACCTCTATAGCATCAAGCCGATTGATATATCAACGCTTCATGAAGCTGCAAGAACTACAAAGGCAATCATTACTGTTGAAGACCATTTTGCAGAAGGCGGTCTTGGAGAGGCTGTTAAGACCGCGCTATCCGATCATGCTGCACCAGTTTATTCACTATCAGTACGAAAAATGCCAAGGAGTGGTAAACCGGATGAACTCCTTGATTATGAGGAAATCTCAAGAAGTGCCATTAATAAAAAGGTAAAGGAGATTATATAATCTTTTTTATTTTCTCCTCTTCCATCTTTGCCTTCAGTTTCTCTCCGAGTTTCCCGATACTGTTTGAGGATTTATCCTCTTTTTTGACCATATCCTTATAACGATTAAACTCCTCCTGTTCCTCTTTTTCCTTAACCCCTCTGCGACTCAGAAGTACCTTTCCACGGCTGGTATCCACTTCAACCACAACCACTTTCATAATAGTCCCTGTTTGAAGCATCTTGTTATGGTCTGTACCGCGAGGAGTCTCCATCTCGGAATTTGGGATAAGTCCGATCAAACCATTATCCACGTTTATGAAAATACCGAAAGGCATTATTCTTTCAACAACCCCCTCAAGCAGTTCACCTACAGCAGGAAAAACAATCTTTTCAGCTTTTAGTTTTGGTTGCATGGACAGGGATATCTTCCTGTTCAAAATGTCAATTGTTAAGACATATGCTTCTATCCATTGGCCAACCTGAACTACTTCTCTGGGATGATTGATCCGTCTTCCGGCACCGAGGTTTGAGATATGGATCAAACCGTCAATGCCTGGTTCAAGGTTCACAAAAGCACCAAAAGGTGCCAGCCTTACAATTGTTCCACTAACTCTGCTGTCCACCGTATATTTCTTAGCTGCTGTAGCCCATGGGTCAGGCTTAGTCGCCTTTATACTCAGGGTCAGACGGCTTTTATCCCAGTCCAGAGAAATAATTCTTGCGGTCACCTCCTGGCCAATAGACAAAACATCTCCGGGATTCTCTGTCCTGTCCCAGGAAATCTCACTTATCGGAATCAGGCCGTCAATCCCGCCAAGGTCAATAAAGGCGCCGAAATTCTGAATAGAGCAAATTTTAGCTTTAACATCCATCCCAATCTCAAGTGTTTCCTTGAGTCTGTCTATCCGGGACTGTTTCTCCTGCTCAAGCAGAGTCCTCCTTGAAACAATGATATTTCGGCCGTCATCTTTAAATTCCAGCACTTTAAAAGGAAAGGTCTGCCCCGGGAAATTAGCACCTTCACGACCACCTTTCAAGCCGATTTGAGAAAAGGGACAAAAACATCTCACACCGTTTATTAATATCTCGAAGCCACCCTTTACCTCACGCTTTACCTCACCGTTTATAGGCAACCCGGCATCGTAGACATCGCGAATGGCTTTTAAATGAACAGAAGAATAACCATGAATCAGGGTTGTCATCTTCCTCATACCATCCTGAACAGATAAGAAAAAAGCCTCAATCTCATCACCTTCTTTTATATGGAGGGTTCCATCTTCAGCAACGAATTCACTCAGGTCTATCACACCTTCGCTTTTTCCGCCCAGGTCAACGTAAACGCTATCTCCAGAGATGCTTATTACTTTAGCCTTGACCTTCTGGCCGGGTTCAAGCCTCTCTGATAAATTACTGCTTTTCTCCAGCAACTCGGCGAAACTCTCTTCCTGTTCAACAATTTTACCAACCTCGCAGGTATTTTCAGACTCTCCTGATTCGCTGAGCGGAAAAGAATCATTCCTCATATTTTCATTAGACATAATTTCTAATCTCTTTTTCTCCGGATTCTTTCCTTTAACTCCCTATACAGACCAAAATCAGAGGCAAATCATACTAATACAATTTTTTAATTTTTCCTAAGATTTTGTAACAACGCTGTTTATTGTAACATAATGCAGATCCAAATATTCTGCTATCTCCCTGAGATTTATTAAATTACAATCTTTGTCATCCTACGGCCCTGGTCGCCTTCGGCGCCGCCAGAGGCGGGTAAACTTGACCGGTCCCGAACGCTTTCGGGACAGAACCTATTGAAAAGACTGGATTCCCTCCGTCATCCGTCTTAAGTACTGACGGACGTAAGACGGATTCGATAGAATGACGACTTTTTATGGAAATGACAGTTTATAAACAGATTCTAAATAAAACCATACTCTATTAAGCTGTTGATATATTAATACAGCACATTGCTTTGGAACAGTTTTGCTACAAGGTCTTTATGATATGAAAGATCAAAGATATGTTTCTTTTCCATCAGCTCATAGTATTCATCAAGAGAAATGTTCTTTTCGAATGCCTTCAGCGTTCTAAGGTAGGTTTCATAAGTCATGCTCAGGATGTCATTTGTGAGGAAAATAAAGACAGTCTTTTCAATGGTTAAGTTGTTTAATCCTTCTTTTTCCAACCTTTTTAAAAAGTCTTGCAGATCAAGATAATCATGATTATGAATCGATATGAATGCATGATTCAACCTTGGCTGTTCTGTCTGGTAGGAGCTTCTTACATGCTGTGGCCTGCATTGATACATAGCCTTTTGTATATTAAGACTAATCAGATCCTCAATAAAGGGAAGTCTGCATAGGAAGGATTCCTGCTGCATAATTTTTATTTTTACGTAATTAAGCAGCTCGCAGTAATCCAGGTTAATAAAGACATTTCCGGGTCTATTCGAGTATATTTCAGTGATAATCTCTTCGATTATATCTATCGATAGTCCGCCCAGACATTTGTACATGACATGAAACAGCTCATGGAAATGTTTCTCAAGGGTTTTTAAAATCAATATAAGCAACTCACATCTAAAAACATCCTTTTCAGATAATGTTTCCGGTATATATACGCAAAGGTTGTTCATCGAAAAGCTATCTTGTTCCCGTGCTTTAAGTTTTTTTATAGCTGAAATGAGGGTATCAAAATCCCGCGGATACTCAACATAGTTTTCCCAGTAGTAACCGGCCACATCAGTGGACAGATGATCGTAGAATATCTCTGCATTTGTAATTTTGTTACAAAGTAACTCATGTTTTAACCGGAAAATACCGACGATCTCTTTCCTCATGTCGAAGTATGTTTTAGCAGTATCATGATATCGGCTGAAAAAGAGGGACACATTTACGCTGTTGCCAAGGTAATCGTTTATGAGATACAGGTTGTCTTTAATGTCTTTTATGGAATAGTTTACATTGTGATGCTTTATTTTTTGCCTGCTGTGATTATCAAAGACTTCCGGAGATATCTCAAATATGGGTTTGTTTCCTGTGTCGAAGATGAACAGTTCTTTGTACAATTCCAGAAACTTTCTGTCGAACAACTGCCAGGCCCCATAATTTAGCTGAAAGGCTTTAATCAAGGTTTTGTCTTTTTTCATCTCTTCGAATAGGGTCTTTATGTAGCCCCGGTCATTTTCATAGCATATGTATATTTTTTTCGTAAAATCCTTAAGGCGCTTCAGATCTGAGACGACTGCATTAATCGACCTTACTACTGGTCTATTTCTTCCGCTGTGTAATCTGAACGATACGCAGCTACCACCACAATATTTGCAATTAAACGCACACCCCCTCCCAATAAATATTGGGAAACCGAGTTTTTTATCAACAGCAGCTATGTATAACTCATGGTCATAGAGATAAGCTAAAGTGCAAAATGAGATTCGTGATATGGTCTCCTGGTCAATGTGATAAGAAACCTTGTTAGATAATACGCCGGAAGAGTCCCTATAGATCAGATTCGGAATTTCAGATAGCTCAGAACCATTGAGTAATAATTCCAGAGGTTTTTCAGGATCACCTTTGATAATGTAATCCACAAACCGGCATTTTTCTAAAAGGTCTTCGCCAAAATATCCGGCTGTAAAACCACCGCAGATTATCTTGACATAGTCAATATAGGATTTTATGTGCTCGCCGGCCCACAATACTCCTTCTGCGGTCTCCTGCCAGTGAAAGGTAAGGCCGACATGCGTGGGCTGGAATATATCCAGATAGTGATCCAAAACCTTGCTCATATCAGTCCTGTTGTAGAGGGCTAGATTCAACAGTCTTACCTCAACATTTCTCTGGCTGAGGTAATCACAGAGCCCGAAAGTTCCCATGGGGATATGAACAAAATATTCACTTGGGTTGTTAATAATGAGAAGTCTCGATTGCATATACGTCTTCTTTCTGGTCTTGCTTTATCAGTTGTTATTATAACCGAGATTATAGAATCAAATCTTTCAGCCTTTTGCACTCGGTGTTGACACTATGATATTATTTGGCGTAAGGTGAACTAAATATGTCAAAATTACGCAGAAAAAGATCAGATAAGTTCGGCCTACCGCCGGGAACCCCTGTTCATATAGGCAACGAAAAAACTAATAAGGTAAAAATCACCATAATTGACTATGATGAGCAGCAATTCCATGAGGAAGAAGCAAAATCAGTTGAGGAATGTATTCCATTTAAAGATTCTCAAAAGGTGAGATGGATAAACATAGATGGTATCCATCAGGTAGGAATTATTGAAAAAATAGGAGAACAATTTGGCATACATCCTCTACTGCTGGAAGATATTGTGAATACAGAACAACGTCCGAAAATAGAGGATTTCGGAGATTATTTATTTATCGTTTTAAAAATGCTTTATCCTTCTGAAAGAGATAATGAAATAAAGGTTGAGCAGATTAGTTTAATCTTCGGTTCAAATTTCGTTATCTCATTTCAAGAAAGAGAAGGTGATGTTTTTAACCCTGTCAGGGAACGACTGAGAAACGGGAAAGGCCGCAGCAGAAAAATGAGCGCTGATTATCTTGCATACGCCTTAATGGATTCAATCGTTGACAGTTATTTCATAGTATTGGAAAAAGTTGGAGAAAAGATAGAGCTTTTAGAGGAAAAATTAATTACCAGTCCAACTAAAGAGACCCTGCAATCCGTCCATAAACTGAAAAGAGGAATGATATTTCTGCGCAAATCAGTGTGGCCTTTACGGGAGACGCTCAGTTATATGGAAAGAGGAGAATCAACGCTGATTAAGGAGTCAACTAGGATGTTCCTCAGGGATGTTTATGATCATACAATCCAGATTATTGATACAATAGAGACATACCGTGACATTATTTCCGAGATGTTCGATATTTATCTTTCAAGTATAAGTAACAAACTGAATGAGGTGATGAAGGTCTTAACTATAATAGCAACTATATTTATGCCTCTGACTTTCATAGCAGGGATATACGGAATGAATTTCAAATACATGCCGGAACTTGAGTGGCCTCTGGGCTATTTTGGCGTCCTGGCTTTTATGGCTGTTATCAGTGTTTCAATGCTCTTTTATTTTAGAAGGAGAAAATGGTTGTAGTGATTCCAAGGATAAATTTATTTATTGCTCTCTTGATAAAAAACTATCTATTCATCATCTCTTTAAGGAAATACAAAGAGGTCACAAGTGATGCTCCCATTATGGCGATAACAATAAGAGGTACAACCACATACCCTAAGGTTCCTATCCCTATCCATTTAAATTTCTCTCCTGTTGAAGAGGAATAAGCGACATCACCCTTAATAGACCTCAGATCCTCATAAATCAGATAGATGAAAATCATCATAAAGGGCATAAAAAGGATGGATAATATCGGCCCGATAATCGGTACTATACCGATTACTCCTGATACAAGCCAGATTATAAAGAGCCTGAGTAGTATATCCCAGAAATACCCTCGAACATACTCTTTGCTTTTTAAGAGCGCATTCATACCCCTTTCATCCTCTCGTGCAAGAATAAACTGGGAAAAAGTGAACCAGACAGCAAACATCACGCCTGGTATAAGAAAAAGCAGAAAGCCACCCATAACGATATACCCGAGTGTAGACAAAAGCCAGATGAACGCACCAATCTTCTGCCCTCCCTTCTCTAAGGAATCCCCTATACCGAGGACTTCGTCAGCAACAGCAAATATAAACGCAGCATATCCCCAGGATGCGGCTATCATACCGGCAACCATGCCGACAATACCGCCGCTGACCATCAGGGCTGTCTTGTCAACTGAAAAAAATAAAGAGAAGAGATAGCCTATTCCAATAAAAATACCTACCGGAATAATAAAGAAAACTGCGGAAAGAAGATACAAGACAATAAGCGTTCCTATCCTGCTTTTAAATATCTTCCACGACCTTTCGAATAATTCCCCTATCCCGGTGAGTTCCATTTGAGGGCTTATCTCCGGAGGTTTCGGAGGCACAGGTTCTTCTTTTGACGGCTTACCACTGTCAGCCGTGGGTCCCTGAGTTCCTTCTGGTGTGGGACTTAGTTTAGGTTGTTGAACTTCTCCGCTGGGGACTGCCCTTCTTCTTTTCTGAAGTTCGATATACTTGGGGATATTGACCCTGCACTTACGGCAGTCTTCTGTAGGTAACTGCTCAAACCCACACCGAGGACATTTAAATTTTTCTTCCATAAAATACCTCCACCTTATCCATAATTTTATCCCTATCGAAGCTTTTTGTCTATTGTTCTGAGTCCCAGCGCTATCAACTCCAAAACAGTTCTATACATTAAATTGGAAACAGTCATTCCCGCGAATCCGTCTTACGTATTGACGGAGGGAATCCAGTTGAAAAGACTGGATTCCGGATCAAGTCCGGAATGACAAAGGGGGGGATTATCACTTTTCAAAGCTTTGAGGAATTCTTTAAATTAAAGATGCAGAAAATTATCGCAGGAGCGAAAGTTAGCCCTATTCATTAAGATTGTCTTCTAACTATTATAGTGAATACTTTTTATGCTACACATTCAACTCGCCTGAGGATATTACCACGGGTGCTGATAACAATCTCTTCTATCGGAACCGCTTTTTCTGCAATTTCCATTCCTTTGCGAACTATTACAGGTAATGCAGAGCAACACGGGACCTCCATGTCTAATACAGTGACGCTCTTAATATCTGCCACTCTGAAGATATCTGCAAATTTTTTGATGTACTCCTGGACATCATCGAATTTGGGACATCCTATTAATACTACCCTGCCCTTCAGGAAATCGCGATGAAATTCAGGATAGGCCACTGGCGTGCAGTCCGCAGCTACAAGAAGATCTGCACTTATAAGAAATGGTGCAGTCGCAGGCACCAGTTTGATTTGTACAGGCCAATGAGATAGAGATGAGGTAATACTTACCTGAGAATGCGGTTGGTTGGTTTCCATGCAAGATGAGTTGAATGTTTGAACACGGCCTGATGGACAACCACAAGGTAACTGTATTTCTGCAGCCTTCTCAGTATGCTTTCTTTCTTTTAAAAAATCCCCCGCTGCTTCTTGATCAAATGCCTCTGCTTCCCTTTCGATGATTCTAATGGCCCCTTGAGGACACTCTATTAAACATGCACCCAAACCGTCGCAATAACTTTCTGAAACCAGCCGGGCCTTACCATTTATAATCTGGATAGCCCCTTCTGCACAGGCAGGTATACACTCGCCGCAGCCGTTACAAAGTTCTTCATCAAATTCTACTATCTTCCGTTTTGCTTTCATATTTTCTCCTAAGTAAGTCGAATTTGAAAAAATGACAAACACCGGAATGAATTTAAAAGAGTCTGTACAAAGTAATTTTTCTCATAATCAAGGTTGCCCTATTTCGAAATTTCCATCCTTACACGAATAGAATTACCGAGTTTTTCTAAAACCGCAGGATTGCCGATCAGCTTACCTACAGGATTTACAGGAGAAATCGCCCTGGGTTCATTTCCCTTGCTCACAGGTGTGGGGCCAAAGAATATACAGAGAGCATTACCAGCAGGCCATACAGCAAGTTCTCCCACTTCCATAACATCTCTTGCATCTTGAGAAAGCTCAGCATCAATACCGCAATTACCATAATATTCGTCTCCCCATCTCGACATAGAGAATTCAAGAGGAAGGAGTAATTTGATCTTTTCAGCAGAAGGCGAGTCATTAACTTCTGCTGAAAGTTTTAGCTCTCCTATCTTTATTATTACAGGCGTTGGCATGAATCCTACTGATTATATCTCTTTAACCAGAACATAATTTGCCATTTCTGTATTTGATGCCACTGTAAAACCTTCTTTTGATATGGCTATAATGCCTATTTTAATCTCAGGAGGAAACATGTTAATGCCCTTTTTGCAGGCATTCTTGATATCTTCACCACTTGATACCATATCATATACTGTCTTTGCCAGCATCCTCTTTATAATCTCTTCGCCCATTCCCGTAGTAACTATTGCGCATGCATGACCTGCATAGAATCCACAACCTATCATAGGACTATCGCCTATCCTTCCCAGCATCATTGGCGAAAATCCGCCAGTTGAATTTGCAGCAGCAAGGATGCCTTGTTTATCTATTGCAACAGCCCCGATTGTGTCGCAGAAAACTTCTTTATAAGAGATATCTTCAAAATTCCACAATGATTCTATATTATGGTCTTTCCAACGCGGAGCTTCTTCGTTTAATCTACCTTCTTTTATTATCTGCTTCACTCTTTTATATTTTTCCAGAGCAGTCTGAGAAGCCTTATGAAAAGCTTTAAAACCTCGTTTCCTTGCAAACGCCGCTGCACCTTCCCCTGCTAATGCAACATGTGGCGTTTCCATAACAGCCAGTGCAGCCAAAATCGGATTCTTTACATTTTTTATTGCCATGACTATTCCGATATTACCCTTTGAATCCATAACAGATGCATCCATCTCAACTGTTTTTCCATCAAGACGCAAAGAAGAGCCGCTCCCTGCATTAAATCTGCCGTCATCTTCAAGGACACGGGCTGCTTCAACTGCTGCATCCAAAGAGCTCCTGTCTTCCTCAAGTAGACCAAAGGCCAACTTACAGGCTTTCTTACATCCATCCGATAAATGTGGAGGCGATCCTGCTCCGCCATGAACTACTACACCATATAGAATCATCTTAATATTTCAACTATAAGTTCTCTTTCTTATCTTAAAACCTTTTTCTGTAATATCTAAGAGAATTTCTTCTAAATGTTCCTTACTTCGAGTCTCAACTATAAAAATAACCCTCGTCTTACCTACAGGGAGGTTTATTGTAAATCTATTATGTCCTCTATGTTCAACATCCTGTCAAACTATTAACAAAGACTTTCATTTGAAAATATTGGAATATCCTTCTTAGAAATTACGTGCAAATGAATTCTATCGTCTTTATCAATGGTCTTGAATGTAATATCTGCAACTTCTTTTATCTCATCCAATTTATCAGTTGCTAAAACAAGGCGGAATCTATTAAATCCTGAACTATCTCTTTCCTTTTTTCCGATATTAAGAAGAAATGGCAAAGTATGTTTCATA
>Ga0299912_10001310_pt1 | contig 20100 bp, 16 predicted proteins | sample RVTome_2_FD_207667 | JGI IMG/M metagenome (GOLD analysis project Ga0299912, IMG submission 207667) | Soil microbial communities from uranium-contaminated site in the Upper Colorado River Basin, Wyoming, United States - RVT95D214 (version 2) ... | reverse complement strand
TGTATTAAGATTCCTTTTTCTGTAAGGTAATCAACTACCGATTTAGCCCTGTTTTCCGAAAGTGCCTGGTTGTAATCAGATGTTCCTATGTTATCAGTATGACCGCTGATTTCAATACGTATGGAGGGATTGTATTGCAGAAAATTAACTATTTTGTCCAGTTCATATTTTGATTCTGTTTTCAGGGTGAATGAATCGGTTTCGTAAAAAATGTTCTTAAGGATAACGATTTCGCCGGCTTCGATGGGTTTCAACGGGATATCTTTCAGAAACGGTTCATCGAGATGATGAATTCCGTTGAGTGCAAAATTATCGGAATAAAATAGATAGCCCGGACGGGTTACATTCAGCATATAATTACGATTTGTAGGGATGCATAGCAGAAATTCTCCTGTACGCTCATCCGATTCCGATTGATTGACCAAATTCCCGTCGCCCAGGTTGTATAGTTCGAATCTGGCTTTGAGTCTTTTCAGACTGTTCTGATCAAATACCTGACCTTTCAGATAGGAAACTTCTTCAGGCCTTGCCTCTTCATAAAGTTCAAATTGAAAAATATCCTTCCCGTTTTCCTTGTTCATATCTGAAGCATAATAAGCCATGTTTCCCTTTGCATTAACAATCAACCCAACTTCATCTCCCGATGTATTTATAGGGTATCCAAGGTTCCTGATAGTATCGAAAATGCCCTTTTCGTTTCGACGTGCAACAAATAAATCGAACCCCCCCATTCCTATGTGGGAATCGGACGAAAAATAGAGGGTATTATTGTCATGATGTATGAAAGGAGACATTTCATCGCCCAGTGTATTTATCGAATCACCAAGGTTGACGGGTGTTTGCCAGGTTCCGTCATCGTTTCTTTTGCATATCCACAAATCAAGCCCTCCCTTTCCGCCAGGTCGGTCGGAAGCATAATATAAAGTTCTGCCATCGGCACTCAGACTGGGCTGTGTTTCTTTAGAACTTGTATTAACAGGAGGACCCAGATTTCCCGGAAGTGTCCAGTTTTCTCCTTCCTTCTCGGCAAAATAAATGTCGCAACGACCGATAACTCCTTTACGGTTACATACTGTATAAACCATAAGTTTTCCATTTGCCGATATCGACTGGGCACCCTCATTATCGGTGGTATTCAGTGGAGAGCCGGCATTTTTCATAGGTGACCATGCACTATCTTCATACTTGCTGAAAAAGAAGTCTTCCTGCATGTGGTTACCGGTTAAAATATCATAGCTTTGGACAAGGCGTGTGATGACCAGCGTTTGACCATCGGCAGACAGGGAAGGCCAGTATTCATTTTGTTTTGTGTTTACATTCGGTCCCAGGTTGACCGGTTCGAAATCGACAGGATTTTTGATTGCATTCATCGCAAATTTTGCCTGACGGATACCTTTCCTGGCCAGTTCATTGTATTTTTGATCGTCTGGTTCACGTTGAAGGTATATCCGATAACTGTCCAAGGCATCGTTGTATCGTGCCAGTTTGAATTCGAGTTTTGCTCTATTATAATATCCTCTCGGATAAAAGGCCGAATCGATCTGTAATCCTTTTGTATAGTATTCAATAGCTTTTTCGTAGTTACCCGTTTCCCAGTAGATCTCGGCAATTACAAGATATGCATTCTGAAAGGATATGTCAGTTTTAATGGCTTCCAGGAAACATTGTTCTGCAGCTGAATAATGTTGATGATCATAGTATTCACGTCCTTCTTCATAGAGACGGATGGCTTTTTTCGAGTCTGTCATATATGGCCTCTGGGCAATAATTTCAGAAGAAATGAATAATAGTAGTAAAATTACTACCCGGTACATACAATCACTTTTCCGTTAAGATAGTAAAATTACGATTCAATCAGGAAATAATGTATCAGTTCACGGAAAAGCGATATAATGCCTGAATTTCTATAGAGTTCTCCGATGTAACATAAATCTGATCTTCAGCATAATCGATGCCTTCGATCTGCAGACCCGCATTGGAAAGTAAGTCGTATCGCGAATAACGTAAATTTTCAAAATCAGCAATGGTTTCTAGCTCCATCATTATGATGAAAGGTATAAAATTATAATAACCGCAGATAGCAAGCTGTTTCTCATTCGCAGAGTATGTCGCTCCTGTGACCAGTCCTTCCGAATCGAAATTTAGTATCTTTTTAACTAAATAATGACCCGGTATTTTGGGAAGACTGTACAATGATGTCGTATTATTCAGCCAGTCTTTTGTCAGTAAATAAAGGGAATCGTTCATGCTGAACAGAGCCTCACAATCATATTCGGTAGTAAGATACCGACTTGAGAAGTCTTCCTGATCAGCGTAGCTGTATATGATTTCATTGACAGTCAAATGCTGAACATGTTCAGGAGTAATACTATCCTTTGAGAGAAGATATATGGTCAGTAGTTCACGGTTTCCGGAACTATTACCAATATCTCCGATATAAATGGTATGTTCGTCCTGCGTGATGTCCTCCCAGTCGATATTTACGGCATTTTGCAGGTAGATTTCCTTTGTAAGTGAACTGTCGGATAATTTAATACCGAAAAGCACAGGTTCGCTGCCACTATCGTTGAATGTCCAAAGGAGTGAATCATAAATAATGATCCCGGATGTTTCACTCAATACTTCAGGCAAAGTGAAAAGTCTTTCAAGTTTGCCTTCGTCAGGATTCACATCAGGAGATGTTGGACTACATCCTGCGGAAACGATGAAAAAGAAAAAACCGAAATATTTTTTTGCACTGCTCAACCTGATTGTTTTTATTTCATTAAACCCAGTAGTTTTATCATCTTTGTGAAGATTTCAGTATTCTCATAGATTCCGGCAAATTCTTCCGCACCTTCACCATAGGCAAATACCGGAACCATTACAGCTGTATGATCCGTGGTGCTGAAATGGACTTTTATCTGACCGGTAGCAATATCTCCATCAACAATTGAAAGGCCTCCGGTTTCATGATCGGCTGTGACAATCACCAGTGTGCCCTGATTTTCATCGGCAAAACGGAATGCTTCGCCTATTGCTTCATCAAAGTCTATCATTTCGCTGACAACATAATCAATATCATTATTATGCCCTCCCCAGTCAATTTGCGATCCTTCGATCATAATAAAAAAGCCATTTTGATTTTTTGAAAGTCTGGAAAGAGCTATCTGTGTGGCCCGGGAAAGGTAATTCCCCCGGCCATCCAGTACTTTTGGTAAATTCGTATCGGCTACCAGACATCCAATATTATTTGGATCGCTGGTTTTAATATCATCAAGGCTATATACAATTGTGTAACCTCTCTTACGAAGCTCGTCGGAAATGGTAACCGCACGGTCATGATTTTCAAAATATGATCTGCCACCACCGATGAAAATGTCTATGTCACTGTCGATAAAATCGTTGGCAATGAGCAGGTTTTCATTTCTGCTTATCTGATGAGCAATGAATGATGCCGGTGTAGCATGGGTAACTGGACTGGTGACCACCAAACCGGTAGCCAGACCATATTCTTCGGCACGCTCGAGTATTGTTTGTTTTGGAAAGCCCTGAGAATCTACCCCAACGGAATAATTATTGGTTTTTTCACCTATTGAAATCGCTGTACCTCCTGCTCCCGAATCGGTAATATACTCGTTGCTTGAATAAGTTTTTGAAAATCCTACAAAGGTTGCCCTTGTAAGATTAAGACTGCCTCTATTGGCAGTATATGCAGCATATATCTGCGAAACGCCCATACCATCGCCAATCATAAGGATTATATTTTTTACTCTTGGTTCATTTCTGGCATGTGAAAAACTACCAATCAGTAAAAAAATGGTCGATAAGAATACTGATATAGCGTGCATGGCTTGCTTAGAATTATGAGATTAATTGTTTTCAAAAATAACTATTCCTCCACATATAAATCGTTTGTCCCAGTATGTTTGTTCAAGGGAGTCGATACAAATTTTTTTCCCTTTCCCGGGTGAATGAATGAACATATTGCTATCCAGACATATAGCGACATGAGAAATTCCTTTCCCGTTTGTATTAAAGAATAACAGATCGCCGGGCTGGATTTCATCTCTGTCGACAGGTGTTGTTCTTTTATATTGATCGGCGGAAGATGGCGGAAGATCGATGCAAAAATGTTTGTACACAACTCTTGTAAATCCTGAGCAATCAAGGTTTAATTTTTGGAGTCCCTCTTTGCCTAAGGATAAAAAAGATCGGGCATATTCTGTAATATCTTCCCGCGAAGGAGCTGAGTTTTTTGCATCTTCAGAAAAACCAATTACGACACTTATAAAGAATAGTATTCCCAGCCATGCTGATTGAATAATTGCGACATATTTAGCACTCTTTCTGGAATGTTTTGTGTTCAAACCTTTCACTCTCGAAAATCTTATATCTGGCCAAACGAAGTTTTTGCATCAAATATTGTAGAGATACCTTTATAACTCCTAATCCATATATAATACTTCTTCTGATATTGATCGATGAGGCTTCGCCGAAATATTTCGTAGGGCAGGTGATTTCAGCTATTTCAAATCCTTTATAAAAAATTTGTGCGAGCATCTGGTTGTCGAATACAAAATCGTCTGAATTAGCATTATAATTGATCGATTGCAGCACATTCTGGCTGAATGCGCGATATCCGGTATGGTATTCCGAAAGTTTCTGGTTCATAAGTATATTTTGTACCAATGTAAGCAGACGGTTTGCAATGTATTTGTATATTGGCATGCCACCTTTAAGGGCTCCTTTCCCCAGGATTCTAGATCCGAGAACAACCTCATAAGTTCCGTTTGCAATCAGGTAACACATAGAATGTATTAACTTAGGCGTGTACTGGTAATCGGGATGTAACATAACAATTATATCCGATCCGATTTGAAGAGCTTTGTTATAACACGATTTCTGATTTCCTCCATAACCCTTATTTTCAGCATGTCGGACGATATGCTTAATTCCAAGTTCTTTCGCTTTTTCAACTGTTCTATCATCGCTACTATCATCAACAAGAACAACCTCATCGACTATATCAAAAGGTATTTCATTATAGGTCATTTCAAGAGTTTGTTCTGCATTAAATGCCGGTAAAACCACCGTTATTTTTCTTGTACCGATCATATTTACTATCTTATTTATTCCACTGCCTTACGCAGGAAAAAGACATAGCCGTTTTTTTCATACAGGAATTGGAGTTCAGGATATTTCTTTTGAATTGCTTCTTTTTTATGGATGCGACCAATAAAATAGGCATCTTTATCGATATTGCCATTTGCCAGCCATTGTATATTGAAGACTTTCTTATCGACAGGTATTTTTTGCTGGCCGTAGAATAATACAGCATAGCTTTTATGGAAGGATTTCATGTACACATCGTTTCCGGCTTTCTCCTGAATAAATTCAATAGCTCCATTCTGTGATATTTTTTCTGCTCCTTTTGCAATGAAGATCATGGAAAACAGAATGAACAGCATTGAGGATGAATACAATATCACAAGACTTACAGTTTTTTTCTTTTGAAATAAGGCAAGTGAAATTATCATGCCAGCTAATAACGCGATACCGATAAGTGATTGATACAGATTCCATCCTGTTTCAGCCTGCAAATTGCCTATTATAAAAGGATTGGTAATGAATCCTTTTTCGATGAGTATATTTCTATTTGTATAGATAACAGGCAGGAGAATGATGGCTGTGCTTAAGATACCACCAATAATCATCAGAAGCATTTTTTGCCAAAGCCTGAATCTGATTTTTTCATTTATGATGTTATAACAGGAATAAGCAGCCAGGTATGTTATCGGGAAATATGTCATGGAAGAATAATGAACGATTTTTGTTTTGACAACGGAAAATATAAGCAGCACAATCCATAACAATGCAATCATGGCTATATGTAATGTCTTTTTTATATTCCCGGGGCCTATATACTTGTGTCCCTGTATGGCGAAAACTGAGGCCGGAAAGACACCAAACAAGAGGATAATGAAATGATAAAAAGGAAATCCGCCGTGTCCTGCATCTTTTGTTCTAAAAAGACGGATCTGATAGATAATAAAATCTTTGATTATATCAAAATTTCCGGAAATTATCTGCAATATAAACCACAGACCTCCGATTACAATAAACGAAATTGCAAACAATCCTAGTTGTTTCCAGTTCAGACTTAAACGAAAACCATTGAAAATAAACAAAATCAATGCAAGAATTCCAAATATTAGAACTGAAACAGGTCCTTTTGACAGCATGGCCAAACCCAAGAACGATGCTGAAAGAAAGCAATACAAGTATTTTTTATTATCAGTTTTAGCGTCAATAGCATAGATCCAGAAGATCACACTGAGAAAAGTAAAAAGGTTGAACCAGGGATCAATAATTCCGGATTTAAAATAGAAAAAAGGTAAAATTGAACCTGCATAGGCTAATGTCCATAAAAATGCAAACCTGTTATTGTAAAGTCGGTTTCCCAGATTAAAGAGAATAAGTAATGTAACAATCCCGCAAATTGCATTTGGAAAACGCGCAGCAAATTCGTTGATTCCAAAAAGCTTCATCGATACCACCTGCATCCAGATGAAAAGTGGTGGCTTCTCCCAAAATGGTTCAAAATTGATTCTTACATTCAGGTAATCGCCTGTGAGGATCATTTCCCTTGCCGATTCGGCAAAATTCAGCTCATCCCAGTCAAAAAGATGAATTTTCCCAATAAACGGGATAAACAAGAGAGTAGAAATACCTGCAATAATTGCCTGATAAAGAAGGACTTTTTTATTCATTGCGGGCTTTTAATTTAATCGCCTGTACAATTGAATGATTCATCCATTTTACTTTATTGCGATTCAATGATCCAGCAACAACAATAGCAGACAAAACTCCCAAAAAAGTACCTGCTAGCATATCGATCAGGAAATGTTGTGATAAATAAACTCTCGAGAAGCTTACAACCAGGGCAATCAGAAACAATAGCAGTTTCAGTATTTTATTTTCGGTAAAACCTGCAATGATCAGGCACATTGCAAAAATCGTAGCAGCATGTCCCGATGGAAAACTGTGCGACATGTGAATATCAATTCCTTCGACTATGTGGAATTCTGGCAGGTTTTTAAAGGCAGCAAACGGACGCTCCATATCTGGAAATAGTATCCTCTTAAAAAATTGAGCGAGTAAACCTGCCAGTGTTCCTCCCAAAGCTACCTGGATGGCATTTCGTATGGAGAAGAATAATAATATTATTATTGCAAGTAGGAAAGGTGTTATACCATCACCAAGGTATGTTATGTACTTAAAAAAATAATCCGTACCCGCGGAGTAATGCCTGTTAATGAACAGATGGATCGAATGTTTCGGGACCGAAAATAAAACAACCGACATTAATACAACGAAGATTAGATAAGGAAATAAAAAAGAAAGATTCTCCTGTATGAATTTTCGATATTGGTACACGCTGGTATACGAATTTGAAATACATAACAAAGAAGCAAAATTTCTATTGAAAATGAAACACTATAGTTTGGCAATTTTGAATACTTCTTTGTGTTGGTCGCGTAAAACAACAATCTGGTATATTCCCGTATTTAGTGCAGAAACATCAAAGTTACCAAATGCACCTGAGCCCTCAATTTCATGGATCAGAACACCGCCAGGACTGTATAGCTTTGCGGTGAAAGGCAGCCCGATATTATAATTTTCAATGAATATGTTGTTGTCGGCAGGGTTTGGAAATGCCATAAATCTTGAAGCTGAATCTTCATCAAATTCTCTGACGACCGATCGGATTTTAGCGAGTAATTTGTTCTCAGGATCCGGAGTCAGCTGGTACACCCTTTCATTCAAAACGATATTAAATATTGATTCTGGTGAGGTTTGTCTAAGCTGTATCAGTGTATCACCTCCCAGGTAATTGATATTCAGGTCAAGCAGCAAATTAAAAAATGGAGTAACCGATGGAGCAGACACTTCCTGCTGGATTTTGATCGATAATGTATCCTGATTCTGAGTCCAGTAAAAATCTAATGTCGGGTATCCCTCACCATAGTACCATTGATTAAAAAAGGCTGAGAAATCCTTTTGCGAAAGTTCCTCAAGAACAGAAATGAAATCGTTTATATCTGCTACATTATCTTTATATCTTTCCTGAAACGTTCTCAGGACATCGAAAAATAACTGGTCATCGCCCAGTTCGTGACGGATCATGTGAATTACATAAGCACCCTTTCGGTATGATAACCTGTAATTAAATATTCTGCTTTGATTGGCAGAATCGGTTTCAGGAATATAGATTGATCCGTCGGGTTCAGAAACCACCAGATTGAAAGCTTCTGATAACCATTCCTGAACTTCCTGATTTGTTTTGAGGTTTTCCAATGCAATAAATTCGCAATAACTTGCAAAACCTTCGTTTATCCACACATCTTGCCAGTTTTGGCAAGTCACATTATCACCAAACCATTGATGTGCCAGTTCATGTGCAACCAGTAGAAAACTGAAATTACCTAGTGTTGTCATTGTCTGATGTTCCATACCGCCACCAATAGGAGCAATACAATGCCCATATTTTTCTGAGCTGAACGGATAAGGACCAAAATGATCATTGAATACTTCCAGTATTTGGCTTGTAGCATCAATTGATTCCTTATTTGTTGTAAAGAACGAACTATCATTATAAATGTAGTTTTGAATCAGGACGGAATCGGTAACATTCATACTAACATAGAAACTATAATCCATATAATCGGCAACAGCAAATGATATCAGATAATATGCCACAGGGTAATAGCTTTTCCATTCAAAACGCCATTTCCCACCGGGCATTTCACTGATCGATGTCAGAATTCCGTTCGATCCTACCCGCACACTGTCGGGAACCGTAAAAAACAGGTAAAGTGAATCGGCTTTGTCGTCAAGAATTTGTTTGCAGGGGAACCAGCTTTTAGAACTAAAAGGTTCCGAAAGTGTCCATGTAACCGATTTACCAAAGCTTGCAATCTCTGTGCTAACACCTCTGTTGTCATCCTTATTTTTATTCGTTACATTATAAAACACAGTGACCGAGATTAAAGTCTCTGGTATAATTGGTCCAAGCAAAGGTATATGCAGTAAATTTTCAGAATGCGTAAAACTGACCGGCTGATCGTTAATATGAATTGAATCGACCCGGGCACTATCGGTAAGTTCCAGAAATATTGTATCGATATCAGGATTAACTGTTTCTATCAGAACAGTGGTACACCCTTCAATATATTGCGAAATATTATCGACTTCCAGATCGAGGAAATAAAACTTTACATCGTATGCATTGAGTTTTTCAATGACATTATTGTCAGAACTAAAAACTTGAATAAAGTAAATAAAACAACAAATCACAATATGGAGTAATTTTTTTAAATATTGCAACATCATATTTTGCTTGCCTATTTGAAGACAATTTTAAAAAATATTTTACTTAACAACCACGAAACACCTTTTAATTATCGAAAGTATTTCCCATATCACAAAAACAAAAAGAGGTCCCCCGGAAGGGACCTTTTCTCACCTAAAACTAATAAACCCTATCAAATATTAACCTACAGCTGAAAGAATTTAATGTAACCCTAATTACACTATGTAAAAACGAATTAACTATGAAAAGAACTTATACTTTCATAATTAAAATTAAGATACCAGTGTTTTTAAAGCATAATATTTGTAATGATATTGACTATTACTTATTGATGATTCTTATCACTATACATTGACAAAAAAACCCCGGCGCTGAACGCCGGAGTTTTTTCACCTAAAACTAAACACTCCTCTGAAAATCATCTTCACAATTAACCCTAAATCTAACTAAACCCAACTATGAGAATTGCACTGCTTATCTGTTTTCAAATTTACGCTATCAAATAATGCAATGAAAAAAAATCATGATGAGTTACATTACATTAATTTGATGATATACATCATATCAATTAAAGATACTATGTATTTCTACGTTCTTAAGATTAAAAGGTTCATGATTTATTAACAAAATAATCGACAAAAGGTTCTTTTCTTCTATATTTTTACTTCATAACTAATTGTTATGTTCAAGTTCCAACACATACAATCATATGAATTACTCACCGCAATTCTGAGTATAGATAAAGAAAGCTTTACATCTGTAAAAAAATCCCTAAAACAATTTTCTGAACTGCTTGACATTCATTTTTCTACAAGTGATTTCATTTCTATATATGAAAGATTGTCTTCTACATCTTTTAATCAATACAATAATATAGAGGAAGAATTATTCCTTGATATCCATAAACTTACTCTCAACTATACAAACCTTGAAATCTTATCAAAGAAAGAACGATTCATTTTATATACCTGTGTTAAAGGTTGGTTAGAAAAACTCAAAATTTCGCTACTTGACACAGGGATATTATCAAGAATTTTATCCATTGAAAATGAATATGATGAAATTGTTACATATTTTTTTCAGACAGATATTCAATATCCGGTAAGCAAAGGCAATTATGAACTATTTATACTCAGATCTTTCTCAGAATTAAAAGATAATCTTGAAGGTACATGGATAGAAAGCAACATTCCAAAAAATATTTCCAATGAAGGCTATTTTACTTTCGAAGGATTGATTCATTCATATAAGGTTTTGTATGTGAGAGATTTGAAGTTATTTTTCATTGTATGTAACGAACCTGGAAGACAAATAAACAAGAGAGGTATTGACTCTGTGTGTGACTGGGAGTTAATTGAACCTGGTGATGTTATTCAAATTGAGGAAACAGTCAGCCTCGATTATTCTGAGTTGAAGCGTTATTATTTGAAAGATAAATTTGGTGAGAAGCTTATTTTGGAAGTAGCCGATCTCTCTTATGCGTATTCTTTGGGCAAAGGGGTTAACACATTCGGTATGCAAATTGAAAATGGTACCCTGGTCGGTATTATGGGGAAAGAGGGAACAGGCAAATCGACAATCCTGAAGTTACTGGCAGGCGAACTGATATCGAAACATGGAGAGGTTCGCATTAATGGTTATTCGTTACGAAAGGATTTATACTATTTAAAAGGAATGATCGGTTTTGTTCCTGAAGAAGATCTTCTTTATGATGAATTGACAGTTTTGGAAAATTTGTATTATACTGCGCGGTTGTATCTGGGGAAACTGGATGAGGTAACACTTTCATCTAAGGTTGAACACTTGCTCAAACTGCTTGACCTGGCAGGAATTAAGAACAAAGTTGTGGGCAGAGTGAGGGGTAAGAACTTGCAACCTGAACAAAGGCGATTGCTGAATATAGCATTGGAACTCATTCGTGAACCCCAGATATTAGTAGTTGATAATGCCCTTTCTCCTTTAAGTGTCGCCGATACCCCTAAAATATTGGAAATTCTTTCTGATTACAGTTTTCACGGACATATTGTGATCACAAGTATTACGCAAACTGATAATAAATCTATACGACTTTTTGATAATATCCTGATTATCGATGAGGGTGGTTATCCTGTGTTTTATGGTAAGTTGAATGACGCATGGAAAAACTTCTTAACATTATATAGATCCGAAAATATTGAAATGAGTGCGATTGAGCCTGCATCTATTATTCAATTTATTAGTCAGCCAACATACTCAATCAAAGGTGAACCATATGAACGTTACAAATCTCCAATTGAGCTTTATTACAATTACAGGCGGCAATATGCAACTGATTCTAAAAAAATAGTTGAACGTAATGTGCTACCTGAAAATATTCTCAGCACGCCTTCACTCGATCGTCAATACCTGATCTTTAATCTGCTTAATTTTAAAACAAAAATTGCACGAACCCGTGAACTGATCTATACAATCTTATTATCTCCACTACTTGCATTGGTATTTTCTTTTTTTATGCGTTCTGGTACAAATCAGGGATATAGTTTTTCCGATAATACATACATACCCACATTCTATTTCACAAGTTTCCTATTGTCAGTATTCATGGGATTGATTTTATCAGTAAATGAAATATACAGAGAGAAAAATATAATCCATAAAGAAGCATACCTTAATATTAGTTATTTCTCCTATATCAATTCTAAAATCACTTACTTGTTTATTATTAACCTGGTTCAATCATTTCTTTTTACCTTGATTTCAAATGCTATTCTGCAGATTAAGGGGATGATGGCAATGCATTGGCTGATATTTTTCAGTTGCCAGTCGTTCGGGATGTTGCTGGGACTTATTCTTTCAGGAACTCATAAAATAATTGAGAATTTTTATCTACGATCAATGCCTCTGATTCTCATCTTTCAGCTCTTATTTGGAGGAGGATTTATTACATTCGATTCATATCCAGGAAACAAAATTAATACTCCACTACTATCTGATTTTATGGTTACGCGGTGGGCATATGAGGCGATGTTGGTATACCAGTTTCGTGAGAATGATTACATGAAACCCCTGTACGAATTTAACAGGGATATAGCAGCAGGCACTATGTACTCATACCATATCATTCCACTGCTGTGCAACCGGATCAAATATTGTATTCAGGATCACGCATCCGTAAAGGACAGTATGGATTCATACTGCGAGTCGATCAGAAATGAGTTACTGCGTATCGCGAAACATTTTGATGTATTTCCCTATGAAAATATAAATAGAATAACACCTGAGGATTTTAATCCTGAACTGGCTGAAGATTTGAATGATTATCTTGAATATATCGATATGTATTTTTATTCACTGTTTGATCAGACAATTATTGAGAAGGAAGAATTTCTTAAAAATCTTTCTGATTCTCTGGGGAAAAATTACCTGCTCTGTCTTAAAAAGGGACATATGAACAATTCTGTTGAACTCGAGGTTACTAAAAGTGAGGAACAGCAAAAGATTAAAATTGTCAGTAATGAACTTGTTGTGATTAGTGACCCTATTTACCAGTATCCTTTTTCGAATAATGGACGCACAAGGTTTTTTGTTCCTGAGAAAAAAATTAACGGACAGTTAATCGACACTGTAGAATTTGATATCTCAATTATCTGGCTTATGAATCTTTTCCTTTATATACTCCTGGTTTTCGATGTTTTTAATCTGACACGTACAAGAATGAAAATATCGGTCAGCTAATCAATAAACTGAGATAAATCAATGAAAACGCCATAGCAGTTTAAGGTTCTTTGTCTTTATTGGCATGGCTCGGTTAACCAATATAAGAAAATCATTTTTATTGAGGAATTTGGGAAAAATTACATATGAAACAGATTACATAGGATCCGGGTTAAGAAAATAATCGATCTGAGTAAGCGAGACTTGGAAATAAAAGTACTTTTCAATATACTTTTAGAAAGTGCTAATTTATTTGATTATCATGGAAAACATGATGCGATTTACTGATTTAACAAGCCGAAAATCAAATAACGGAGATAATACCTCAGCAATTGTTAGAAATATAGCCTAAATATACTTGATTAAAATACCAGACAAATCGTCGATTGTAAAAGGTTTGACTAACACTTCAGTACATCCGGCTTCAAGGGATGTATCCGTTTCATCGGGAGTACGTGATGCTGTCTGGGCTATTATGGGAGTGTTTGAATCAAACGTGCGGATTTGTCTGGTGACTTCATTACCCGAGATATCCGGAAGTTGTATATCCATCAGTATAATATCGTACCTGTTATCTTGTGCATAAGTTAGGGCTTCTTTTCCGTTTTTTGCACGGGTGATTTCGCCTTTTGTCAGTTTAAATATCTGTGTCAGGTAAATAAAATTCATTTCATCATCTTCAACAACAAGTATTCGTTTACCTGATAAGTCTACTATCTCGGGCATAGTAAGCTTAAATATTAATGACTGAAAGTAAAAGTAAAGGAAACCCGATGAAGTATTGATCGTAAAATGATATATTTATGAACAATTCTACAACAACTAATGTCATGAGCTTTACTATTAAAGAATTATTTTCAGCGGAACTGCTCCGGAAACCTATTCGTTCATACTCAGGTTGGACAATGTTCTTTATCAGGCAAATTAAAATATTCCGGCTGGCCTTCAAACGATTTTCAGAAGATCGTGCACAATTGAGGGCATCGGCCCTTACATATTATTCCATTCTTTCTATTGTACCCATAATTGCAATGGTATTTGGCATTGCTAAGGGTTTTGGGTTTGAAAGTTTTTTAAAGGAAGAATTGCTTAAAAATTTCTCAGGACAGGAAAAAGTACTGGAATGGATACTCACCTTTGTCGACCGGTATTTATCGCATATCAAAGGTGGCGTTATTGCAGGTGTTGGTATTGTGCTTCTTCTCTGGTCGGTGATGAAACTTCTTGGAAATATTGAAAGCTCATTCAATGATATATGGCAGATAAAGAAATCGCGAGTTATATCCCGAAAGATGAGTGATTACATTTCGCTTGTTGTAATTACACCGGTGTTGCTGTTTGTTTCAAGCAGTACAACAATATTTCTTTCCGAACAAATACAGAGTAGCAGCCGGGTATTCCCGCTCCTTGAATATATTGGACCTATATTAAGCTTTTTTGTCAGCCTGATTCCCTATGTTTTAATCTGGCTGGTCTTTACCTTATTATATATCATTATGCCCAATACCAAGGTGGAATTCAAATCGGCCATGATCGGAGGGATTATTGCAGGAACCATGTTTCAATTCCTTCAATGGGGTTATTTTTATTCTCAGAGCATGTTAACAAGCTATGGAGCCATATATGGTAGTTTTGCTGCGTTGCCGCTCTTTCTTATCTGGATGCAGCTTAGCTGGCTGATCGTGTTATTCGGTGCTGAAGTTGCTTTTGCTAACCAGAATGTCGAACACTATGAGGCCGAAGCAGAATCTGTCAGTATTAGCAATCATATTAAACGTACCGTTACTATAATTTTATTACGAGAAATAATCGTAAACTTTAAAAATGGTGATTCTCCAAAAACAGCCGAAGAACTATCCAACAAACTGGGTATGTCGGTTCGACTGGTCCGTGAAATATTATACGAATTGTTTGAAGCAAATATCATCTCCGAAACAATAACAAAAAATGTCAAGGAGAATGCCTATCAGCCGGCACAGGATATTCAGAAACTGACTATTGCCTATGTCTTTGACCTGTTAGATAAACGAGGTCATGATAATATAACCATAGAAGATACCAAAGGATTCGAATCGATGAAAAAAGCGATAGATAGTGTCATGGAAGAAGTTCAAAAATCGAGAAACAACAAGCTTGTATATGAATTAGGATAACCATTACCATGACAATCTCTGGCGAAATGATTGAAATAAAGCCTGTTGATTTTCCGGCAGATCTTGATGTAAGCGTAAAGATTATTCGTGAAGCATTTACCAAGGTTACAGAGGAATTCAAACTAACAGTTGACAATTGTCCTTCGAATCCCGCATTTATTGAATCAGATATATTACTCCATCAACTCACAGAGTACCGTGAATTATACCTTCTTTATAACAATTCCGTTGCTCAAGGATTCATAGCTATTGAAAAATCGTTGAATGAATCGGGAACCTATTACATCGAAAAAGTTGCTGTTTTGCCAGAGTATCGGCATAAAGGTTTGGGGAAAAGAATATTGCAATTTGCTCAGGACAGGATTACTCAATCAGGCGGGATCATTGCATCGATAGCTATTATCGACGAAAATATACGTCTGAAAGACTGGTACAAGTCTTTGGGCTTTAAAGAAACAGGGATTAGGAAATTTGATCACTTGCCCTTTACAGTCTGTTTTATGAAGAAACAATTGAGATCATAAAAATAATTTCTATTTTTGCATCCGTATATTTCATCAGATATCAGGAAAATGATTTTATTCAGCATACATAGGCACCATCATTGCATCGTATTGCGATAACGGGTGCAGTATGCTCGAAACCAAAATAATCTTGAAAGGTTTGCAGCATCTGCAAACCTTTTTTTTATTAAACAAGTGAGATTGAGACACAAAATGTAAAACCGATTTTTAACTGCTGGTAAACGATTACAATTCAATTTACGATCTTTGAGCAAAAAAATGCGAATACCAGTGAGATAAATTAATACCTGTTTCACAATGAAAATAATCCGATATCCCGATAAAAAAGAATGGCCTTCGCTTCTGGCACGTCCGGCGATGGATACAACCATACTTGATACAATTGTTATCAAGGTTCTCGAACAAGTTAAAAAAGGAGGCGATAAAGCCATCATTGAATTGACCGAGAAATTCGACAAGGTTAGACTAAGTAATTTTATGGTATCTGACAATGAGAAAACTCTGGCAGAAGCATCAGTTAATAAGAAACTCAAACAGGCCATCCAACTGGCGGCAACGAATATCAGGAAATTTCATGAGGCTCAAAAGCCTTCAACCATCGAGGTTGAAACTATGCCGGGGGTACTTTGCAAACAAAAACCTGTACCTATCGAAAGGGTTGGATTATACATACCGGGAGGAACAGCACCATTGTTCAGCACAGTATTAATGCTGGCCATTCCGGCTCAGGTTGCAGGTTGTTCGGAAATTGTTCTTTGTTCACCTCCGGGACGGGAAGGTAAACTCAATCCTGCAATTCTTTATGCTGCCGTGATATCGGGAGTAACCTCAATATTTAAAATCGGAGGAATCCAGGCGATTGCAGCAATGGCATATGGAACCGAATCGGTTAGGAAAGTAAATAAAATTTTCGGACCCGGTAATCAATATGTTACAGCAGCCAAGCAACTGGTTGCGCGACAGGAAGTAGCAATCGATATGCCTGCAGGTCCGTCAGAAGTTGCTGTATTGGCTGACGATAGTTCAAATCCCGTATTTGTTGCTTCCGATCTTTTATCGCAGGCTGAGCATGGGGCCGACAGTCAGGTAATTCTCATTACAAATTCTGGTGAATTGATCTCGAAAGTTCAGAAAGAAATTGAAGCACAACTGATTGATCTTCCCCGAAAGGATTTTGCATCGGAATCCCTCAAACATAGCAGGGCTTATCTTGTGAGAAATTACTATGAAATGATGGAACTGGTGAATTATTATGCACCTGAGCATCTAATTATTTCTACTTCTAATGCTGATGAACTGGCTTCGCAGGTTAAAAATGCAGGTTCGGTATTTATTGGCGAATTTACTCCGGAAAGTGCTGGTGATTATGCATCGGGCACAAATCATACTTTGCCAACAAATGGTTATGCGCGATCTTATAGTGGAGTGAATCTTGAAGCCTACTATAAAAAAATAACCTTTCAGAAAATAACAAGGGAAGGATTGCAAAAAATTGGCCCGTCTGTTGAGATTATGGCTCTTGCCGAGGAACTGACCGCGCATCAGAGGACCATTGCACTCCGACTTCGAAATCAATATTAATTCGTATTCTATATGTCAATATCCGATAAGCTGATACGCAAAAATATAGCTGAATTTATTCCCTATTCATCTGCCCGCGATGAGTATTCGGGTGAAGATGCAGTTTTTCTCGATGCCAATGAGAATCCGTATGATACCGGGGCAAACCGATATCCCGATCCGCTGCAGACGAAAGTGAAGCTGAAAATATCACAAATTAAGAATATTTCATTCGAGCGTATTTTCCTCGGGAACGGGAGCGACGAGTCCATCGATTTACTCATGAGAGCTTTTTGTGAACCAGGAACTGACAATATCGTCAGCATTAAACCTACTTACGGTATGTATAAGGTTTGCGCCAACATAAATAATGTTGAGTTTCGCGAAGTTTTGCTCGACAGGAACTATCAGATAAACAAGGAAGGGATTCTGAAAATTATGGGCCGGAACAGTAAACTGCTTTTCCTCTGTTCTCCCAACAATCCAACTTCCAACAGTATGAATCGTAACGATATCCTTTATTTGCTCGAGCGTTTCAATGGTCTGGTAATTGTCGATGAAGCATACATTGACTTTTCAACCGAACCTTCCCTGTTACCTCAATTGGATAATTATCAGAACCTTGTTATACTACAAACATTCAGTAAGGCATGGGGTATGGCCGGTGTCAGGCTGGGTATTGCATTTGCTTCACGTAATATTATCAGTATACTGAATCGTATAAAATATCCTTATAATATCAATATACTTACCCAGAGATTTGTTCTGGAACGACTTTCAAAAGTTGATGAAAAGATCCGGTGGGTAAATATGATTCTTGAACAACGAGAAATTCTGAGGGTTAATCTGGGTAATTGTACATGGGTTGAAAATATTCTTCCCAGCGACTCGAATTTCCTGATGGTTCGATTTCGCAATGCAAACAAAGTTTTTAACTATCTGACCAGAAGAAAAATAATTGTACGCGACCGCTCAAAAACACCTCTATGTGAAGGATATTTGCGAATTACTATAGGGACAGCTGGGGAAAATGAAGCGCTACTGAAAGCATTGGAGGAATACACTGAATAAACAGATGTAAAAAGAAAGTTATATTTGATCGGAATGAATTTTTCGAGAGCATAAAGAAAACAATAAATGCCTTTGAACAATGAAAAGGGTACTTTTTATCGATCGCGATGGTACACTTATTAAAGAACCTCGTGATGAACAGGTTGATTCACTTGAGAAACTGGAGTTTCTTCCAGGGGTTTTTCAGGGACTTGGGTCAATTGCCCGGAATCTTGATTTTGAACTGGTCATTGTTACCAATCAGGATGGTATGGGTACCGATTCATTCCCGGAAGAATCATTCTGGCTGGTCCACAATAAAATGATCACAACATTCAGGAACGAAGGAATTCAGTTCACCGATGTTTTTATCGACCGGTCATTTCCCGATGATAATGCCGAAACGCGTAAACCCCGCACCGATATGCTTCGCAAATTTATTAAAGGAGATTACGATTTGGAAAACTCTTTTGTGATTGGTGACAGGCTTACGGATATTGAACTGGCAAAGAATCTCGGATCGAGAGGTATACTTCTTTCCGATCGCATTACGCATAAAGAAATTGAGAAGACAGGGTTGCAGAAAAGTTGCGTGTTAGTAACCAGGGACTGGATGAAGGTGTATGATTACCTTGTGGTTGGTGTACGTTCAGCTTCTGTTGAAAGAAAAACAAATGAAACACAGGTCATCGTAAATCTTGATCTTGACAACACCAAACCTGGTTCCATTTCGACCGGACTGGGTTTTTTCGATCACATGCTCGAGCAGATTGCCCGGCATGCCGTTGTGTCGCTTGATATTAAAGTGAACGGTGATTTAAGGGTTGATGAACATCATACCGTCGAGGATACTGCTTTGGCCCTGGGTGAAGCTTTTTATATAGCTCTTGGCAGCAAAAGGGGGATCGAAAGATATGGATTTGCTCTACCCATGGACGATTGTATGGCCCAGGTACTCATTGATTTTGGTGGAAGACCATGGATCGTATGGAATGCTGAATTCAAACGTGAAAGAATAGGCGATATGCCCACCGAGTTATTTTATCATTTCTTTAAATCATTTTCCGATGCGGCCAGATGTAACTTGCATATCAAAGCTGTAGGCACCAACGAGCATCATAAAATCGAAGCCATTTTCAAAGCATTGGCAAGAGCCATAAAAATGGCAATCCGGCGTGATGTTCTGAACTATGAGCTTCCTTCAACCAAAGGTGTAATTTGATGATGAATAATTAAGAATAACATACTGCAGAAGAGTAACGTGGAAGACGGAAGAGTATAAAATGAAAATTTCTTACTTTACAGTCTCTCATATGAATGGAATTTTAAGTTTACATTAAAATAAATGAAAGTAGTCATTATAAAATATAATGCCGGGAACATTATGTCAGTCGATTATGCATTGCAACGGCTCGGTATTGAAGCAGAGGTTACAAATGAAAAAGAAAAGATACTCTCGGCCGATAAGGTTATTTTCCCAGGCGTCGGGGAGGCGAATACAACGATGAACTATCTGAAACAATACCACCTCGATGAACTGATAAAATCGCTGAAACAACCTGTGCTGGGAATATGTCTGGGCATGCAGCTTATGTGCAAGCACAGTACCGAGAACGATGTGGATTGTCTGGGTATTTTCGATGAACAGGTAGTTCGTTTTCTTCCCGGTCCCGGTTTGGAAACTTGTATAAAAGTTCCGCAAATGGGATGGAACGATATTTCAAATCTTAAATCTGCTCTGTTCGATTCCTCTGTTGAAGGGCAA
>Ga0299912_10001309_pt1 | contig 20114 bp, 17 predicted proteins | sample RVTome_2_FD_207667 | JGI IMG/M metagenome (GOLD analysis project Ga0299912, IMG submission 207667) | Soil microbial communities from uranium-contaminated site in the Upper Colorado River Basin, Wyoming, United States - RVT95D214 (version 2) ... | reverse complement strand
AGCCAACAAGGCAGTGCAGGTGGCCGAGGCATCACTCGATTTTTATCGCACGAGGAAGATTTTCTGTTCGACGGAAGGAGCGATCATCGAACAGGATATCACCGAATCTGGCGGCGGTTTTACGGCCACCGCCGTGGCTGGTGGAGAAGCCCAGCGACGCTCCTACCCGGATTCACATCGAGGTGATTATGCCTGCGCCGGTTATGAATTCATCCGAAAAATGAACCTGCTCGATTCGGCGGAACGAGTCGCCGAAGAGGCCGCCGCCCTGCTCAAGGCCAAAGATTGCCCGGCTTTTGAGACCACCGTTATTATCACCGGCCCTCAGATGGCCCTGCAAGTTCATGAATCATGCGGGCATCCATCCGAACTCGACCGGGTACTGGGTACTGAAATTTCTTTGGCTGGCGGCTCATTTATGACTTTAGACAAACTCGGCCAGCTCAAATATGGCTCGCCGATTGTCAATATTGTTGCCGATGCAACGATCGAGGGTGGGCTGGGGACTTTCGGCTATGATGACGAAGGGGTGAAAGCCTGCCGGGCTGATATTATCAGAGAAGGCATTCTGGTCGGTTATCAGACATCCCGCGAAACCGCCCCGATAATTCACACGGTATCCAATGGGTGCATGCGGGCCGATGGCTGGAACAGCATTCCGTTAATCAGGATGACGAATATCAACCTTGAACCAGGCGAATGGGAATTTGGCGACCTAATCGCCGACACCAGGGAGGGCATATTGCTGGATATGAACAAAAGCTGGTCAATCGATGACCGCCGACTGAATTTTCAGTTCGGCACGGAGGCGGCCTGGGAAATTAAGGACGGCAAAATCGGTCAGCTGTTCAAAAATCCGGTTTATACGGGGATAACCCCCCAATTCTGGAATTCGTGCGATGCCATCTGCAATAAAAACCACTGGCATGTCTGGGGCATCCCATCCTGCGGCAAAGGCGAGCCAACCCAGACGGCCCACGTTGCACATGGGGCTGCGCCGGCTCGATTCAGAAACGTCAGCGTGGGGGTATCGAGATGATCGGTGAGAGCAGAATATTGACGATGCTGCGAGCCGCGATGGCTCATTCCGACGCGGATCAGACGGAAGCGGTGTTCATCGGCAATTCTTCGGGTTTGACTCGCTACGCAAATTCATATATCCATCAAAACGTGGCGGAAACCAACACCACGGTTATATTTAGAACCGCCGCCGATAGCAAGATCGGGGTTGCCTCAACCAACTCGCTGAGCAAGGAAAGTCTGGCCCAGGCGCTGAAAAATTCTCTGGAGGTCGGCAGGCATCAACCAAAGAATCCCGATTTTGCCGGGATGCCCAGGCCGTGTAAATACAAAAAGTTGCAGACCTATTTCGAGCCGACCGCAGCCTTCACCCCCAGGCAGCGAGCGGAGGTAATCCGAAAAATATGCCGCGAGGCCGACAGGTTTAAGGTAACGGTGGCCGGCGCCTTTTCCACTTCAACTTCCGAAATCGCCGTTGTCAATTCAAACGGCCTGGCAGCATACCAGCCAGTCACCGCCGCCGCGATTAACCTGGTAGCCATGGGCGATAACTCGTCCGGTTACGGCGCGGGACTGTCGCGTCGCGTATTAAAAATCCCATTTTCGGCAATCACGGAAACAGCCATAAAGAAGTGCCTGGATGGACAAAATCCGGCGGAACTCGAACCGGGAAAATATGACGTGATTCTCGAGCCGGAGGCCGTGTCGGAAATTATGGACTGGATGCTTTACATCGCGTTCGGGGCCAAGCCGTATCATGAAAAAACGAGTTTTCTTTCAGGGAAGGCCGGCAAAAAAGTCATGGGTCCGGAGGTGACCATTTTCGATGATGGCTGCAACGCGTCCGGGCTGGCTATGCCATTTGATTTCGAAGGCGTGCCCAAGAAAAAGACCTACCTGGTGAAAAAAGGACTTGGCGCCGGCCCAGTTTACGACTCACTTTATGCGGCCAAACATAAAGCCCGCTCCACCGGGCATGCCTTGCCTGCCGGCTCCGGCGAGGGTCCCGCGCCCAGCAATCTCTTTATTGCTCCGGGCAAAAAATCGCGCACCTCGCTGATCGCTGGCGTAAAGGATGGCATTCTTGTCACCCGGTTCCACTACATAAACGGCCTGCTGAATACGACCAAAGCGCTGATGACCGGCATGACCCGCGACGGCACGTTTCGAATCAAAAACGGTAAGATCATCGGCCCGGTTAAAAACCTGCGCTTTACCGAATCGATTGCCGCGGCTTTTTCCAGGATCGGCGGAATATCAAAAGAGACGCGGCTGGTAAAAAATTGGTGGAGCGACGTCGGTTGTTGTAGTTCGCCGACGCTCTGGATCAAGAAATTCAATTTTTCGGGGAAGACCGAATTTTAACTAAAAAGCCCTGATGAATTATCTCGGGTCGCCGATCTGATCGATATGAACACGTCAAAAGCCCTGATCTGGCTGAATATAGGCCTGCTGTTTTTCATCTGGGTGATTTCGGTGGCTGCTTACGGTGCACTGCCCGAAAAAATTCCAGTTCACTTTGGGTTTAGCGGTCAGCCAGACGCCTGGGCTCAAAAATCGATTCACACATTTTTTTTATTACCCGCCATTAACGTCGTAATGGTCGTGATGCTCATCTGGATCAGGAGTTTCCCTCGCCTGTATAATTTCCCTCAAAAAAACGAAGTAAGGAGTTGGCCCGAGGAAAAAAGGCAGCCTGTTTATGATTTTTTGGGTGATATGACCCTCGCCATCGCGCTGATCCTCAATATCATGTTTTGCGTAATTCAGACCATGATCATCGAAGCCGCCAAAACGGCCTATCTGCCACCGTCCCGCATGTGGCTGATTTTCGGAATAGTGCTGACGCTGGTGCCATTGATGGTTTACATGCTGGTCAGGGTTAACAAGATCGTTCTGGCGATAAAAAAGACTTTACCGGGCGGCGAAAATAGCTAAATTAGTAGGCTCTGGCCGAGGTAGCTCAGCTGGTAGAGCAGCTGATTCGTAATCAGCAGGTCGTCGGTTCGAATCCGATCCTCGGCTGTATTAATTATGCGGGCAGGTCGAGAAGGAAGCTATTAAGCCACGGGCGATTGCGCTTCGCCGGATTTAGAGCCCGCCGGATTTTTTCGGCAGGCAAGAGTCGTAGCCGACGACGTCAAGGCAGAATTCAATGCAGCGAATTATTGAACGCCCGACTACAACGACCTCAAAAACGGCAGGCGTTTTTCATTTGATACGCTGCGGGCAGATTCACACGGTGACACATTGATTCAGTGCTATATTTGCGAAAGGCAGGTCAATCGGGAGCGATAATAATGTTGGGTTAGGGATGGTCAGCTAAACAGGGATTTAGCTGGGGAATTTTTAACAAAATTGTGGCAAGGAGCTGAGGCCAAACGCTATGGAAAACCTCATCATCTTGGTTATCACGATCAGCATCATCGGATTGTTTTTTGCCGCCTATCTCGGTCGATGGGTTTTACGTCATGAAATGGGCAGCCCGATTATGCAGAAAATATCAGACGCTATCAAATCCGGGGCAGAAGCATTTCTTAGACGACAGAACCGCACTATAATTCTGCTTGCCCTGGTCGTTGCAGTCTTTCTTTTTGTCGGCTATGCCTTTTTGCGCCAGCACCATGATTTCGATCCGGTTGGAAGCTCGCTTGAACTTGCAGCCTGGATTACCGTCTCTTTTGTATTTGGCGCGCTAAGCTCGGTTATTGCCGGCTACGTGGGGATGTGGATCTCGATCAGGAGCAATATACGGACCGCGCATGCGGTGCTCTCCAGTCTCAACGACGCCCTGCGGATTGCACTCCGAGGAGGCGCCGTATCGGGCTTGGTAGTCGTATCTATGAGTCTTCTGGGAGTATCGGGGCTGTTTGCGTTGGTAAATGCGCTTACCACAATCGACCAGACGAGAATCCCTCTGCTTATCGTCGGCTATGGTTTTGGGGCGTCATTCGTGGCGCTATTTGCCCAGCTCGGCGGGGGAATTTATACGAAGGCTGCCGATGTCGGCGCGGACCTGGTCGGCAAGGTGGAGGCCGGCATTCCCGAGGACGATCCGCGCAACCCGGCAGTGATTGCTGATCTCGTCGGCGACAACGTGGGCGATTGCGCAGGTCGCGGCGCCGATCTTTTCGAATCCACGGCGGCCGAGAATATCGGCGCCATGATCCTGGGAGCGACTCTGGCGGCAACCGCTCAATATTCAAATATGGAATTTACCTACGGTATCATCGGTGTGGTCATGTTTCCGCTTATCGCTCGTGCCCTCGGTATCATCGCGTCACTTGTCGGCATCATGCTGGTCAGGTTGGACAAGGCAGAAAAAATGGATCCGATGGCAGCGCTCAATCGAGGTTACTATGTGGCCGTGCTATTCGCGATGGCCGCCTTTGGCGTGGCTACGTACCTGTTTTTGAATAGTCCACAGGCGCCGCAGGCATGGTGGCACTTTTTCCTTTGCGGGATCGTGGGCGTATTGACGTCGGTCGCCTTTGTTTATATAACTCAATATTACACTGAATATAAATATCGACCTGTGAAAACGATAGCCGAAGCTTCAAAAACCGGTCCGGCAACTAACATAATCTCGGGAATTTCGGTCGGTTTCGAATGCACTGCTTTACCCACGTTAGTCATGGGCGCGGCGCTGCTGGCCGCCTATTATCTGGGCGCCTCCAGCGGCCTGCCGAATGCCGGCCTTTTTGGCACCGCGGTGGCGACCATGGGCATGCTGGCGACGGCCGCCTATATTCTGGCGATGGATACATTTGGCCCCATCACCGATAACGCCGGCGGTATAATCGAGATGTCCCAGCAGCCCGACGAAATCCGCAAGAAAACCGACAGGCTTGATGCCGTGGGCAATACCACCAAAGCGCTCACCAAGGGGTACGCTATCGGTTCGGCAGCCCTGGCGGCTTTCCTGCTATTTCAGGCATATATGGATGAGGTTCGGCTTTATGCCGGATTGGGTCACGATTTTCCATTTAAGGTCGATCTGTCAAAGCCGGTTGTATTCGTGGGCGCGCTCATCGGCGCCATGCTCGTTTTTCTTTTCTCGTCGCTGGCCATTCGAGCTGTGGGGCAGGCGGCTCAAGCGATTATTGCTGAAGTGAGGCGGCAATATGCCAAGCTGACCCGGAAGGATGACATCATCCAGTTCCCCAAAGATTTTGAGCCTGAATATGGGACGTGCGTCGATATAGTGACCAGGGCAGCGCTCAGGCAGATGGTGCTTCCCGGCCTGCTGGTCGTGCTCGCGCCTATCGCCGTAGGTATCCTGTTCCGGATCTTCATTACTGCAGATGATAAACTTATCGCGGCAGAGGCGGTCGCAGCGCTCCTTATGGTCGGCACGATTTGTGGCATCCTGGTGGCGTTGGTTCTTAACAACAGCGGCGGAGCGTGGGACAACGCCAAAAAGTTTATTGAAGCCGGGGCGCACGGCGGCAAATATCTGACGCTGGAGGGAGGCAGGAAGACGAAAAATCCGACTCACGCCGCGGCAGTCGTCGGCGATACCGTGGGTGATCCGTTCAAAGATACGGCCGGCCCATCGCTGCACGTACTAATCAAGCTGCTTTCAACGATCACGCTGGTTCTGGCGCCATTGTTCATTTAGAGCTACCTAATGACCGAGGGATTCCTGCCGGCAGATCCGCTTTAATTGACATCGAGAATTGACTGCGCTATTGGCAGGGGCGCAAGGCGACGCGCCCCTGTTCCAATTTTATTTAAATTCAGAAATACGAATTTTCCCAATTTGAAAGCCCACAAAAACCGTGAGCCATCGCAGGTTTCGCGGATAAAAACTTAGCCGGACTTAAGCTTAAATTCTCAGAATCATGCCGATCGGCGATAGTTTTACATCAAGTCGAGCAGGCTCACCGGCGACAGCCCGGCTGCCGTCGGCTTTTCTCCAAAAAAACTTGCATTTCAAAATAAGCGAGATTATATCTATATCTGCACAGGGCTGAAGCAATAACCCTAAATAATTTATCTGCCCAATGGCGGTTTAAAAAACATGGCCAATTTTTTGCTCAGGAGGGATGATGAAATACCGCTATTTATTTTTAATCGGGCTGCTTATAGCTCCCGACCTCTGCTCGGCGACCATAATAAATATCCCCGATGATTTTGCCACGATCCAAGCCGGGATCGACGCCAGCGCCGATAACGATACGATCCTGGTTCAACCATCACTGTACCAGGAAAATCTGAATTTCAACGGCCACGATATCGTGCTTGGTTCGCTTTACCTGACGACTCTGGACGATTCTTATGTGGCGACGACGATAATCGACGGCAATCAATCCGGCAGCGTCGTTGTTTTTTCCAATTCGGAATCATCGCAGGCAAGGCTTATCGGATTCACGATTCAAAATGGTCTGGCGGGTGACGGCGGCGGCATTTATTGCAACGGTTCGCAGCCGATAATTGCGCAGAACATTATCCAGAACAACCAGGCTTCGGTTATCGGTCTGGGCAGTGGCGGCGGGATTTATTGCGAAGAGGCCTCGCCGACGATCGAATATAATAGGTTCGAAAATAACGTGGCCGGATTTGCCGGCGGGGGAATTCACTGCCGAACCAATGCCAATGCGATTATCAGGCATAATGTCTTTGCCGCCAACGCGGCGATCGGTGATATGAGCGGACTTGGTGGGGGGATCTATTGCGGCAATAATTCCAATGCCGAAATAACGTATAATGTGATTTACGGTAATTCGGTCAACAATTACGGCGGTGGAATCTGCGCTCACCTGTCGACTCCGCTAATGGATCGCAACACGCTTTACAACAACTCCGCCTATTCGTACTACCAGGGAAACGGCGGTGGAATCAGTTGCCTCGAATGCGATCCGGTGATAACCAATACGATTGTTTGGGGCAATCACGCCCTGCAGGGCGCTCAGATTTATGAAATAAACGGCACCGCCATTGTCACCTATTGCGATGTGCAGGGGGGCCGGGCCGGCGAAGGCAACATCGATTGCCATCCATTATTCTGCAATGCGGCTGAGGGCAATTTCTACCTGGCAGAGACCTCCTGTTGCCTTGGTGCCGGTGAGGGTGGTGTCGATATCGGGGCGTTGGGTTCAGGCTGCATGACGGCAACTATCCCCGCTCTTTCCGAATGGGGTTTGATGATTTTGGGGCTGCTGCTGCTGGCAGCGGGGACTGCGGCTGTAATCCGCCGGCAAATGAAAGCATCGCCTATTGGCTGAATTTCGCAGCAATCAAACCTCGCGACGATTAACGTATCAGCCAGGGGGGTTGCTGCGCGCACTTCGAATTGAGATTACAGAAAGCGTTGATACTGGGCAAAATCGGATATCAAGAATTAGCTTGACTTTAAAGCTGTAATCCACTATATAGGTCGCGGATAACAGATCTCCGTTGCTAATTTTCCTCAAGCTTTGCCTTAAAATCAATCCTTGTCAGAATATTACCTTGGAGACAAAGGCGTAATGTTGCGCCAGAATGTGCTTGTTTCAGCCATAATTTCTCCAGGTGGAATTAGGGGTAAAACGGGCGAATTGGGAGAGTAGAATGAATATCTACGTCGGAAATCTATCGCGCGAAACAATCGAAGATGACCTTCGTCAGGCATTTGCCGGCCACGGTGAAGTTTCGACCGTAAAAATTATCAAGGATAATTACAGCGGTGAATCAAGGGGTTTCGGCTTTGTCGAAATGCCTGCCAAAGAAGAAGCTCAGATCGCTATCTCGAATCTAAACGGGCGGGAGCTAAAAGGGCGTACGCTGAATATCAATGAAGCACGTCCTCGCTCGGATAATCGAGGTGGTGGCAATGGCGGAGGCAATTACCGCTATTAGGGATACAGGGTAATACCGGTTAGTCACGCCGGCCCGATAGTGTCTGAGGGGCGGAGCTGTGGCCCCGCCCCTTTTAATTTCATTAGATCGCGTAGTTTTTGGTCGGATTTGGCCAAAAAATGATTCGGCCAATTTATGGCAAATTGCAGATCGTTATTTTATTAGGGCGGATGAATATTAAATTCCGGCAAAAAGGATAATCCGGCCAACCCCGGGGAGGCCATCGTCAGGAGATTATAGCGTTTTGTATTTTCCCGAACGCCCGATTCAGGGCTTAACAATTACACTGGAGGAGATAAATGTACAGATTCACCAGTGGCGACAGGCGCAAAACGGGCACTAAAAACCTCGGTGAAAACCGGCCCGTTAAAGGGATTCAAAAGGAATTTAAAGAGCGACAACGCAAAGAGCCCTCTTATAAAGAACTGCTTAAGATCTGGGAAAAAATCTGGATGGGGGATTAAGCACGACTCGATGGGATGGATACGGTTATCCCGGATTAGGTGGGCTAAATAACTCAGTATGGAAGCTTAGCGACATCTTGAGGTTGGTTATTTATGCATAAGAATGTCGCTGCCTTGCAGCCGTTCGGCTTTGTCCATGATGCCCAAAATAATTTCTCCGTGATCCGAGTCGGTCGTTCAAACTCCGAACAGGTTTGAGCTGCCATCTGTTTCTTCGCTGATGCATAATCAAGAATACCGTTTTCATGTGAATAACGAAGAGAATCAGGGTCAAACGTCCAATTCTGACGACCTGGACTACTGGTAAGCCTATGGCTTATTAAGATTCCCGGCGCACCGGATGTTTCCGGGAAAACTCGTCCCTTTTCCTACCTTGACAAAGACCACCTGATAGCCTATTATATTTGGGAGATAATCTGAGGGGTGGGGAGCCTTTAAAAAGGAGAATCTATGGCTTTATCTAAGGGATGTCTATTTGGTTTGGTGGCCGTAGCCATAATCGCCTTCATCATCCTTTTATTCGGCGGCTATTTGATGATTAAATATAATCAAATGGTCAAGCTTGACGAAAGTATCAATGGAGCTTGGGCCGATGTCGACAATCAGCTATTGCGGCGCAACGACCTCATTCCGAATTTAGTTGAAACTGTCAAAGGCTATGCCAGCCACGAGAAGGAGTTATTCGAACATCTGGCTGATGCGCGGGCAAGCTACGCCGGGGCTGGCAACATCCCTGATAAGATATATGCAGCCAACGAGATAAGCGGCTTTTTGAGTCGTCTGCTGGTAGTCATGGAAAATTACCCTCAGCTAAAAGCGATTGAGAGTTTTAATCGGTTGATGGATGAGCTGGCGGGAACCGAAAACAGGATCGCCGTCGCTCGCCGCAGGTATAATGAGAGGGTGAGGGAATTCAACACGATGATCAGAGGTTTCCCGACCAGATTCCTGGCGGGCTTATTCGGTTTTCAGGAGAAGGAGTATTTCGAAATACCTAAAGAGGCTAAGGCTGTTCCAGAGGTGAATTTCGAGGAATAGCGCCATAAGTTAAGGCAGGTTGGACGGCCGCTTCGGCGTCGATTTCGGCGCCGGGGAGGAAAGTCCGAGCTTTCAAGGGCAGGGTGCCTCGTAACGCGAGGGATCCGCAAGGATACGGATAGCGCCACAGAAAACAAACTTCCCGCATGGGTAAAGGTGAAAAGGTGGTGCAAGAGACCACCGCCCCGATGGTGACATCGGGGGCACGGCAAGCCCCACCCGAAAGAAAGGCCAAGCAGGGGAAATGAGGTGGCCCGTCTCAGTTGATCCCCGGGTAGGCCGCATGAGGTCCCGCGCAAGCGGGATCCCAGATAGATGGCCGTCAGCCGACCTGAATTGTCGGTTCGGCGACAGAACTCGGCTTATAAACCTGCCTCGATTTGGAAAAACTTGAAGGAATCATATAGAGATGGATTTGAAGTGGGAAGTCTCCGACGAAACCCATGTAAAAGAAGCTAAGCAATTAGCCGATCAGTTTAAAATTCCATTGGTCGCCGCCAGGATCTTATGCAGCCGCGGCATAACCGATGCGGAACGGGCCAAACGCTTTCTTAATCCGAGCCTGGACCAGCTATTTGATCCATTTATTATGCATGGCATGGTCGAAGGGGTGGAACGTGTCATCAGGGCGCTGAAAAACCACGAAAAAATCATGATCTACGGAGACTATGACGTGGACGGCATTACCAGTGCCTCGCTGATGTTCCTGGTGTTCAATCGCCTTGGCGCCGATGTTTCCTATTATCTGCCGAACCGGCTTCTTGAAGGATATGGCATATCGGAGGACGGACTCGAAGAAGCGGTGAAAAGGAGAATCGATTTATTGATCTCCGTAGATTGCGGTATCACCGCCGTGGAAGAGGTTAAAATAGCTCGCGAGAGGGGAATCGATTGCCTGATTACCGACCATCACGAGCCGGGAGTCAGGATACCCGAGGCGACTGTCATAATTAATCCCAAGCTCGATTCCCCGGATATGCCCGGCTATGAGATGTCGGCGGTGGGCGTCGCCTATAAATTCGCGCAAGCAATTTATCGCAAATTAAATCAGGATGAAACGGAGCTTGAGCAGCACCTCGACCTGGTGGCGCTCGGTACGGCCGCCGATATCGTGCCGATCGTGGGCGAAAACCGCATACTCACCAAATTCGGGCTTGACCAACTGGCCAAAACCAGCAAGCCGGGGCTGAAAGCTCTCATTTTTATCGCCGGCATCATGGGCCATAAAATCGGCACCGGGCAGGTCGTGTTCATTCTGGCGCCGAGGATCAACGCGGTCGGGCGGTTGGGGGATGCCTCCAAAGCAATCAAGCTTTTGACCACTAAAGACGAAACCCAGGCCAATGCCATCGCCAGGGTGCTTAACTCGGAAAACAAGCGCCGCAAGGACCTCGATGAACAGACTTTAAATGAAGCGCTGGAGTTGATCGAAAACAACGTGGATTTGACCAATGAGCGAGCCATCGTGCTTTCTTCGCCTAACTGGCATCAGGGAGTGATCGGGATCGTGGCTTCGCGCCTGGTGGAGAGGTTTAACCGTCCCACGGTAATGATTGCAATCGACGGCGAGGAGGGGAAGGGATCGGCCCGATCCATCGCTGGATTTCACTTGTTCGAGGCGCTGAAGGAGTGCGACGAATATTTGTCGCGATATGGCGGGCATAAATACGCGGCCGGCCTTTCGATAGACCCTGCCAAAATCGGGCCATTCCGTGAAAAGCTCAACCAGGTTTCGACCAGGATGCTATCGGAAGAAGACATGATCCCCAAGCTGCAGATCGATTCAGAACTGGAACTGGAGCAGGTCGATGAGAATCTCGTGACCGTGCTGGAAAAATTCGCCCCCTTCGGGCCGCAGAATATGCGGCCGGTTTTCGTCACCTACCAGGCCGAGGTTGTTGGATCGCCGCATATCGTCGGCTCGAATCACCTCAAATTCAAGGTCCGCCGCAACAACAAGATTCATGATTGCATCGGTTTCGGCTTTGGCGATTATCTGACGAAAATGCACGTGCGTCCACTTTTCCTGGATATGGTTTACGTGCTCGAATTCAATAGCTGGAACGGCGCCAATAAAATTCAACTGCGGATAAAGGACCTTCGCGTAAGTGGTTAAAATTGCCCGGCAATAACCGCCAACGCAATAGCTCAGAGATTGCCTCGCCGGCGGCTGTCCAGTCGTCGGTTCATTCAAAAAGCGTTTGATTACCCCCCCGGCATATTATATTTTTTAAGTACTAAATGCCTGAAAGGAAGGCATCGGTGTCGATTCTCGAAAAATTTCTGGCCGGTGACCGGCTGGCCCTGGCAAAAATAATTTCGCACATTGAAGACAGAGGACCAGAGCTGCCGCACCTTCTGCCAAGACTATATGAGAAAGCCGGGCAGGCTTATCGGGTGGGATTGACCGGGCCTCCGGGGGCGGGCAAATCTACTTTGGTCGATAAGCTGGCGGAAAAGTATGCCGCCGAATCGAAATCGATCGGCATCATCGCGGTTGATCCAAGTTCACCCTTTACCGGCGGAGCGCTCCTGGGCGACAGAATTAGAATGCAGAATTTGACCAGGTTCAAGCAGATCTTCATTCGTAGCATGGCCACGCGCGGGTCGGCGGGCGGGCTGGCGGCTTCCAGCGGCGACGTGGCCATGGCCATGGATGCTTTCGGTATGAGTATGATATTGATCGAGACAGTCGGTGTCGGCCAGGTAGAGCTCGACATCGTCGATTCGTGCGATACGACCGTCGTTATCCTGGTGCCGGAGTCGGGCGATTCGATCCAGGCATTGAAGGCTGGCTTGATGGAAATCGCCGATATTTTTGTGATCAACAAGGCCGATCGACCGGGAGCCGAATATATCGCGTCCGAAATCAGCATGATACTTGATGCCAAGCGTAAAAGAACCGATTGGCTTTACCCGATTGTCACCACGCAGGCGGTGAACGATATCGGCGTTGATATTCTGAAGGAGAAAATCGCGCTTCACCGGCAATATTTGACCGCGGGCCCCAACGCCTCAGACAATCGCCGGCGGCGCGTGGAAAAGGAATTGATGCGGGTGTTCAACCTCGAGCTAAAGGACTATATCGAGAAACAAATTTTGACTGATAAGACTTTAAATTATTATATAGATGAAATTCTGAGCGGGGCGAGCAATCCGTATGAAATCAGCGAGGCTATTTTAAATTCACTGGATAGGAATAAAAGATGAGCAAGGTTGACAAAAAAGCAAAATTAACCGGTCGGGCTCTCTGGGAAGAGGAATTTGCCGCAACGAAAATTCCCGCCGGTAAAAAATTCATGACCGTATCTTCGAAATCGTTAAAGCCGATATACGATCCGGATGATCTGAAAAATATTGATTACGATCGAGACCTCGGTTATCCCGGCCAATTTCCTTATACGCGCGGCGTTCACGCCTCGATGTATCGCGGCAAAAGCTGGACAATGCGCCAGTTTTCGGGGTTTGGCGCGCCCCGACAGACCAACGAGCGTTATCATTATCTACTCAAGCGCGGGCAAACCGGCCTTTCAGTGGCGTTCGATCTACCGACGCTCATGGGGTACGATTCCGATTCGCCGCGTTCGGCTGGTGAAGTTGGCGTCTGCGGGGTGGCTGTAGATACTTTGAAAGATATGGAGATTATCTTCGATGGCATTGATCTGGGCGCCATTTCCACCTCGATGACCATCAACTGCCCTTCGACAATCCTGCTGGCGATGTATATCGCGGTAGCCGAAAGACAGGGTGTGGCGTCCGAAAAACTGACCGGCACGCTGCAGAACGATATTCTCAAGGAATACATCGCTCAGAAAGAATGGATCTATCCGCCGGAGCCGTCGATCCGCCTGATAACCGATATGATGTCCTTCTGCACGGAACATCTGCCCAAATGGAACACGATTTCCATTTCCGGTTACCATATCCGGGAGGCGGGAGCAACGGCGGCGCAGGAACTGGCGTTTACGCTGGCCGATGGCTTTTGCTATGTCGAATCGGCGATCGCGACAGGCCAGAATGTCGATGATTTTGCGCCGAGGTTGTCGTTTTTCTTCAATTCCCACACCGACTTTTTCGAGGAGATCGCCAAGTATCGCGCCGCCCGCCGAATCTGGGCGCGGCATATGCGCGATAAATACAAGGCCAAAGACTCGCGGTCATGGCTGATGAGATTTCACACGCAGACCGCCGGTTGCAGCCTGACCGCTCAGCAGCCGGAAAACAATATCGTGCGGACAGCCTTTGAAGCTCTGGCGGGAGTCATGGGTGGCACGCAATCGCTGCACACGAATTCGATGGATGAAACCCTGGCGTTGCCCTCGGAGAAAGCTGTCAAAATCGCCTTACGCACCCAACAGATTATAGCCCACGAGACCGGCGTCGCCAACGTCATCGATCCGCTGGCCGGCAGCTATTTCGTCGAATCTTTGACCAACGAACTTGAAGCCGAGGCCGAGGCTTATTTCGAGGAAATCGAAAAACGTGGCGGCGTACTCAAATGTATCGAGGAGGGGTATCTGCAGCGGGAGATCGCCAAGAGCGCCTATCGCTACCAGCTCGAAATCGAAAAGAAAGAAAGGATTATCGTTGGGGTGAATGACTTTATCGAGCCGGACGAAAAGATCGAAATTCCACTTTTAAAAATCGACGAAGCGGTGGCCAGGGAGCAAATTCAAGACCTGCACAAAGTGAAAGCCGGCAGGGATAATGATCGGGTTAAGCGCTGCTTAGCCGAGCTCAGAAAGGCGGCGCAGACCGGCGAAAATCACATGCCCTCTCTTTTGCAATGCGTGCGTTGTTACACCACGGAAGGGGAAATCACCGCGACCCTGAAAGAGATCTTCGGCGAATATATCGAGCCGCCGCTGATATAGCAGATCAGGGCAAAGGCAAGCTTTGTCCCTACCTGAGCTCACATCAGGCCGATTTAGCATTCACAGGAATCGCCGGAAAGGAAGACAGCTATGATCAAAGGCGTTCATACTATGTTTTATACATCAGAACCGGAGGCGATGCGGGCTTTTATCCGCGATAAGCTGGGATTTGCCTATACCGATGTCGGGGAGGGCTGGCTGATATTCGAGTTGCCGGAGGCCGATATGGGCTGCCATCCGGATGATCCGGATAATGGAAAGCTTTCGGGCGAGCGGCATATTTCGTTTTATTGTGATGATATCGAGGCGACGGTTAGGGAATTAAAAAGCAAAGGCGTGCAATTTATCGGCGGCATCGAGGACCAGGGCTGGGGTTTTGTCACTAATTTTATGATGCCGGGCGATATCAAGGTTGACCTGTACGAGCCCAAATATAAAAAGCGCTCGCGAACCTGATTATATAAGGTTGTTAAAAAAATAGCCTCTCTGCCGCCCTTCGTTTCATTTGGGGAATTTCCATTATACCGAGAGTCTTGATAAAATTACGATATAATGACAGCCCAGGCCAGTAAGGCATTTTTTCGGATTAACGAGTAAGCGACCCATATTGTGCTTGCCAAAGTCATCTGAGATAATTAATATGGCAGAAAATGATTTATGAAAGAATCGTGACAAATAGCGGCCATTTTGGTATAATAAAATAACAAGGAGGAAGAGAATGAAACTGAGATTTTTGCCGATCCTGCTGCTGCCGCTGCTGATTTTCAATTCCTGCGATAAGAAAAAAATAAACGAGCTCAACGAGAGCCTGGCTCGCCTGCAGGAGCAAAATGAGCAACTGATTCAAGAAAACAACAGTATCAAAAAATATATCGAGGACGTGGCGATGCTGGTGGAATCGGTTGATCAGGATCTCGACAGTATCATGAGGGCCGAGGCCGATATCCGGCAGCTATCTGAAGGGGTGGTATCAGGCACGGAGGGTCAGGCCGCCAATATTCAGACCAACATAAAAAATAAGCTCGGCTTGATTGGCCAGTATATCATGGAGAGTCGCCAGAAAATCGGCGAACTGGAGAAACAACTTGGAGCCTCGCGCAATGAGTTGAAAGGCCTCAAATCGATGGTGGCGAATCTCAAATCGAAACTTCAGGAGAAAGAAAGCGAAATCACCGGCTTAATGAAAGAAATCGGCATGCTGGAAACCGATATCGCCAAATTGGGCGAGGAAATCAGGGCAAAAGACCAGATGATCGGCGACCAGGAGACGATAATCCAGGAACAAAACAAGCGATACTACATTTTTGCCAGCGAAAAAGATCTGCAGGAAAAAGGCATTATCAAAAAGGAAGGCGGCTTCCTGGGAATCGGCAAAACAATCAAACTGTCACCAACTCTGGATACCCAATATTTCACGGCGATTGACATGGAAAGCGACCTGGTGATTATCGTCCCATATAACTCGGAAAAGCTAAGATTTATATCGCCCCATCAGGACGCTGCCTATGAACTCGAGGGGGTTGCCAATCAAACCACGATCAAGATCATCGATCCCGAACAATTCTGGGAGGCGTCGAAATGCTTGGTTGTGGCGATTAAATAGCGCGCCAAATTTGGGCCAGCGTTCTAAATAGAGCGCTGGCTTTTAATGCATAATTGTTTATCCAATTCATTTTGGAATAATGGTTGATCCCGCAATGATCACCCCTTCTATTTTCGGTAAGCTCCGCGCCGAGATCGCCAGGCAAGATAAGCCGGCTAACAGGCTTAACTACCAGCGTTTCTTTAAAGAAAAACTTGAAGATCCTTACAGCCTTAAAACATCGATCCTCCGCAAGATATCTAACGAATGCTACAAAGATATTAAGCCCTTGTCGAAAACCGAGATTTTGAAAATATGTGGCCGACTGCTTCAAGCCGGCGAGAAATATTTCCGCTTTTTCGCTTTCGCATGGGCAGAAAAGATCAAAGCCAAATATGAGGAAAAAGACCTGGAGTTATTCGAGTCGTGGCTGAATAAGTATGTCGATAGCTGGTCATCCTGCGACCACCTTTGCGGGGGGCCGGTTGGCGACCTGTTGGTGCGTTTTCCGGAATTAAGTTCCAGGACCTTAAAATGGGCAGCATCGAATAGTCGGTGGCGGAAGCGGGCGGCCGCGGTCAGCCTGATCCCGCCAGTCAGAAACGGGCTGCTTATTGATCGGGTCTTTCAAATCGCCGACCTGCTTCTAACTGACGCCGATGACCTCGTGCAGAAAGGGTATGGCTGGATGCTCAAAGAGGCATACGAGCGATTTCCCAATGAAGTATTCGATTATGTAATGAAAAACAAACAGGCGATGCCGCGCACGGCGCTGCGCTACGCGATCGAAAAAATGCCTCAGGCCGAACGGCGACAAGCAATGAGCAAAGAATAGTCAACCGGAGGGCATCTTGAAAACTAAGGTACGTATCGGGCTGGTCGGTGATTATGACGCGACGGTTCTGGCGCATCAAGCGATTCCCCGTGCCCTGGGGCTTGCCGCTGATGCGCTAGGGCTGGCCCTTTTGCCGGAATGGGTGCCGACGGATGAGGTTAAGGCCGATTCGCATATCGCCCGTTTCGATGGTCTGTGGTGTGTGCCGGCGACGCCATATCGCAGCGCGGAGGGGGCCCTGCGGGCTATCAGGTTCGCCAGGCGGCAGGCACGGCCCTTTCTCGGAACCTGCGGCGGATTCCAGCATGCCATAATTGAATTTGCGCGGGAAGTATTGGGGTGGACAAATGCAGATCATGCTGAAACCGCTCCGCATGCGTCCCACCTCGTTATTGCGCCTTTGGCCTGCGCGCTGGTCGAGGTTACCGGCAAAATCTTTTTTCGGGTTGGCTCGCGTGTTGCCCAAGCCTATGGCAGTTTGGAAGCGTCCGAAGGGTATCATTGCAGATATGGCATAAATCCGGAATATCAGAAAACCCTTTTCTCGGGAACGTTGCGCATGAGCGGGGAGGATGCCGCCGGCGAAGTGCGCGCAGTCGAACTCGACGACCATCCATTCTTCGTGGCAACGCTATTCCAGCCGGAGCGGGCGGCCCTGGCCGATAGATTGCCTCCGCTCGTGGCCGCGTTCGTCAAGGCAGCAGCGGAAGTCCAGGATAATAAAAAAGAGCGCGTTCCCAAATGATTGCAGGCCGCAAGTAAATATATATTATGTTCCGGAGAGGCTTTTATCGATCAGTCGATCTGGATTGCAGCTTCTAAGGTGAATTCGGGCTGTACATAATCAGAAGCGGTCATATCACCTTCCTAATCGAGGCGATTCGGCTAAAATTGGAAGGCAGCTGGCGAGGCAACTATCTGGCTATTTCAGCAAAATCAATTTGCTGCAAGTCGATATTCCCGAACCTTCAAGGCGCGCGAAATAGATGCCGGAACTGAAGCTATCGGCATCCCAGATATTTTCATGTTTGCCAGCCGCAAGACGGCCCTTAAACAGGATTTCCACGGGCTGGCCGAGGAGACTATAAATGACCAGGGACACGGTCATCGGTGCGGGGAGTTGATAGGTAATTGTGGTTTTTGCATTAAAAGGATTTGGGTAAGACTGCAAAATCGAAAATCCTCGCGGCAGCTCTGAAATTTCTTTTTCGGGAGCGCCGGTCAGCGGCGCCAGCCAGGCCATCAAAGCTCGAGCAAAATCGAGCCGCGTATCCGGCCCATCGTCGGTTAAGCAGCAGATTTCGAATGACGCAACTATCGTTTTAAACGGCGTTTCGCGATAAACCGCTTTGCACGGGCATATATCGGCGGCGCAAAACGCCTGGCCGTATCCCGCGCCGATCCCCTGAGCATGCGATTCGATAGTGGACAGACTTAAGTCAAAGATGCCATCGGAGCACCCATTTATTTCGTAAAAATTTTCGCTTATGCAGGTGGCGATATCAAAAACGAAGATCGTATCGCGATAAAAATCGTTGAAATAGGAGACGTCGATGCCTTCCCAATAGAGAGAGCCGCCATTCTCAAGGTAAGCGCGGATATCATATTTGATCGCTTCCATATCATCCTCGATGCCGGCGGCTTCAAAGACGAAGAGCGGTTTGTAATTTTCCAGGTCTTCGACGAAAGGCATGATGTCCACTACTTTGGCTCCATCAAAACCGAGTTGCTGCAATAAATCATCGAGGGTGCTGGCCGAATTGGATGAGCCGGGATCCCAGATTAGATAATTTTCGGCATTGACCGTCGGGGCGGCCAGAATAAAAATAGCGATCAAGGCTGGAGCGATTATTTGCTTTTTCATAATTACCTCCAGTTAACTGATGTTCGCTCTGGTTATGAAAGGGCTTATCGGAACCTGTCCCGGCTTGAAAACTCGTGACATCTGATGTTGGCGCCGCAGCAGGGCCGGTGTAACTCAATAATATATAAGCCAATCCATTTTCGTTGTCAAGCAAAAAATGCTACAAATCAAGTGCCCCGGGTAGCAGCTAACAAAAAGAAGACGAAGACTTATTTGAGATTCCTTGAGAAATTAATCTTGGTCAGCCAGTTGAAGTCTCAATTTTTGATTGTCTTTAAACAGCCGATTTTATAAACTTATAAGCAAGATGGCCAATCCTGTCCTGATAATCGTGCTGGTAACCTGCCCCCATGAGAGCGTCGACATAATCGCCAGGACATTAATCGACCTGAAACTGGCCGCCTGCGTTACCGCGATACCGGCAAATTCGTTTTACTACTGGAATGGGCAATACTGCCGTGAGGAAGAAGACCTGCTCATATTAAAAAGCACGAAAGAAGTGTATCCGGCCCTCGAACGCCAAATCAAATCCATCCACCCTTATGAAACGCCGGAGATAATCGCCATCAAGATCACGGCCGTTTTGCGCGAATATGCACAATGGGTTGCAGACCAAACCAAGCTCGACTCCGGTAAAAAGGCTAAAAATGATTGAGTCTCATTCGGGCTGAATACCGAAAGGAATCGAAGATGCACTTCTTAAAGATTGAAGGTGGTTATTTTTTGCGGCTGGAAAAAGGGGAAGAAGTAATCGGTACCCTGACAGAGTTTTCCAGAAAGCATGATATCCAGGCGGCGGCTATCTCCGGAATAGGCGCGCTCAGGGAAGTCAAGCTCAGTTATTTTGATCGCGAGCAGAAAAGATATCTGGATAAGACATTTTATGAAATCTATGAGCTTCTGTCTCTTAACGGAAATATCGGCCGTTTTGAGGGGCAGCCTGTGGTGCACGCCCATTGCGTCATCGGCACAGCCGAATATCGGGTGTATGGCGGGCATCTTTTCAGCGGCATCGTGGCCGTTACAGGAGAAATTCATATCCAGGTTTTCCCACAGCTTCTGGAACGCCGAATTGACCCGGAATTCCAATTAAAATTGTGGGCTTTTTAGTATGAGCAGGATAATTACCCTGATCACTGATTTCCGCACCACTGACGGTTACATGGGCGCCGTTTACGGGGTAATCAAATCGATCAATCCTGAAATCGAGATACTGACGGTGGCCTCGACGATTCCGCCGGCGGATATCAGGAAAGCTGCCCGGGCGCTACAAAATTGCTATCGGTTTTATCCCGCCGGCACCCTCCACATGGTAGTAGTCGATCCGACGGTCGGATCCGGTCGGCGCGCGATCATTATCGATGATGGGCGCTATCTTTTCATCGGGCCCGATAATGGCGTATTCACCTCCGTACTTAAAGCGGTCGCCGATTGCAGTTGCCATCAAATAGTCAATGCCAAATATCGCCTGGCTCCCGGGTTGGAAACATTTCATGGCCGCGACCTGTTTGCGGCGGCCGCGGCCTATCTATCACTTGGAATCCCTCTTGATGAGTTTGGCCCGCAGATAAATGATCCGGTCATGATCGAAGAGCCG